>Ga0207776_1000071_pt1 | contig 17395 bp, 15 predicted proteins | sample LuqExpMetageno30_FD_187788 | JGI IMG/M metagenome (GOLD analysis project Ga0207776, IMG submission 187788) | Tropical forest soil microbial communities from Luquillo Experimental Forest, Puerto Rico - Sample 30 (SPAdes) | ecosystem: Environmental > Terrestrial > Soil > Tropical forest ... | reverse complement strand
GGATGCGCCAGGTCGAGCGGCTGCGCCGATAGATCGGCAACAAAGCGCTCAAGGTCAGCCTTTGTCCCCCGGCCTGGGAGCCGGACCCGCTTGATATGATGGGATATGTGGAAATGCGGATCCTCGCACCACCAGACTCCGGCGCTGCTCGCCTCGACCCGTTGGCGGAAGCGGGGGAAGGCGAGGATCCGTTTTTCTAATGTGCGTTCGAGACGACCGATGTCGACCGGACCCGCCAGCATCAGCACGCCGACGATGATCATCAGGTTAGTCGGCCGGTCCATCCGCCACCATGTGACGTCAACCGGGTCCATGCGTTCGCTAGGGGAGATCATCGATTCCCTCGCAAGCTGGTGGGACTTGACGCTATAGCTATGGTAGATGGCGAGCCACGCCATACGCGCCGGAATCGCGCGGTCGTTACCGTCTGGACCAATATGAGCGCTGTAGTTTGAGCGATATGGAAGACGTGGTGCAGCGTCTGCACCACCAGCTTGATCTTGCTGTTCAGTTGCGCGGTTCTGCCAAGGCCGACCCGGATGTCGAGGCGGCGCGAGAGCGCCTGCGCGCCTGGCAGGCGGTGCGGCTGGCGCGCACACACGCGGACCTGCTGGCCAGTCCGAACATGGGACCGGCCGCGACCTTCTTCCTCACTGATGTTTATGGTTCCAACGACCTCGGGAAACTCGCGCTCGACGTGCAGCGGGTCGTTCCGATCATGGCGAAGCTCTTGCCGACAGCCGCGCTGGAGACGGCCGCCGACGCCATCGAGTTGCACGCCCTCTCGGAAGAACTCGACATCGCCATGGTGAACGCCCTGGGCGGCAAGATCCGGAAGCTCGATGCCGCTGCCTACGGCCAAGCCTATCGTGGGGTCGGCCGGCGCAAGGACCGCGAGCGCCAGATCGCTCTCGTTGAGGACCTCGGAGCATCGCTCGGCCGGCTCAATGATCAGCCTTTCGTGACCAGCGCGCTCAAACTCATGCGTCGGCCTGCGCGAGTTGCCGGGTTTGGCGAGTTGCACACTTTCCTCGAGCGCGGCCGTGACGCCTTCCATAAGATTGGCAACACCAAGAAGTTCGTCGATCTGATTGTCAGCCGTGAGCGAAAGCTGCTGAAGGCGCTGTTCGCGGGAGATGACAGTCTGCTCGATCAATGAATCGGGGCTGCGCTTTCCGGCTTTGATATTGGCGCGAAGGTGCCCATCCCGCTTGATCTAGATCATTGTCGCGGCAAGGCGGTGCAAGAAATTGGATTCTTGCGGAGTCGCCGCTAACGTAAGCCGTGCGGCGCCAGTGCGATGGTGCTTGCGTCCGCCGGTAAAGGAGAGCACGGAGCGATGGCGTCGCCCGTCGGCAGCGAATCCGGCGCCGGACAGTGCATGGTGATGGCGTTCCGGGCGCTTCAGGCGGCATCCCACCGGAACATCGACGTTCCGCTTGCGATCCGCAAAGATCGCCTCAAGCGACTTGGCGCATTGCTCGATCGGAATCGCTCGAATTTTGAGGCTGTCATCTCGGAGGATTTCGGTCATCGCTCTAAGCATGAGACGCGTTTTGCCGAGGCAGTAATCGTCGAAGCTGCCATCAAGCATGCCAGTCGGCATGTTGCGCAGTGGATGGCGCCTCGGCGCGTCACTACGGATTTGCATTTCCTACCCGGATCAAACCGGCTGGTAGCGCAGCCGCTCGGCGTCGTTGGCATTATCGCGCCGTGGAATTTTCCGTTGATGCTGAGCTTGGGCCCCGTTGTCGGCGCATTGGCGGCGGGCAATCTGGTCATGATCAAGCCGAGCGAACTGGCGCCACGCTTCTCAGCTTGCCTCAACAATGCAGTTAAAGAACGTTTTGACGCTGAGGAGATTGTCGTAGTTGAAGGCGGGCCGGCGGTTTCCGAGAGCTTTGCGGCGCTGCCCTTCGATCATCTGCTCTTCACCGGATCCACGCGCGTTGGGAAGTTTGTCGCGGCGAGCGCGGCGAAGAACCTGACTCCGGTCACGCTCGAGCTCGGCGGCAAGTCGCCGGCGATCATCGATCGTTCCGCTGATCTTGCGCAGGCTGCGCGTCGGATCGCCTTCGGCAAATTGCTCAATGCCGGGCAGACGTGCATTGCGCCGGACTACGTTCTCTGCCCCGCCGATCTGCAGGAGAAATTCGTCGAGCTTCTTTTCGCGGCGGTCGCGACGCTATACGGCTCAGACCCGAGCAATCCCGATTATACCTCTATCATCGATGCCGCCCACTACGAGCGTCTGCAAAGGATTATTGACGACGCCGCGGTCAAGGGCGCGCGGATCGAGCGCAGAGCTGACAAGCCTGAGGAATGGGATTCGGTGCGGAAGTTTCCGCCATCCCTGATCCTTGCGACGAACGACGACATGCTGGTCCGTCGCGAAGAGATCTTCGGGCCGATCCTGCCGGTTATCCCTTACGCTCACCGCGAGGAGGCAATCGCCTTCGTCAATGCGCGCGAGCGGCCACTGGCGTTGTATTGGTTCGGAACAGACCGCAAGGCGCGCAGGCGGGTGCTGCAAGAGACCATAGCGGGCGGCGTGACTGTGAACGATTGTCTCATGCACATTGGTCAGGAGCGCCAGCCATTCGGCGGCGTCGGCGCCTCCGGCTCGGGCAGCTATCACGGCGAATGGGGTTTCCGCACTTTCAGCAAGGAAAAGCCCATTTTCTATCAGTCGCGGCTGAGCTGGATCGATCTGTTGTTGCCTCCGTACGGCCGGGCATTTGATTGGTTCTTTCGTCTGCTGCGCTGGATCATTTGAAGGCGCACGATGGATGAACTCGACTATCTGGTATTGGGCGCCGGTTCGGCCGGTTGCGTCGTCGCGAGCCGGCTGAGCGAGGATGCGCGCGTCACCGTCGGCCTGCTGGAAGCCGGCGGCTCCGGCGATAGCTGGGTCGTCAAGATACCGCTCGCCGGCATCCTGATGGTTCCACGGCGTTTCAACAATTGGGCCTTCGAGACCGTGCCACAACGCGGCCTCGACGGGCGGCGCGGCTACCAGCCGCGTGGCAGAGCGCTCGGAGGATCGTCGGCGATCAACGCCATGGTTTATACGCGCGGCCGTCCGGCGGACTACGACCATTGGGCGTCGCTAGGGAACAACGGCTGGTCGTTCGCCGATGTCCTTACTTACTTCAAGAAGTCTGAATGCAACGAGGATTTTGATGGCGAATGGCATGGCCGAACCGGTCCGCTCAACGTCGCCAGACTGCGCACCGACAATGCATTCCACCCGATCTTTTTGCAGGCTGCGCGTGAAGCAGGATTTCCAATCTGTGAGGATTTCAACGGTCCTGAGCGGGAAGGGCTCGGGATCTATCAGGTCACGCAGAAGAACGGCGAGCGGTACAGCGCGGCGCGCGCCTATATCCATCCGCATCTTGGCAAACGGCCCAATCTGCGCGTCGAGTGCTCGGCGCGCGTGTTGCGCGTCCTGATCGAGGGCAGCCGCGCCGTCGGCGTCGAGTACCACCAAGATGGCCAGCGGAAAATCCTGCGAGCTCGGCGCGAAGTCATCCTCAGCGCGGGCGCGATCCAATCGCCGCAAATCCTGATGCTATCCGGGATCGGCGATGGCAATGAATTGCGCAAATTCGGTATCGAAGTGGTGCGTCACCTGCCGGGCGTCGGCCGCAATCTGCAAGATCATCCCGATTTCGTCTTCGGATATCAGGTGCCGAGTCTCGACTTGCTCGGTTTGTCGATTCGAGGATTTATCCGGATGGCACGGGAAATCTACCGCTATCGCCGCGAGCGGCGCGGTATGGTGACGACGAACTTCGCCGAGGCTGGTGGATTCCTGAAGACCCGCTCAGGCCTTACCAGCCCGGACATCCAATTGCACTTTGTCGTCGCGATGGTAGATGATCACGCGCGTCACCTTCGCGCCGGCCATGGTTTCTCATGTCATTTCTGCCTGTTGCGGCCGAAGAGCAGGGGAACCGTCGCGCTCGCGGGCAGCGACCCGCTCACAGCGCCATTGATCGATCCGAATTTCCTCGGTCACCCGAAGGATGTCGAGGACATGGTCGCCGGCTTTAAGCTGACGCGGCAATTGTTGGACACTTCAGCGCTCGTGTCGGTGCGTACGCGTGATTTGTTCACCGCCAACGTGCACAGCGACGAGGATATCCGTGCTGTACTGCGGCGGCGTGTCGACACGGTCTACCATCCGGTTGGTACATGTCGCATGGGTACAGACGAGCACGCAGTGGTCGACTCGACTTTGAAACTGCGCAGCCTCACTGGTCTGCGGGTCGTTGACGCCTCGATCATGCCGACACTCGTCGGCGGCAATACCAATGCGCCAACGATCATGATCGGCGAGAAGGCCGCCGATATGATCCGGGCAGGCGAACGCTTTGCTATGCCTAGTTAAGGACTAGGGCTCCACCTCTGCAGCCTCCCTCGGACAGATCCTACGACGATATTAAGCTTGCTACACCGAGGGCCAGCATCAAGCCGAGGGCGAAACGCCGCACACCCAAGTCGCCCAGACGGCTGAAAAACGTTCCGCCAAGCCAGGTCGCAAGCAAGAACGGGATCATAAGCAGAATGGCGGACAAGCAGACGGTCCACGTGATCGCTGAAGCGGCGACTAACATGACCAGCCCGATGACCGAAATCGAAGTAACGAACACCGTGAGGTTGGCGCGAGTCACAGCGGCCGGATCCGGTCCGGAGAGGAGATATAGGATGACCGGCGGAGCACCAACGCTGGTCGCACCAAGCAGCACGCCGACTATGCTGCCCAGTACAATGGAGGTGATCGGGCGCGGCGATCCGCTGTAGCGCCATCCGAATAGCAGTAACATGCTGAACGCAATAACAACCGCTGCGATGAACTTACGCGCCAGCGCGGGGTCGATGGTTAGCAAAAAATAGCCACCGAGTGGTACTGTGAGAATTGCCGGAAGGGTGAGGTAGGACAAAGTCCGCCAATTCACCTTCGGCAAAGCGTCGGGAAACATCACGGCGGCCGCCGCGGTTTCTAGCAGAAGTGCGGCGACAACGGCGGGGATCGGACCAATGAGCATTGAGAGCATAGGCGTCATCATCATGGCGCCGCCGAATCCGGTCACACCGCGGAAAAATCCCGCCACCGTAACAGTGGCGATCGCGGTGATTTCGGTGGCATGCATTGGGCTAGGTCGTCAGAATACCGCCATCGACTGGGATAACAGCACCGTTTATGAAGCCGGCGCGGTCGGAGGCGAGAAAGACCGCGAGGTCCGCGATATCAGATAGGCTGGCGAGGCGGCCTAGCGGAATGCGGGCCAAGATTTTCTGTCGTGCTTCATCGGTGAGCGCGGCATGCGTCATGGCAGTGTCGGCAACAGCCGGAGCGATAGCATTGACGGTGATCCCATCCCCTCCAAGCTCGCGCGCCAGTCCCATCGTCAAGGCGACAACGCCAGCCTTGGTGGCGCCGTAGAGCGTGTTGCCGATCGAACCGCCGCCGCGCAGTGCCGAGACCGATGCAAGGTTGATGATCCTCCCATAGTGTTGTTTGCGCAGCGTCGGCATTGCGGCTTTTACGCAATAGAGCACGCCAGCGATGTTCACTTCGCTGACCCGTTGCCACTCCGTGACCGGCAAATCGGCAACCAGTCCGGTCGAAAGCACGCCGGCTGCATTTACCAGGATATCGAGGCGGCCGAGGTTTTGGAAAACCTGCGCGACGGCGGCGGCATCGCTAACATCGAGAGTCGCCGCCTTCGCTCCAATCGCGGCCGCCGTACTTTGCGCAGCGCCGCCATTGCGATCGAGAATCCAGATGGCGCAGCCCTCGGCCGCGAGCCCCTTTGCAATAGCCTTGCCGATGCCCTCGGCTCCGCCGGTGACGGCCGCGACGCGATCTTTCAGATTGAGCTCCATACTAATCGCGTTGCGGCTGTTATCGTCGCTGCCCTACTCGGCCGGCGCGGATGCGGCGCTGGCCCGATTGTCGACGGTCATGTCGCGCTTGTGTGCCTCCGTCATGGCAGAGACGGAAATCGCGCTGACCGCACTGACCAGCAGCACATAGAGGCAGATCAGCCATGGCTGGTTGCCGCCGATCGCCAACAAGGCGGTGCAGATGATCGGTGTCAGGCCGCTCGCGTATATTCCCGAGAATTGGTAGACGAACGATATGCCGGTGTAGCGAACGCGCGTGTCAAACAGTTCCGAAAACAGCGCGGCCTGCGGGCCATAGACGGCCGGGTAGATGAGCCCGAACGGTACGGTGATCGCGATCCAAATCAGGAACGACAACCGAGTTTCCATTAGCCAGAAGGCCGGAAACGACAGCACGCCGATCAGCAGCCCCGCCGTCGCGAACATGCGCCGCCGCCCGATCTTGTCCGACAAACTGCCGAAGATCGGCAGCATGACAATCATGATCGCAGACGAGATCATCACGCCCGCCAGCGCTGTCTGCCGCGGCAAATGCAGTGCGCCGGTGAGATAGGCGATAATGAAGACGCCATAGACGTTGAAGGTCGCGCCTTCGATATAGCGGGCGCCCAGGCCAAGCAGCGTGTTCTTGCCGTGCGTGCGGAACAGCTCCAGGAACGGCACGTGCACGATTTTCTGCGCTTGCTGGGCGCGAACGAAGGCGGGGGTCTCCATAATTTTGAGGCGGATATACATGCCAACTGCGACCAGCACGGCGCTGATCAGAAAGGCGATGCGCCAACCCCAGGAGAAGAAGTCGTTCTCCGGCAGGTACGACAGCAGGTAGACCATGCCCGAAGCCAACAGCAGCCCGGCCGGAACGCCGATCTGTGGCCAGCTTCCGTAAAAACCACGCTTCCCAGTCGGCGAGTGCTCGACGGCCATCAGCACGGCGCCGCCCCATTCACCGCCGATGCCAATGCCTTGGAAGATGCGGAGCAGCAGCAGCAGGACCGGCGCCCAAATGCCCGCGCTGGCGTAGGTCGGCAACAAGCCGATCAGGAATGTGGCGATACCCATGATCAGGAGCGTGAGAATGAGTACCGTTTTGCGACCGATACGGTCCCCATAGTGGCCGAAGATGATGCCCCCGATCGGACGCGAGAGAAAACCGACGAAGAATGTCGTGTACGCCAGCAGCGTTCCTGCCAACGCGTCGAAATTAGGAAAGAACAACTTGTTGAGAACGATCGGCGTGACTACGCCATAGAGGAAGAAGTCATACCATTCGATCGTCGTGCCGACCGAGCTTGCGAAAGCGATCCAGCTGACCGACGTACCGGGTTCGCTGCCTTTCACTGTCTGTTGCATTTCGCTCGCCTTTCAGTCTTCCGCTAAGGTTTTGGTGGAGGCAGTTGTAAAATCTGTCGGGCTTCTGACGGACTGGCCGCGTGCCGTCCGTATTTTCCGCACATTTCGGCGACGCGCGACACCAATTCAGCGTTGCTGCGCGCCAGACGGTCCCTGTCGAACTTCAGGTTATCTTCGAGCCCTGTGCGGATGTGGCCGCCGAGCTCGAAGCACCATTGATTGACCTCAAGTTGATGGCGGCCAACGCCGGCCGCCGACCAAGTCGCGTCGGGCATTAGCTCCTTGAGCTCCGAGACCAGGAATTCCAAGAGTTTGCGGCGGACCGGCAGCGCATTCGGAATGCCCATGACGAACTGTACCTGGCATGGCCGCTTGAGCAGGCCGCGGTCGGCCAAGGTTTTCGCATTATAGAGCATAGCGACGTCGAAGACCTCGACCTCGGGCTTGACGTTGTATTGCAGCATCGACCTCGCCAGCTCTTCGACGAGCTGCGGCGTATTCTCATAAATGATCTTCGCGAAATTCACCGAGCCGGTGGCGAGCGAAGCCATATCGGGCTTGAGATGGAGCATGCTGCCGCGTTCGTTCTGATTGCGGCCGCGACCTCCGGTCGAGAACTGCACGATCATGCCGGGGCAATGCTTGACGATGCCGTCCTGCACTTGTGCGAACAGAGCCGGATCCGAACTCGAGCTCTCGTCCGGGTTGCGCACGTGGATATGCGCGACGCTGGCGCCGGCCTCGTAGGCTTCATGCGTCGACTCGATCTGCTCGCTTGGTGTCACCGGAACGGCTAGATTGTCCGCTTTGCGCGGCACGGCTCCAGTGATGGCGACAGTGATGATGGCAGGGGTGGTCATTTTAAGCCTGCGCCCGTTTCATATAGTGGAAAGAGCGAATGTCGCGCCGCTGCGTAATTTCTTTGACCAGCGTGAGCAGCGGTGTCGAGGCAAGCGGATATTTAGTCTTAATCGACCCGGCCGCCTTCAACGACTGGTATTCCCGGTCCGAGTAATACGCGGCCAGTAAGAGGTCGTCGTCGGATGCAAACGGTCCGCGCTCGCGCTGGACGCGCGGAATGCCCGGCTCCAGATGGTCGCCCGGCCGCTCGGACGTGGGCTCGGCGCCGTTGGCGATGCGGTCGTACAGGTTTGCATCGATTGGGCCGGCGATTTCGCCGTAATAGCCGAGCACGTATTTTCGCACTTCGTCCGGCACGGTGGCGTAGCGCTCCTTGCCCACGACATTGAGCACCGCCTGTGTCATTACGAATTGCGCAAACGGGCTAACGATGATCGGATAGCCGAGATCGCGGCGAACACGCGCGGCTTCCTCGAGCACTTCCGGCAGGCGATCGGCGATGCCGAGTGTCACGAGCTGGGATTTCAGGTTGGATACCATGCCGCCTGGCATCTGGTGCTCGTAATGAAAGGCATCATACTCGGCGATGTGTCCAACCGGCATGTCCTCGCGCTGCGCGATGTAGCGCAGCCGCTCGGCAACTTCTTCAACCGGCGCCAGATTGACCGGCACATCGAAGCCGTCGTGGCGCAAGTTCTCGACGTAGGTTTCGGTCGCCGGATGCGAGGCACCGTTGGCGAGCGTCGAGGTCGCGGTGTGCACGACATTGATGCCGAGTTCTGCCGCGCGCACTGCGGTGTAAGGCGCAAGCCCCGTCAAGCAGTGCGAATGCAGATGCAACGGCAGCGTGCCGCAGACGGCCTTGATGGCGGGGATCAGCGTGTTGGCGCGCTCGGGCGTGAGCAGGCCGCTCGGGTCCTTGATATAGACCGCGTCGACGCCAATGTTCACCAGCTCACGCGTCTTTCGCCCGTAATATTCGTCGGTGTGCACGGGGCTCAGCGTGTAAACGATGCCGCCGGCGGTGTAGAGCCCAACGTTCTTTGCCGCGCGCACAGGCACCCGCATATTGCGCATGTCGTTGAGCGCGTCGTAGGGCGTATGATAGCGGATGCCGTTCGCGAAGATCCGCTCGGCGGTCAGTTCGACGATGTCGTCAGGGAAGAATTCGAAGGTAAATAGGCTCTGCCCGCGCGTCATCACGATTAGCGGCGTCTTGGTGACCCAGCCGCTGACGATTCGCATTCGCTCCCACGGGTCCTCGCGCAGATAGCGCACGCAGACGTCAAACACGGCGCCACCGACCAGGTCGATGGCCTCGAAGCCGGCACGATCGAGGCGCGGGGCGATGTCCCCCATCATCGCTGTGGTCATGCGCGTAGCCCAAAGACATTGGTGCGCGTCGCGCAGCGTGACGTCGACGAGCTGTATGGTGCCCCGCATTTTCAATGAGCCGCTCTTTTCATGGATTCCTCGACCCAGCGCGTGTGCACTTCTGCGCGCGCGAATTCGGGCCGCTGTAGGAGATCGGAGTAGAAGGGGATGGTGGTGGCCAATCCTGCCACCTGGAAGCGCGCCAGCGCGCGCCGCGCGAACTCGATGGTCGACTCGCGGTCAGGCCCGCTGACGATCAGCTTCGCCAGCATCGAGTCGTAATAGGGCGGCACCGCGTAGTTCTCGTAGGCGTGGCTGTCCACCCGGATGTTAGGCCCAGTCGGCGGCCGCCAGCGCTTTAGTGTGCCCGGGGAGGGGCGGAAATCCTGCTCCGCGTCCTCGGCATTGATGCGCAATTCGATCGCCGTGCGCCCGTTGGCAAATTTCGATTTGAATGAGAGCGGCTCCCCCGCTGCGACACGGAATTGCTCGATCACCAGGTCCGTGCCGGTGACCATCTCGGTAACCGGGTGTTCGACCTGGATGCGCGTGTTCATTTCGACGAAAAAGAAGTGCTCGCTCGCCGGGTCGTAGATGAACTCGACCGTGCCGGCATTGACGTATTTGAGCGTCCTAACTAGGGCGATCGAGGCCTCCGCCATGCGGCGGCGGGTGGGCTGATCGAGCACAGGGGAGGGCGCTTCCTCGACCAGCTTTTGGTGTCGGCGTTGCACGCTGCAATCGCGTTCGCCGAGGTGTGCGCAGTTGCCATATTTGTCTCCGAACACCTGGATTTCGATGTGGCGAACCTTTGGGAAAAAAGATTCGAGATAGATTTCCGGATTGCCGAAGGCTGCCTGCGCCTCGGCCGATGCTTGCTCGAATTGCATTCGGAATTCGGCGGCACCGTTGACGACGCGCATGCCGCGGCCACCGCCGCCGACGCTAGCTTTCAACAGCAGCGGAAAGCCGATCGCGCGCGCGGCCAATTCGGCAGGCTCGGCCTCGGTGAAACCGTGATCCGATCCCGGGACGACTGGAATGCCGATCGCGGCAGCGGTCTGGCGCCCGGCCACTTTGTCGCCCATGCGCGCGATCGACTCGCCGTTGGGGCCGATGAAAATCAGCCCCGCCTTCGCGCAGCGTTCGGCGAAGCTGCTGTTTTCGGCGAGAAATCCGTAGCCCGGATAGACCGCATCACATTTCGAGGCGACAGCCGTCTCGATCAACGCATCGGCATTCAGATAGCTGGCCTTCGGCTGCGGCGGGCCAATGCAGATCGCGTGATCGGCGGCCCATCGATGTGGCGAGTTGCCATCGGCTGAGGAATAGACGGCGAGGCTTTCGAGCGAAAGCTGACGGCAAGCGCGGACTGCTCGCAAGGCGATTTCGCCGCGATTGGCGATCAGCACTCGCCGCACCGCCGACCTCCCTATGCCCCGATCACCAGTCTCAACGGTCCCAATTTTTTGTCCGCCAACTGTCGCTTGGGCAGATTCATATTGCAAGACGATTCGTTCCGGTTTTTGATACCTTGTATGGAACAGGCACCTCTCGACCTGGAGTTGACGAACAAAGTGCGCTCAAAGCGCGGGGCCGATGCGCTCGCGGGCACCGCGGAGACCGGCAAGGCATTTCCCACGGTCAAGGCCGTCGCCATTCTCGAAGCAATGGCGACGGTGCGCCGTCCGCTCGGCGTGACCGAAGTCGGCGTGCTGCTTGGACTGCCGAAGCCGACCGCCCACCGCATCGTGCGCATGCTTGAGAGCGAAGGGTTGTTGCAGCGCGAGCCCGGCAGCCGCCGCTTTGTGCCGGGCGCACGGCTGGTGCGACTGGGTCTCGGCGTCGTCGCCGCCTCGATGCTGAGCGCGCCGCGGCACGCCATCCTCGAAGCGTTGTCGCAGAAAATCGGCGAGACCTGCAATTTCGGAGTTATGGCCGACAGCCACGTGGTCTATCTCGATCGCGTCGAGTCGGCCTGGCCGTTCGGCCTGCGCTTCGAACCGGGCTCGCACGTGCCGCTGCATTGCACGTCGATGGGCAAGCTGTTCCTGAGCCTGATGCCGGCGAAGAAATGCGCACTGCTACTGCGCTCGATGCCGCTTTATCGCTACACCGAGAACACTATTACCGACGCGGCGCGGCTGGAGGCGGAGCTGGAAAACATCCGTTCCGCGGGAGTTTCCACTGACAATCAGGAATTCCTCGCCGGCGTGGTCTGTGTTGCCGTTCCGGTGCGCGACACCAACAAGCAGCCGGTCGCGGCGCTCGCCGTTTCCGCGCCACTCGCCCGCATGACGCTGCAGCAGGGCCTGCAGCACGTCCCGCTGCTGCAGGCCGCGGCCGAACAACTCACCGTTACTATCGATGAGGCCGACATCGTTTAAGGAGCGTAAGTGAGTCTGAATCACGACGATATCGCTGAGATCCTGCGGCTCATCGACGGTAGCTCCCTGGAAGAGCTGATCGTCGATACCGGCGACGTAAAGCTGGTCGTGCGGCGGAATAGCACGACCGGCCAGGCCGAATTGGCGGATGAGAACGTGCCTCATGCACAGCGGCCCACTACGCAACCAAATGGTGGCACGCGCGCGGCGCCTATCAAGATTGCAACTGCGGCCGGGCAAGTCGAGGTGGTGGCGCCGATGGTCGGTACCTTCTACCGCGCGCCGCGCCCCGATGCGCCGCCCTTCGTCGAGGTCGGCAGCGCCGTCCGCGTGGGTCAGCCACTCTGCCTGATCGAGGTGATGAAGCTGTTCACCACCATCAACGCTGAAACCCCTGGCCGCGTGGTGCAGATCGGCGCCGAGAACGGCGAACTGGTCGAATACGGCCGCACTCTATTTGTCATCGAGCCAAGCTGAGAAAGGTAACCGATCGATCAACTGCCTTTGACATTCAAACCACAGGGGAGGAAGGGAATGCAAAAGCAATCAAGACCGAGGTTCAGGATTTTGGCCGCCGCAACGCTCGCCGTGCTCTTAAGCGGCATCGTTCCGGCATCGGCACAGAGCTTCACCGACTGGGGATGGCCGCAACCCTATGAGAGGGTCTCGCAGAAATCAGTCGATTGGCTGAAGCAGAAGGGCTGGTGGCCGATCGGCGTCGGCTGGCAGGGCCCGTTCTCCGGCCAGAACACCATTAACGTCGTGATGGACAAGGCTGGTCTGCTCGAGCAGCGCGGCATCGAAGCAAAATTCCAGGTGTTCGCGGCGGGTCCAGACGTCAACGAGGCGGTAGCGTCGGCGCGCGTCCAGGTGGGCAACGGCGGCAACTTCCCCTTCACCTCGCTGCTTGATCGAGGCGTGCCGGTCAAAGCCATCGCAGTGGTCGCGCCCAACCTAAAGCACTCGACCGTCGTGCCGCTCGATTCCAACATCAAGAAGCTCGCGGATTTCAAAGGCAGCAATCCGCCTGCTACGATCGGCATTGTTACAGGGTCCTCGGCCGAATTCTATTTCACGCAAGCCGCCGAAGTCGTCGGCCTCCAGATCGGCAAGGACGTGATCCTGAAGAACATGCCGCCCAGCGAGCAGATCCTAATGGCGAAAGGCATCGGCGCCGTCGTGCCATGGGAGCCTTCGGTCACGATCATCACGGAAAATCGTAAGACCGGAACCGAGGTCGATACAATCTTTCCTTACAATTTCTATGAAGGCCGCTTTTATGTGCGGCAGGAGTTGATTGACAACGTGCCGGACGTGGTGCAGTCGATCAGCGACGCATTCATGGAGGCGACTCTCTGGATCAGGCTCAATCCAGACAAGGCGGCCGATTTGCTCGCCGCAGAGCCTATGCTGAAGAACTTCGGAAAAGAGCTCCTACTGCAGCAGACGAAGCTATACAACAACCTCTACAAGCCGACCTACAGCTATCCTTTTGCGGCAATGTGGGGCGAAGAAGATGCGCGCATTGCGAAATGGTTGAAGGAACGCAATCGCCTGACTAAGGCGCTGACCGCGAATGACTATGAAGCGTCCTTCGATACCCGCTTTATGGAGAACACCTATCAGAAGCTTGGTTGGAAGATCCCCACGCGGGCGCCGTTCCTGCCGCCGAACTGGTCGGGAAAGATCGGCCAGCTTCCGTACCCTGAGTACGCGAACGCCGTAACGCTGAAGGAGCCGCAGCTCTGGCCGGAGGCTGGCGATTTGACGAGGCCATGGATTTTCAACGGCAAGACCTACAAGCCCTGATGAGCTAATTTTAAAAAGACCGCGAGGTATGGATCAAGCCTCACCGCCGTCATCTCGCGTTACGGCGATGGTGAACCGCGCAGGGTCGGATGACGTAGCAGATGCAAAGCAATCACCTGGCGCCGATAAACGGTCCTGAAAGGTCCGTGCCGATCGATGACGCGCAGGCGCTGCCGGCCTCGCCTGCCGCCGCGCCGCTCGGCGTCCGGTTGCGCATGTGGTTGTTCGGCGCTGTGTCGGCCTTGCCGAACTTAATCTTTTTGGCTGTCGTTATCTTGTTTTGGCAATTCATATCGAAAGTCTGGCTGCCGCGCATCGACCCGCAAATGTCGGTGCTGATGCCCGCCCCAACCACCATCGCAGTCACCGCGGCGGGCATGATCGCCTCTGGCGAACTGTTCTATCACATGATCGCAAGCCTTAAGCGCGAGGTCTTTGCCTTCCTATTTGCCGCAACCGCCATTCCACTCGGCATCGCGATGGGCTGGTGGCGCCAGGTCTACAGCCAGGTCAATCCGATTATGGAAATCCTGCGGCCGATCCCGCCGCTCGCCTGGATCCCGCTCAGCATCCTGTGGTTCGGCCTCGGCGACGAACAAAACGAGTTCATCATCTTCCTCGGCATGTTCTTCCCGATCCTGGTCAACACAATCGTCGGCGTGAAGAACATCGATCCGAACCTAGTGCGCGCGGCCCGCAGTCTCGGCGCGCCCGAGCACAAGGTTCTAATCCGCATCGTCCTCAAGGGCGCCTTGCCGCAGATCATCACCGGCGTGCGCATCGGCTTAGGCGTCGGCTGGATGGCGCTAGTCGCCGCCGAACTGGTCGGCGCAAGTTCGGGCCTCGGCTTCCTGATCAACGACGCGCGCAGCATGCTGCGCACCGACACGATCACAGTCGGGATGCTGACGATTGGTCTGATCGGCTTGTTGATCGATACTGCCATCCGTGTCCTCAGCCGCCGGCTGCTGCCGTGGTCGCTGGCGCTCGGTAAATAGGATCACGCAATGGGCCGGTTGGCGGTGCGGGGATTATCGAAGGTATACGGCAAACGCGATGCGCCGAACAGTATCACGGCGCTGCGCGACGTGTCGTTCGAGGTTCCGAACCACCAATTCTGCGCCATCCTCGGACATAGTGGTTGCGGCAAAACCACGCTGCTCAACATCGCCGCCGGTTTCGAGCAGCCGACCGCCGGCGTAGTGCTGGTGGACGATGTACCGATCCGCGAGCCGGGCTGGCAAAACACGATGATCTTTCAGGATTACGCGCTATTCCCATGGATGAGCGTCTACCAGAACATCGTGTTCGGTCTGGAGATGAAGGGATGGCCCAAGCACAAGCGCAACGGCATAACACACCATTATATTGATCTGGTCGGCCTCGAGGGATTTGCCGACACTTACCCGCACCAGCTTTCAGGCGGCATGCGGCAGCGCGTGGCTATCGCCCGCGCGCTTGCCGTGGAGCCACGGCTGCTGCTGATGGACGAGCCGTTCGCCGCGCTGGACGCGCAAAATCGCAGCTTCATGCAGGACGAGCTAGTGCGCATTTGGCAGCGCGAGCCGAAGACGGTCGTGCTGGTGACGCACAGCATTGATGAGGCGATCAAGCTGTCCGATTGCATTGCGGTTATGACGCGCCGGCCCGGGCGCGTGAAAGAATTCATCCAGGTCGACTTGCCGCGGCCACGCGACGAGGACGACAGCGCCTATCTCAAACTAAAACGTCATCTGCGGAATCTCATCCATGACGAAACCGGTGATCGTTAACCGGTCTAAAAAGCGACTTAGAAACAGCAGCACTTGCCGCTCAGGACTAAGAATTGAAGCGCAAATTCGTTGCCCAAGCGTATTCACCTGCTACTCGCTCTTCTCCCGCACAACTTGCATCGCCGGCTTGTCCTCGCGCACGCCCTGAAACGAGGCCTGCCGTAGCAAGGCATCGCGGGTCCAACCGCGGAAATCGATTTCGACGACGAGCTTCGGTTGAACCCAACGGACGTTGCGGCGGCGCTCCTCGGGTGGAATCTCCCCGAAAGGCGGCTTGCCGGCGGCGAGGGGTTCGAGACGCTGCATCAGATCGCGCTCCTTGCTCTCGTTCCAGCCGGTGCCGACGCGACCGGCATAGCGGAGCTCGTGCTTGTTATAGTAACCGAGCAGCAGCGAGCGGATGGCGCGGCGCTTTTTTTCGGACGGCTCATAGCCGGCGACGACGAATTCCTGATTGTTCGAGCACTTGGTCTTGACCCAATCGCCGCTACGGCCGGAGTGATACGACGCGTCGCGCAGCTTCGACAAAATGCCTTCAAGCCCCATCTTGCAGGCGCGTTCGAGCAGTGCGGGTCCGCCGTCCTCGAAGCTCTCGCTGAAGCGGATCACGCCGCGTTTTGGCAACTTGCGGATCAGTGTTTTAAGCGCCTTGCGGCGCGCGCTCAGCGGTTCGCCGGTTAGATCGACGCCGTCGAGATACAGCAGATCGAACACGTAATAGACCATCCGGTCATAGCGGCCGGATTTGAGATCATCCTGTAATCCGGAAAAATCGGAGATACCGCGCTCGTTGGCGGAAACGATTTCGCCGTCGAGTATGACATCATGCGACGCGAGCTGGCCGCAGGCGCCAGCGATGGTGGGGAATTTGTCCGTCCAGTCGAGGCCGGTGCGGGTTTTCAGGATTACCTCGCCGCCGGCGAGGCGGGCCTGGATGCGGTAACCATCGAACTTGATCTCATAGCTCCAGGCGCGACTGTCTGGCACCTTTTCGCGCAACGTGGCGAGGCTTGGCGGGATAAAGTCGGGGACCTCCGATTTGCGTTTGCGCGAGATTACTTTCTTGGGCAACCTTGGCATGGATTTCAAAGCCGACTTCGGCGACGGTGTGACGGTGCGGGGCGGCAGGCTTTTGGCGCGGTTTGACTGCCGGGCTTTCTTCTTGTCGCCGGCGATCTGCGACATGGTGCGGCCGGTCGCCGCCGAACGGTCCTTCTGCTCGAGAATATCGCGGTCGGATTTCTTGCGGGCATACTTGTCGTCAGATTTGATCAACAGCCACGGCTCTTGCCGTTCGTCTGGACGCTTGCGCATGCGCACTAGGTGCCAGCGGCCTTTGAGTTTTTCGCCATAGAGTTCGAAATCGAGATGACCCTTCTGCATAGCGCGGTGCGGGTCTTGCTCAGGTCTCCAGGTGCCGCGATCCCAGATCATCACGGTGCCGCCGCCGTATTCGCCTTCGGCGATAGTGCCCTCGAACTTGTTGTACTCGATTGGATGGTCTTCGACGTGGATGGCGAGCCGCTTGTCGCCGGGAACTAGGCTCGGCCCGCGTGTAACCGCCCAGCTTAGCATCACGCCATCAAGTTCGAGGCGCAGGTCGTAATGCAACCGCGTCGTGTCGTGTTTCTGGATGACGTAACTGCCGCCTGTGCTTTTCAATTTGACACGTGACAGACTGCCACGCGGCTCCTTGGTGCGGCTGAAGTTGCGCTTGGCGCGGTACTTGGCGAGCCTGGCCACGGATCAATCCGGCTTGTTGCAAAGCTTCAGGTCGCGCACGAATGCCCTGTATGCCGCGTGGCGGTCGCTGCGGTCGGGAATACGCAAGAGATAGGACGGATGCACAGTTGCGATCATTCGCTCGCCGGACTGCAGCGCGATAGGATGGCCGCGGATCTTGTTGATAGCCTGCGGTTTGCCTAA
>Ga0207776_1000061_pt1 | contig 18253 bp, 17 predicted proteins | sample LuqExpMetageno30_FD_187788 | JGI IMG/M metagenome (GOLD analysis project Ga0207776, IMG submission 187788) | Tropical forest soil microbial communities from Luquillo Experimental Forest, Puerto Rico - Sample 30 (SPAdes) | ecosystem: Environmental > Terrestrial > Soil > Tropical forest ... | reverse complement strand
GAACACTTTCGCAAGAGCATATAGCGCAGCGGCAATGAGCCAGTCGGATGTGCCGCTGTACTTCGGTGGAAATAGAAGAAAGAGCAGCGCCAACGCGACGCCGGGAAAAAACTGCACCCAGCCATACAGCCGCAGGTCGCCAGTCCAACGCCACAGCAGCAGGCTGAGTACGCCGACTGCGATGAATGGCCCCAACAGGACGGCTCCCACTTTTAGGTCCACTTGCTCTTCGATCGCATTGGCAAGGATAGCCATAAAGCTGATCGCCATCGGTAGCCTGTCCCAAAACAACGTGCGGTCATTTGGATCAAGGTGATAATAGGATGAACCGAAGCCGGTCAGCAGTATCCCCAGAAAGAGCACACTGATTGCTGCATTACGACGAAGGTGCCACAGCCCTACAGCACCGACTACAATGAAAGGAACATTCGAAACGACGTTCCAACAATTTGGTATGCCGAAGAATGTTCGTTGATCGGCGAACTCGTGATAACTCTGATCTTGAGCGATCGGCGGTAGAAACAACAATCCGACGAGTGACGCAGCCATTACAACTAGGAGGGCGAGCACCCGGCGACTTTTGTTCGGTATCATTTCGGCACGATAATGATGTTAGCTGTCCAAGGAGGTATTTGCTGCGCGAGCGGTCATCACTTGATCACTCTCGCGTGGCCAGTAGGAAGTGCGTCTCAAGTAGGAACTCTAAAGCTCCGTGCTCGTCGTTGCGAACTGTTATTACCCTCGATCAGCAGATTGAAATATCTCAACGGGTGACCGTCGGCAGCGATGCACGAATACGATCGGAGAAATCGGCTGCGTCATCGGCTGCCTGCGCAGCCGCATTGATAAGGGACCGCCGCCGCAGTTCATCAAACGGAAGCGTCGTGTCTACCCGACCCGAATGGTAGAGGTAGCTGTCGATCAGCCCGTTGAGCAGATGGCGTATGTTAAACCGGCCGGCCCGGCCAGCGGCATTCGCATAACGTACAATGTTGATCGTACAGCTGTTAGTCAGAAGGTGATACCACTCAGGTTTGTCGGCGAGCTCGTTGATCCGCGCTAGGTAGATCATAAGCAGCCGGCGCACGTTGTCGGGCGAGCTATTGAGGCGATAGAGATATACGCTCTCCCCGCGATAGTTGGTGCGCACGCGTACAAGGTCACGCTCGTCACCCACCACATAAATCAACTCGAATTGCTTAAAAAGGGAAGCGACAGGATCAAAACCCTCGCCAACCTCCGGCCGCGTCTCGATGGAAATGCTCAGCGGCGGCGCGTTATCGAAAATGAAGCTGACAAACGTGTGCGCAACGAACCCCTCGCTCCAGTACGACACGAAAAAATCGAGACCGGTTAAGTGCGACAGCTGTACAATGCGCTCCTCATAGTGCACGTCAAAATCGTCTCGGCTACGATAGTCGAAGTTGCGGACACCGGTGATACGCACGCGGTCGCCATCGATGAACGCCCGCGGCATCACAGCGACTTCCGGTCGCCACTCACGATCGTGAGAAGGAGAAATGGATATCCACCACGCAACCACGCCGAGAAAAAGCACGATGAAGAGCGCGGACATACGCCGTTGACGCGAAATCCAGAGGGCCCAGAATGCAAATGCGGCAAAGGCACCCGCCAACACAATCCGCAACCCAGCCCACGGCAGGTTCGAATAGTAGATGGCCAAAGTGGCCCACGCGACGAGTAAGACCTGGAAAAGAAACCAGAGGCCCCTAGTCAATCGGCCGAGGCATCTGGACAGGAAGCCGCGATGCAAACTCAGTGATTCCTCCCGCTCCCCTCAGCGTCGCACATGACTTCATCCCCACCGATATCAGCAAACCTGGTCTCTTGATAATAGGTTCTATTGCGTGTTCCTCCGATCTGTAGTGCGCCTCAACCCTAATATGCCGACCACAATCCCGGTGTTGCGAGTTCTAAAAGGTGCCCGGCGGGGTCGCGAAAATAAATACTGCAGCCGCCCGCGCCGAACATCAAACAATTCCATAGTGGTGGTGGCTAGGAAGCAGTTGTCTCGTGTCCGTTTAGACCAATTCAACGGGTTAAAGAACAAAGGGCGCTTCGTGTATGGCAGCGGCGAGCCTTCCCGTCGTTGTATGCTAGGTTCATCCGTGAAAGGTCCGCCCTGATCCGCTTGAGTGCGACAATTTGCGCGGACCAACTCTCAATACAATTGACGGAACCCGGTAACTCTCGCGAAAGCGTTACCCCGTCAGCTGGCACGCAGGCCGAGAGCGAGCGCAATCCATGCAGCGCCGTAAAAAATAAGATCAATGCCGATGAAGAGCCCGATCACCCAGAGTCCCGAGGCGGGCCATTGCGCTAGAACAAACAATCCCAGCACAAACGCGATGATTCCATCCAGCGCCTGCCAACCCCAGCCCGGTAGCGCAACCCACCATGAGCCGACAAATTGGAAAAGCCCGCTGATCAGGAAAAACACGGCCATAAGCATCGTTGCGACTTCAGCGCCGAGCAGGGGTCTAGTTACAATCAGAAGGCCAGTAACCCCGAAAAGAATCGCTGCCACTAGGTGATGGAAAAAGCCTGCCCAGTGCCCTACCAAGATAGCTTGGATGACTTCAATGCCGCACGCCAATACCAGCAGCCAACCAAAGAATAGCATAGAAACAATTGTGGCCGTCACTGAACGTGCTACAGCAACGACGCCTAACAACAACAGACAGATACCGAATACCAGAAACCAACCCCAATATTGAACTATTTCGTGAGGAATCTGGATGTCCAAAGTTTGCACATTGCCCATCATTAGTTTGTCCTCAGCCAAGCGAGTGGTCTGCATGCACCACTATCAGGCGCCTGCCGGGCGCTTATAGCACGGATACAGTTCTCTCCTAACGTGGATCAATTGGGTGGCCCGCTGCCCGCTAAATTGATGTTCGGATGCTAGCGCAAAAATATTTCCAGCCCGCTCAAATCAACAGAAGGCTTAACCCCCCGCCGCCCGCGCAATTTCAAAATGACGCCGTGCCAATTCTGAAGCTGAACGATCCCTGGCCGGCCTGCGCCGTTAGCGACGACTGAATAGATGCCGTGGATGCTCCCTGCCGTCCGCATGTGATAGGCGCGACCCACTAGGTCTACGCGTGGTGCCCCAAAGGGGCCAACGCTAACACCGCTGACGCGCAGCTCATAGCGCTTGCCTTGGAAGTGCAAAGTTCCGCTACCGCCGCCAACGATAAACCCGACCCTGTTAATTATGATACGTATTGAACCAGTCGATGCATGAGATAGCGTGGGCGCCCCAGCCAATATTGCCATCGTTACAAGGGCCAAACCAAATTTAATCGTCCGAAAAGAAACAGGCATAATCGCCTCCGACCCTACGCTCGCCACATAATCCGCTCCACTTCTAATGCAAATCCTAGCACTCTCGCCGGCTGTATCCACTGTTCTATCTATGCCAAACGAAACCCAGTTGGTGGATATAACTTAGATACTTTTCCCACCAGAGATTGCGAGCATGGAAGGCTGACAGACCGCTCAAGATAACAGCGACGAACAATGGCAGTGTTATAACGTGCCTGATCCATTGCCGCGAATGGCCATTACCTCCACTCTGTCTTAAATTCGGTTCGGTCACTAGCATCCCCGCCGCTCTGCACTCGGCAACCACAACGAAGCGCGCCTCAACTAATATACCGACCACAACCCCGGTGTTGCGAGTTCTAAAAGGTGCCCGTCGGGGTCGCGAAAATAAATACTGTGGCCGCCGCGTGACCAGTCGTTGCGCCCTTCGATGGCGACCCCGCGCAAAGCGAGATGCTCCTCCCAGCGCTTGAGTTCGTCCTTGTGGATTGCGAATGCCACATGCAACGTGCCATCGCCGGCGTGGCCGGGAATGGTGCCGTTGGGCAGGGTAACCGTCTGCTCCGTGGTGCCCTTGCGAAAGACCAAAAGGACGTCGCGCCCACCCACGGCATAAGCAGACAGCCGGTTGTCACTATAGATCGGCTCCAGCCCGAGCAGGCCTTCGTAGAAGGCACGGGAGCGCGCCATGTCCTCGGTGTAGATCGCCGTTTCCAGGATGCCGTCCAGTTTTGGCATGATTAATTACTCCTGCTAGCCACCGCGCCTGCCGTTCCATCCGGAGATGTCATCCGGAAATCACTCAGCGCCATCGTCCCCGCTTTTGACGACATGCGAGCCCCTTCGAGTTTACGTCCGGTGAGTTAGACTATGTCTGACATCCCAATGATCAAGTGTGACACCATGTGAGATAATCTTTTGGAGTACGCACGACATGACCAAGACCTCCGTCACATCACAGACAATCGCGGTAGAGAACATTTGTTGTCTATCGATTTGCCAGTGAAAATTTCATCGATTTGTTCGGCGGCGAGCCACTCGATCCGAGTGCGACTAACCCCGTTCAGAAGCTTCAAGATCAGACGTGACGGAAAAATAGAAGGCGCCACCGAGCAGGGCAGGAAAACCCATAAAAAATCCCCGGCCTGTTGGACCGAGGTGCAGGTGTGTGTTTCAGACGCTAAATATCAGCACCGAAAAATTTCAACTACGGATGTTTGCGTAATATGGCCATTGTGGCTTTTTGTCGCACCAGCTAATTTTGATTTGACGATTTACGTAAGACAGCGCGATTTCGTAAACCAACAAATAACAAAACGGCACTCGGGAGGCGCCCATGCAGAGCTTCATTCAGCACGAAAATCTTGCGAATTACCGGAGTCTACTGGTAACGACGGCAGACGAAACAGTGCGTAGTCAGCTCTTCAAGCTAATTGCTGAAGAAGAACGGCAGCAGATTCTGCAAGAACGCGATTGGTCATCGCCAACAGAAATCGTTATTGATTAGTGCCATCGTCGGCTCGCGCCGCACTCACGGTTAATGCCTCCTCAGGCGATGGTGAAACAGACCTAACGCTCGCCGCGAAACCAGCGCGAATGACCCGTGTCGGGCCACGTTCAAGGGTCTTAAGGTTCACGATCGATGATAACGAAACTTGGCCCGCGATGTAGTCGTGTTGGATTAAGAGGTGAGCAATATCGGTACGGTAGCGGCGGCGTATCCGTATGCCTGCTACCATCCGCTGTGCGGCTATTACCCGTATCCGCCTTGCTGCTAAATGAAGCGCGCGTTCAGGAGACCAAAAGCAAAGCGGATGCTCATAAGCAATCATTTCAAGCCCAAATCGTGCCTCCAACGGAGTTCTCTGATAAAGCAGGTCATCCCAATTCGTGTGCGTGTGCGCACTCTCATTCGCTATCGTGAGTTCCTATCGCGCAAGCTGTAAACGGCAAACTTGGATCGCCCGATGCCACAATCAGCATAGAGGGCAACCAGCTACCAGCGCCTACTCGCGCTTCTCCTACTGATGCTTGAGGCCCCTACCCACGGTGATCTCGTTTCACCATCAGCCTGAATCGCAGCACCCAAAATCTTCATTCCACAACAACGTCGGCCGATTACCCCATCTTTTACGGTCGCAATCAGGGGAAAGGCAAACATGGTGCTCGCACAATGTCTCCCTCTGACTCCACAGCGGACATCAGTCATCCGAAATATCTAGTCGCTTTTGGCGATTGCCTCGGGCAATGTCCAAATCGCGATTCTGTGACGGCGAGGAATTGAGCAAGCTTAACGCCTGTCTAGAGGTGAATGGTCACCATCATGTTCGACTTATCCAACTACCCGCCTCCGGTGATCTTTTTAATTGGTCTTGGCGCGATCTTGGTGGTTAGTGAAATTGGATGGCAGCTTGGGATCCGCACCAAGGACGGGGGTGGCAGCAATATTACCACTTTGGAGAGCGCCATGCTTGGACTGTTGGCGCTGATGCTCGCCTTTACATTCTCCATGGCGCTCTCGCGTTTCGAGGCTCGCCGCGATGCATTGTTGAATGAAGCCAACGCGATCGGCACGACCGCATTGCGGGCTCGCTTGTTACCCGAACCACACAGGTCCGAGACGCTCAAATTGTTACGAGAATACGTCAAGATCCGTCTCGACATTGTCCAGACCGGTACGTCATTGGCCGAGAGGATGACCATTGTTGATCGCTCAAACGCACTTCAGGAAGCTCTTTGGCAGCAGACAAAGGCTATAGCATCAAAAGACAAAGGGTTTATCCCCACCGGACTTTTTATAGCTTCGCTCAATGAGATGATTGACGATCAAGGAAAAAGACTATCAGCGCTCCGAAATCGCGTGCCGAATAGCGTACTCATCACACTTATCGCTATCGCAGCTATTGCAGGCGCGTTTGCGGGGTATGCGAGCGCACTGGACGCGCGACGCACTCGTCTACCGGTCTACGTAATGGGATTGCTCGTATCCGTTGTTATTTTTCTTATTATCGATCTTGATCGACCGAGCGCCGGGTTCATAACAAATAATCAGCAGCCGATGATTGATGTAGCGGCCAGTATCGCGTCTTTTTCTGATTGATGAGGTTGCCTCTGCTCGACATGGGCTCGGTCCAATAACAAGTTATGTCCGCTTCTCTAATCGGCCGGTTTGGGTCAAGCGCTTTCAGACGGTCCACCAATGCTGTGTTGATGTCGCTCACGGGCTCGCGCTTCTATTCCGGAATAGGCACCAAGGCCCCCCATCATGGGGTTCGAGGACGAAGTGGAACGATCTTTTGCGCGGCCTTGCCGTTAAGCTGAACGGCAGATCCAAGCGGACATGGCATGATCTACTTCGTAATCATGCGTCGAGATGATGCGGGTGGCGCTTCGCTGGGCGCAGCCGGTGAAATTGCGAAAGTGAGCCACGCGTTCCACCCATCGGCGCGGTTTGCCGCGTCGAATTCCTTGTAGCCTTTGACGTTGATGTAGCCCTGCCATTCTTTGCTGATGGGTACGATGTAGCCGATCTGCGGTCCAATACCGGCAATCCGCGACTCAAAGCATCCAAGACGGTCACCGCTGCCGCTGTCGCAGGAAAGCTGGTCGTAGAAATATCCAACCAGCCCAACCTGAAGTTGCTTGGTAAGAAACTGAGACGCGCCCCAATCCAGATGCATGTTGATCCCGTTCTGGTATTGGGTATGCGTATTCTCGAAGTTGTAGGTGAAGCCAAGCGTCGCCGAAAATTCGTGGCCGGTCTTTGGATCAAAGTAAGTGTACGCGCCACCGGCGTCGATCGCGTTGTGCCCAAGGCCGAGATTGACAAGCCGCGTGGGGTCGTAGCTACCCGTCGCCACATTCCCCGTGAGGTACACCATCTCGTTATTGACGCCCTGATTCCAGCGCAATGACACTTGCGGGACCAGATCGCCGATGCCTGTCACCGAGTCACTGAGGCCGCCCGACTTTGTAAACCCAATCGGTCCCACCGCGCCAGTCAGCGTTGTATCGACTGAAGCTTGGCCGCCTCCAAACGGCACGCCCAAGATAACCGAGGCTTGCCCTCCCAATATCGGCGTGGCGAAGGTGTAGCCCGATGGCCATGCTGAGGTCTGCGCTGCCATTTATATTTGCATTAAGATTTCCAGTGAAATTCGCGGTGATGTTGCCATGGCTAACCTGGCGCGCAAAAGCCACGTTGCCACCCGCGGACACCGACGAGTGGTAATAAAGCATCGCAAACGAAAAACCGGGTACTTGCGGTGTCGCTGCCAGGCTACCAACGAAGCCGGGCAACCAGAAACTAACGCCGCCTTCGTCCCCGAATGCAGGCCGCGCAGTCATTGTGCCCGCAGCCAGTAGCAGCGACGCATAGAAACTGTAGCGCGCGCGCAACGTGAATTTCGACCTCGCGACTATTTTCATCCTGGCCTCCCGCAGTCGCAGCATAGGCGGCCCCGTTACGAAAGGAATGGACGGGTTGGCTAACAAATAGAAATCGGTTTCTGCGTGACTATCGAGCCACAATCTTGCGGGGAACTAGCACCAGTGGTCGTGTTAAACCTACGTATAGGTCCCCATACCAACGTATGCTGGTGTGATTGCCGACGCGCGTTCTAGCCTATCCGAAAGCCGGCCGCCTCGGCAGGACCCCTCTAGTCCGATTGCGAACCCATCCCCCAGTCCCGCGCAACCGGCACCAGCAAGGCGGTCGGTTTCCCAAAAAAACCCCAAAAAAAGAGAGCGAGTAACTCCCGGGATAACGTTTAAACGCCGGTGATAATGTCAGCGGAGAGATATCTATGCGCACAATCAAACATAGACTCAGCCTGTACGGCTGTGCCGCATTGCTTGCCGCAGGATCACTGTGGGTCGGTTTGCAGTCGGCACACGCCCAAGCCCAAGCTCAGAAACCCAACATCATCCTAATTGTCTCGGATGACTTTGGTTATGGAGACGCAGGTGCCTACGGCGGCGGTGAAAACCGCGGCATGCCAACGTCCAACCTCGATCGGATGGCTGCCGAAGGAATGCAGTTCCTGTCGTTTTATGCGCAACCAAGCTGCACGCCCGGTCGCGCCGCCATGCAAACCGGACGTATTCCGAACCGCAGTGGCATGACCACCGTCGCTTTCCAAGGGCAAGGCGGCGGGCTTCCGGCGGCGGAGTGGACGCTCGCTTCGGTCCTCAAGACCGGCGGCTACAAAACTTTCTTCACCGGCAAGTGGCACCTCGGCGAAGCCGACTATGCGCTCCCCAATGCGCAAGGCTACGACGAGATGAAGTACGCGGGCCTCTATCACCTCAATGCATACACCTATGGCGACCCGACCTGGTTCCCTGACATGGATCCAGAGCTGCGTGCCATGTTCCAGCGTGTCACCAAGGGCGCGCTATCAGGCAATGCCGGACAACCAGCCAAGGAGGACTTCAAGATTAATGGTCAGTACGTCAACACACCGGTAGTCAATGGCCAAGAAGGTGTGGTCGGCATTCCGTTCTTCGATGAGTATGTTGAGAGGGCGGCACTCGACTATCTCGACCGAAACGTACGTTCAACGCAACCCTTCTTCATGAGCGTCAACTTCATGAAGGTGCATCAGCCGAACATGCCGGCTCCCGAGTTCGAGCATAAGTCGCTCTCGAAGACTAAGTATGCAGATTCAGTTGTAGAGAACGACACACGGATCGGTCACATCATGGACAAGGTCCGTGCACTCGGTCTCGACAAGAACACCTACGTGTTCTGGACCACCGACAATGGTGCCTGGCAGGACGTCTATCCTGATGCGGGCTACACGCCGTTCCGTGGAACCAAAGGCACGGTGCGCGAGGGTGGTAACCGCGTTCCAGCCCTTGCTTGGGGTCCGAATATCAAGGCCGGGTCGAAGAACTCCGACATCGTCGGTGGACTCGATTTTATGGCCACCTTTGCGTCCCTTGCTGGCGTGAAACTACCGCAAAATGATCGCGAGGGAAAGCCGATCATCTTCGATAGCTACGATATGTCACCCGTACTCTTCGGCACTGGCAAGTCGGCACGCAAGTCCTGGTTCTACTTCACCGAGAACGAGCTTACGCCCGGTGCTGCGCGCGTCGGTAACTACAAGGCCGTGTTCAATCTGCGCGGCGACGACGGCGAAAAGACTGGTGGTCTCGCTGTTGACTCGAACCTCGGATGGAAGGGTGCGGAGGCTTACGTCGCCACTGTTCCCCAGGTATTCGACCTGTGGCAGGACCCGCAGGAACGCTACGACATCTTCATGAACAACTACACGGAGCGCACTTGGACAATGATCACGATTAGTGCGGCGATCAAAGACCTGATGAAAACCTATATTCAGTATCCGCCCCGCAAGCAGCAGAGCGCGTCGTACAGCGGCCCTATCACGCTGTCGCAATACGAGCGCTTCCAGTACATACGGGACATGCTCGCCAAAGAGGGCATCAATATCCCGTTGCCCACGGGCAACTGACGCTGAAATGGCGACCCCAGAACATACTCGGGGGTCGTCTACTACTCTGCGTGAACAAACCTCCGGGAGGCAGAGGGAGGCAATGAAGCATTTTTTGATGGGGCTTCGCACTTTCCTTTTTCTGGGAGCAGCGGTCTTTGGCGCGCTCGCACAGTCGCCGAGCAGCAATGCCGTCCAAGTCACCGTCGATAATTTTAACCGCGCTGAAACCGATATGTATTTTACCCTCTTCGTTAAACGGGGCGCGTTCGGCAAATTCTATCACTACCGGGAGTTACCGCTCGAAAACACGGGCGTACGTCCGAACCGCGATACGCTCTATTCGGAAGCGGTATTTGATCTTGACGCCGGGCAGGTAAAAATTGTCCTGCCCGATGCCGGTAAGCGCTTCATGTCGATGATGGTTGTCAATGAAGACCACTACGTTTACGAAGTCGATTACGGGGCCGGTAACTACAGATTCACGAAGCCGGAGATCGGCACGCGCTATGTTTTTATCGCGCTGCGCACGCTGGTCGACCCAACCAATCCGACAGATGTCCAGCAAGCTCACGCCCTGCAGGATGCGGTCAAGGTAACACAGGCAAGCCCGGGCCGTTTTGAAGTTCCCAACTGGGATTCAGTCAGCCAGAAGAAGGTGCGCGATGCGCTTCTGGTCCTGAACACGACACTGCCTGACTTGAGGGGAGCGTTCGGCACCAGAACTCATGTTGATCGGGTCCGCCACCTGATTGCGACCTCGTCCGCCTGGGGCGGTGATCCGGACAATGACGTCATCTATCTCAACGTCACTCCAAGCAAGAACGATGGCGCCGCTGTCTATAAGCTCAACGTTCCCGGAAAAGTCCCTGTCAACGCCTTCTGGTCGGTCATCGTTTACGACGCGGAGGGCCATTTGCAGAAGAACCACTACGACGCCTATTCGCTCAACACCATCACAGCCGAGAAGAATCCGGATGGCTCAGTCGCCATTCAGTTTGGAGGCTGCGATGGGAAAACTCCGAACTGCCTACCAACCATGAAGGGTTGGAATTACATGGTGCGGCTCTACCGCCCACGTGACGAAATTCTGAGTGGCAAATGGAAATTCCCGGAGGCGCAGCCGGTAAACTAAGTATTGCTCGAATGTCCGAACTAGTGACCGAAGGACCCCAACTTATGCCGTGTCCGTGATCAATACTCGGCGTCGGAGCGCCCCGGGTGTTCGTTCGCACAGCAGACCTCGACCGGCTCTATGCCGCAGCCGAAAAGATCCTCGCCGGTGCCAACGTCACCCGCATGCAGCTAGAGGCCTTCAAATACTATTACACCCCAGGCAAGGATGTTGGCGTAGCGGGAATTGTCATACGACGGACGCCTGCATTACTCACGTTGCAACAGGAATTGATTGCCGCCGTGACTCCGTTCACGGTGGAGACCGGGCCCATCAGCGCGTTCACCGCGTTGCACGACGATCCAGCCAACGACGCGCTCCTCATCAGCTACGTGTCCACCTTCGTTCCGCAGCAAACCGGCGAGCGGTTCGATCCGCACGTCAGCACCGGCGTCGCCCCCCTGGATTACCTCGACAAAATGCTTGCCGAACCGTTTGCGCCGTTCACCTTCTCACCTGCGGGTGCGGCTGTGTACCAGCTCGGCCCGTTCGGCACGGCTGCGAAGAAATTAAAGGAATGGAATTCGACGCCCTGAGGCGGCAGTGAGGGGTATTGGCCAGCGCAAGAACAGAAAGCAAAAACGGACGTCTTGTTTTTATGTATTTTTTATTTCGTTCGCTCACGGGATTGTTACCGCCTGCAGCGCACGCCTGCAATATTCGAGCCCCTTTCGGCGTGATCAAACTATTTCAGGGCACCACGGCGAGATCGCCCGTGCAGTGACCATATCTCAAGGAGGTATCGCATGTCTCGACAGGTCAAGTTTCCTCTGGGCGCATTAGAAAAGAACTCGACTTCCCACGATGCGATATCGGCCGATCGACAGGGCGGGTTGAATAGAAGGGTGCTCCTTTCAGGCGCAGCGATGCTCCCAGTGTTGCCGTCGTTTCTGCTCGGAAATACGCAGAGCGCCGCCGCACAACAAGCCAGCTCGGGACTTTCGTTCGCGGTCTATGGCGACTCACGACCGATGATGTACCTACCGTACAAAGATGGCCGTCCAGACTTGGTCAAGCTATTCGTCGAAATGTTTGGCTTGGTGATGCCACAGCGGGTCGCCGAGGCAGTGGTGAAACGCGATGTGAAGATGATCTTCGATCCCGTCACCAAAGAACTAATTCGCGTCGTAATGCCGTTCATGTCGCGCACCGAGGTCATGACGTTGACCGTGGACCAGGGTTGGGTCACTCGCGCTACTGTTGAAGATGTGAAACTGCTCCCCGGGGTGCACCGGGACATGTTTCAACTTGCTGGCGGCGATTGGGTCGCACGCGAGATCGTGCAGCAGGTGCGGACCGGGCGGGCCAAATTCGTCATCAATAGTGGCGACGTCGTGTGGTGGGGTAATCAGGGCCTAACGATTAACGACAGTCCGTACTGGAAGCGTCTAAACGACACCATGCTCAAGCTGCTACCGGCGCCAGACGCCGAAATGCGCGCCGCCGGGCTCGAAGGACGCTGGCTCATGTCGGTCGGCAATCACGAAGTGTGGGGCGATCCAAAGATCGAAGGTACACTTAATGCGGTGCCGTATCTGAAAAACTTCGGCGTAACGCCAGAACGATTGATCTACAAGTTCGACTTCAAAGACATACGATTCATTTTCCTTTGGAGCGGAAAGTACGACTATCGCTCACCGTCGCTCTGGGATGCGGATCGACCAAAATACGCGGAGCAGATGGTACAGTTGCGGGAATGGCTGGACGACGCCAAAGCCAAGGGAATGAAGAAGGCATTTATTACCTTTCATTATCCGGTCTTCTGTCGCGCCGGCCTTGGCCCCATCCCAGAGCCTAATAATCCTCACAAAGCAATTGCGGCCTACGCCAAGGACCTAGAGCTAGTTGTCTTCAATGGGCACGTTCACACGACTGAACTCTATGATGTCGATGGCGTGAAATATCTTGTTCTTGGCGGCGGCGGGGCGGAGCAGGACCCGATCCTTCCGGGCCGCACGAGCATCAAGGTGCCTAACGGCTATCCGCCGGACCTCTATTGGAAGGGCAAGCCGCCGCAACTGGAATACAACTATGTTTTGGTCGACGTTGATCCGGGCAACAAGACGAAATTCACCCTGACGCGTTACCGGCCAGGATCGGCTGAGCCGTTCGCAACCGAAGTACTGTTCTCATAGAAACGCCGGTCGGTTACAAGCTCGTCTTGTATGGCGACAACGCTTCTAGTTCTGCACGGTTTGGTCGCGGTAGCCTTGATTGGTGCGATTACGCATCAGACATTGGCAACGTGCGCGCCACCCAACGCCAAGCCGCATTCCTTTTTCGATCGATTTCGCGCGGTTCCAGCCGAGCGTTTCGCCAATGCCATCATCGTTTTGTATTTAACCTCCGCGCTGCTCGGCGCGGTCGTCTACCTGTATTTCAAGGTCGATGTTCAGCCAAATCTAGAACGCGACCGCCATTGGCATGCGTTGGGTTTCCTTGATCTTAAAGAGGACTTTATCGTCATCGGCTTGGGTGTACTGCCCGCATATTGGTTCTGCTGGCGCCGGCCCGTTGATAGTCAACATAATCACATACGCACGATCCTAACCGGACTCCTAGCGTTCATTGTCTGGTGGTCCTTCCTCGTTGGTCACATCATAAACAATATCAGGGGTTTCGGATCGTGATGTCCGCTTCGGCAGTTCGTCGCTTCGCCTTTGCCTATGGGGCGGCGTTTGCGCTCTTCTATGCCATTGCGCGGGCGCGTGGGCTCGCGCTGTTTACCGTATATCCCGCGCAAGGCATCGTCCTTTTGGGCACGCATCGTTCCCGGGATATTGCTGATCCTGTTTTGGATTTCCTCGCGCCAGAAATGTATTGGTACGGATGGGCTGCCTCTGCGGCTGTCGGCGCTCTCGTGATCGGCCTCATTGCTGCGCTTTTGCCAGATCGCCTGAGCTGGTTCTGGGCATTGTGTGTGTGGATCATTCCCCCAATGGCAATGGCCGCATGCGTCTATCTCACAATACCCTGGTTTCGACTGTAGCAGCCCGAGTTGAGACGCCCAGTTCCGCTTTGGGCCAAAATGTCCTCTTTGGGGGCAAGCGGACATCCCGCGCGGATATCCGTTTAATTAGGTTTATTTCGTGACCATCCGCCGCGAGGCGGGTAGCGTTTCGCTGGGCGCTGCCGGTGAAATCGCGAAAGTCAGCCACGCATTCCACCCATCGGCGCGGTTTACCGCGTCGAATTCCTTGTAGCCTTTGACGTTGATAAAGCCCTGCCACTCTTTGCTAATAGGTATGATGTAGCCGATCTGCGGCCCGATGCCGGCGACGCGCGACTCAAAGCATCCAAGACGGTTACCGCTGCCGCTGTCGCAGGAAAGCTGGTTGAAGAAATATCCAACTAGCCCGACCTGAAGTTGTTTGCTCAGGAATTGTGATGCACCCCAGTCCAGATGCATATCGATCCCATTCTGGTATTGCGTGTGCGTACTCTTGAAATTGTAGGTGAAGCCAAGCGACGCAGAAAATTCGCGGCCGGTCTTGGGATAATGGCATGATGAGTGACACCGACCTGCAGGCGCTGGTCTTGCTGTCGATCGAGAAGTAAGCCGGCTCTCGACTGCTAGGGCCCCGGGCTTGACCCGGGAATCGACGCCGGCATGGAGCCAGGTCGAAGGAGACCATTGCGTTTTGGAGGCTCGTTAAATCGCTAAGGGGCCAGCATGTCTCGCACCAGCGGAATAACCTTGCGCCCGTAAAGCTCAATGCTGCGCATCATCTTCTCATGCGATAGCGGGCCCGCGCTGTATTTGATGTCGAAGCGGCTGACCCCGAGCGCCTTCACGGTGCCCGCGATTTTGCGCGCCACCGTCTCCGGTGATCCGACATAGAGCGAGCCGTGCTCGATCTCGCGCTCGAAATCGGCCCGGGTCATGGGCGGCCAGCCACGCTCGGCGCCGATCTTGTCGCGCATGCGCTTGTAGTCGACGAACAGATCTTCCCTGGCCTGCGCGTCGGTCTCGCCCACGAAGCCATGCGAATGCACCCCCAACGGCAACTCGGTTTTGCCCATCTCCTTGAGCGCGCGACGGTAGAGATCGGCAAAGGGTTCGAAGCGCCGCGGGTCACCGCCGATGATCGCTAGCATCATCGGCATGCCGTAATGCGCCGCACGCATGACAGATTGTGGCGTGCCGCCGACGCCAATCCAGGTCGTCAGGCGGCCGGATTCCGTCTTCGGATAGACGCTTTGGTTCTTCAGCGGCGGCCGCGTCGTGCCGCGCCATGTGACGGGCTGCTGCGTGAGCACCGCGGCGAACAGATCGAGCTTCTCGTTAAATAACTCCTCGTACTGGTTGAGGTCGAAGCCGAACAATGGAAACGACTCGATGAAGGAGCCACGCCCGAGCATGACCTCGGCGCGTCCGTTCGAAACCGCATCGAGGATCGAAAATCGCTGGAAGACGCGGATGGGATCGTCAGATGACAGGACCGTCACCGCCGAGCCAAGCCTGATGCGCCTGGTGCGGCTTGCGATTGCCGCCAACACCATTTCCGGTGACGAGACGGCGAAATCGGCACGGTGATGCTCGCCGACGCCGATGAAATCAACGCCAACCTCGTCGGCGAGGACGGCCTCCTCGACGAGGTTGCGGATGACTTGCGCCGCATGCAGCGGCTTTCCGTCCGAACCGTCGGTGACATCGCCGAAGGTGTCGAGACCGAGTTCGAGCGTCTGAATCATTCAGCCTTATACCAAGTGCAGCCGCGCAAAGCCTTCTGGATCTTGAGAATCGCGGATGTCACGTGCTGGTTCCCGCAAACTTACAAGCCTATATCAAGGTATAAGTTCGGAACCATTTCAGGGGCGATACGTTTCGGCTTCCGTAACGCGCTCCGTAAGGAGGACTGCGATGCCTAGTCGTCAGCCTTTGCTGCGCAAGTCTCATATCACCACTGAGCGCCCGCCGTTCGAGCGGATCGCATTGGTGCTGCAAGGCGGCGGTGCTCTGGGGGCCTATCAGGGCGGCGTTTACCAGGCCTTGGCGGAGGCCAATCTGCATCCCGACTGGGTCTCCGGCATTTCGATCGGAGCGATTAATTCGGCGCTTATTGCCGGCAATCCACCGGAAAAGCGTGTCGAGAGATTGCGGGAATTCTGGGAAACCGTCTGCACCTCTCCGACGGGAATACCCTATTTTCGGGGACTAAAGTTCGAAGACGAGTTCGCCCACACTATCCTCAACCAGCTGCGCTCATTCGCCATCCTCCTCTTCGGCGCGCCCGGTTTCTTCAAACTCCGTCAGCCGCCGCCTTACCTTTATCCGTCGATGAGCCCCGTAGCTATGAGCTACTACGATGTTACTCCCCTTAAGCCCACACTCGAACGAATGGTGGATTTCGACCTGATAAACGCCGGCGCAACTCGCTTCAGCGTCGGCACCGTGAACATCCGCAGTGGCAACTTCGTCTACTTCGATAACGCCACCCACCAGATTGGCCCGCATCATGTAATAGCCAGCGGCTCTTTGCCGCCCGGTTTTCCGGCTACGGAGATCGAGGGAGAATTTTACTGGGACGGCGGCCTCGTCTCCAACACGCCGTTGCAATGGGTGCTCGAGAGCAGCCCGCGGCAAGACACCCTGGTTTTTCAGCTCGATCTGTGGAGCGCGCGCGGCGAACTACCGCGCAACTTGATCGAGGTTGAACTGCGTCAGAAGGAGATCCGCTTCTCCAGCCGCACGCGGGCCGCGATTGATCACTTCAAGAAACTGCAGATGGCTCGCCGGACAGCCGCGAAGCTACTCAAGAAGCTTCCCAAGGACCTGCTGCAGACGCCGGAGGCCGAGATGCTGGCGGAGTACGCGGATGAGAAAGTCTACAATCTTATACAGCTCATCTACCGCGCCAAGAATTATGAAGGTTGCTCCAAAGATTACGAGTTTTCCCGCCGCACTATGGAGGAACACTGGACGGCCGGCTACAACGACGCGGTTCGCACGCTTCGCCATCCGGAGGTGTTGCAGCGCCCAGACGAAGTGGATGGGGTCTTTACCTTCGATCTCGCCAACCAAGATCGCAGAGCGGCCGCATGATTTGATCCAACAAAGTTACCTTGAACATCAATCGACCCAAACCGTCGCCGGTGATATCGAGAAACTTCAAGAGGCGCAGCTAACAACAAGAACGAAGCGAGTAATCATCTCCCTGTGCGGGCGATCAAAGTTGTCACCCGCGCAGCGCTTGATCCGCATGTCGCGCTATTATAATGGTCCGGTCTCCGATCACTTCGACGGCGCACGGTTTTTTACTCCGCGTGCGGCACCGCCGAGAAGCAGACGTGATCTTTTCCGTTGGTACGTCGATCGTCATTGGCGTGCTACCAAGTCGAAGTGGCCGGTCTGGGCGCCATCCCCTTATGCCGACCGTCCGCCAACACGCGTCGAAGGCGCCACTTGGCGTATTTCCTATGTCGGCCATGCCAGCCTGCTAATTCAGACTGCAGGGCTCAATATCTTGCTCGACCCGGTTTGGTCGAAGCGCGCGTCGCCTTTTCGCTTCATCGGGCCGAAACGAGTCAACGATCCAGGCATTGCATTTGCCGAACTGCCGCCGATCGATGTCGTGCTGGTGTCGCATGGTCATTACGACCATCTCGACCTCGGAACCCTGTCGCGAATAGCGGCCGCACATCGCGCACGCGTAATTACGCCGCTGGGCAACGACACCATCATGCGAAATTACGATCCGGCAATTGCGGCCGAAGCATACGACTGGGGTAATCGGGTCGAGATCGGCGTAGGACTTACGGTGACGCTGGTTGCTGCGCAGCATTGGTCGGCCCGCAATCTGTCTGACCGCAATATGTCGCTATGGGCGTCGTTCGTGATCGAGACGCCCGGCGGACGCATCTATTTCGTTGCTGACTCTGGCTACGGCGACGGGCGGTATTTCCGCGATGCGCGCGAACGCCACGGGCCTTTCAAGCTCGCCATTCTGCCGATCGGTGCTTACGAGCCCCGTTGGTTCATGCGCGACCAGCACATGAACCCAGCCGAGTCGGTGCAGGTTTTGATCGATTGCGGCGCAGAAATTGCGCTCGCCCATCACTATGGCACGTTCCAGTTGACCGACGAACCAATCGATGCGCCACTCGTTGCGCTTGCCGATGCCCTTAAGGTAGCCGGAATTTCAGCTGAGCGTTTCCGCGCGTTGCAACCTGGGCAAGTGTGGCAACTGTAGCCGAACTTCGGCGTAGCCGTCGGAGATAGCCCCACTCGCCGAGCTATTTCGCGGGCACACTCTCTTTGGCCGGCGTTTCT
>Ga0207776_1000058_pt1 | contig 18496 bp, 15 predicted proteins | sample LuqExpMetageno30_FD_187788 | JGI IMG/M metagenome (GOLD analysis project Ga0207776, IMG submission 187788) | Tropical forest soil microbial communities from Luquillo Experimental Forest, Puerto Rico - Sample 30 (SPAdes) | ecosystem: Environmental > Terrestrial > Soil > Tropical forest ... | reverse complement strand
TGAACCTCGCATCCGGAGCGAACCCGAATGCTGGATCCGACATGAGGTCATAGCTGCGTTCGGCGATATTCTTGGGCAGCTTGAACTTGTCCATCAAGATGGTGACAGCTTCCGCGCGGTTTTTCGGGTCGAGCGACCAGCGCAGTGATTCCACAAAAGCGGCAATGTATTGCTCGAGAGAGCCCGAGTTAACGGTGGCCCATGAACGCAATGTAAAAGAGCCGGCGGCCTGATAAGGCCCAATCATGTCGATGGTTCGTCCCATGCTCTTCAACCCTGCTGTCTCGGCTTGCAGCGAGTAGGGCAGGTTCAAGATGGCGGCCGCGTTGTTCTTATCCTCAATCATGCTCTTTAATCGCAGTGAACCATTGCCGACCGGATTAAGTTTGTAATCGGTATCGTCCTTAAGTCCGTGCTGCAGCATGATTTTCTTGGCCTGTAAAGCGTAGGCCGTGTTAGTCGCATCGACGGCGACGGCGTGGCCACGAATATCGGAAAATTCCTTGACGTAATCCTGGACGTAGAACTCATTGGTGCCGCTGTCGCCACCAGTGACAATGACGACATCTTTTTTGGCCGTCTCCACCATAGCCACCGCGTTGTCAACGGCCGAATACACAATGTTGGCTTTGCCGTTCGCAAGGGCGTCACGCTGGTTCGCGGAACTCTCAGTAAACTCGAGCTCGACCTTGAGGCCGCGCTGGGCAAAGAATCCCTTGTCGACTCCGACATAGAACGGCAAGGCGCGCGCCATCGGCTGCATATAGACATGCAGCACGATCAGATCCGCGGCATTCGCCGTCGATGCAACCATTCCCAACCCAGCGACCAAACAAAACGCGCGGGACAGCATGTGGATGCTCCCTTCATGCCTTTGCTAAGACAGTCCGATAACGGCTTTGCATCAGTTCGATTGCCGGTAGTCTAAGACAAGATGTTTTAGCGAGCAGGGTCTTCGCCTTTCAGATGCACCGAGGGGAAGTACAGCGCCAGTAACTGGCGCTTCCACCATATACCCTTCGTCTTTTCCTCGCTGTCGGCATAGCTGTAGTCGTAGAACAGCGCGCGCACATAGACCGGCGGCTTGTCGGGAAAGGGATTTTTTTCTAGCAGGGCTGTCACGGTGGGTTCATTCTGCAGCAACCGCTCGAGGAAACGCGAAAACCAAAACAGGCGCCGCGGGTCTTCGAGCGCGGCGAACCACATCTGCCAGTCCAAACGCGGCTGGTGCGGGATGTTCCAGCGCGGAGCGCGCGCGATATCGCCGGGTTTGTACCGGAACTCGTATTCGCGCCATTCAATGCCATCAAGCGAACCCTCAATGACAATTTCGTTGCGCGCTGTGGTCATCACCGCGAACAGGCCGTAAGGGCTAGTGATATGCAGCGGTTCGACAAGGAGGTCGACCGTCTGCGCCACCGCGGGCGGGCGGCCGCCAAAGCGTACGCCCATCTCTACCAGGCTGCAGAACACCATCAGCAGCGCCAGTGCACTGACGAGGATTGTCACCAGCCTTCTCGGGGTTTTGTTTTCCGCACAGATCGCCCGCGGTCGGGCCAAGTGCCGCGGCAATATCTTCTGTATCGCCGTGTCATCGAATAACGGCAGGCACAGCAACATAGTCTGGAGATTGAACCAGTTGTAATTTCCAGTGATGAGAATGCTACTTTGCAGTAGCAGAATGCCGAAGGCTGCGAAAAACCGCAGCCGGCGCGGGCTGAAGATCAAGAACGGCAGAACAAGCTCGACAAAAAACATACTGCCGGTGGCGAATTTCAACACGCCGGGCGGCAACCTCGCAGCGTACCATGCGAGCGGTGTGGGCAGCGGCTGGGTCAGAAAGTGATATGACAGCGCAGACAAGTTCCACCAGTTGGGATCGCCGCTCAACAGCTTGACGACACCCGACATGAACATGAAACGGAATAACAGCCAGCGCAGTAGCCAGATGCCAGGCGTCGTGGCGAAGCTCAATAACAGCGAGATAAACCCGGTCTCCAGCAGGAACGTGTCCCACTGGAAGCTCATGAAGGTTTGTCCGCCATAAAACAGCGAAAGGTAGAGCGCATAGAGCAGAAACAGGCTCAGCCGTGGCAGCAGATTGAATACCAGCAATACCGACAGCCCGGCGCCTGCCCAGCACACCGCCTGAATGGCGAAATCGCTGGCGTTCAACCAGAACGCCATCGGCATCAGGAAGAAACGCTCTGGCCCGTAACGGCTGGCGACGGCATCGACCAGATCTGCCACCGGCAGGATGCCGTGGCTACCGATCAACCCCTGCGCCTGCACGGCGAAGGAGACGAAGGCCGATAAGTAGATCAGCCCAAACAGACGCAGGAATAAGAATGAGACAAGATCGTAGCGGGGTGGGTCGGGGTCCCTTCCCCACAGAAGTACGCTGACCCGATAAAAGGCCGGGCGGTGCGCCGCGATAAATGCGTAAACCAGTTCCGAGATGATCGCGAAACCGGGCAGTTTTCTGTAGAGCGCGAGCCAAAAGCTCTTGCCACGCGCATGGCTTAAGGTCAGGAAACTGGCCTCGGCGGCACTGGCATGATGTCCGTCGGGCGAGATGAATTGCACCGCGTGCTGAAAATCCGCGATTGGGATCGCGGGATATTGCGCCGCTACTACCTGATACGGCCTGTAATCGACGCGGTCGCCCGTGAGCTTCTTCCAGTAGCGCACCGAGTAGCCACAGAACTCGCAATCGCCGTCATAGATCAGCAGTGGCCGGGGCCCCGCAGCCGGCGTTTCAACGGTGGTGGCGGACTGATTTCCGGACGTTTCTTGCACGACTTTGACTACAACTGGCGCCACTCATGCGCCTCGGGGCATACGATCCTGGGCGAACTTTACGATCTGGGCAAACAGGCGAAAGCGGTTAAGCGGCTAGCTCACATCTGAAAAGGGTCAACGGCTACAAAAGCGTAGCACCAGATTTATGTCCGCCACACCTCACTTAGCCAATACTGTTGAGCTTCGTTTGGTGCCAATAGCGGTCAACACTCAGGCAGCCCAAGACTCTGCAATACACTGTGCAAGTCCTGCCGGAACGCTGCATACCCTTCGTTACGGTTTTGGATTGCGTTTTCTCCCTTCGCCCACATCTCGAGGCCTGCATAGTAGTTAACGGATTTGTTGATCCATGCTTTCACTCATGCGTGGGGTTTGGTTTTGGCCGACAATTGCCGGCGCGCTGACTCCAAAGTATCATTGGCTGGTGATCGCCCTGCGACAATTGCACGACGGTGGTCGACTTGATCGGCGCCTCACGCGGTGGGACCCGGAACTACAGTTCGCGAGCATCAGCCCAAAATCCGGGCCCTGCCGGCTGATGCACTCGTTCAGATTGTTCAAAGCGCAAAGGAGCATGCCAATGATCCGCACATCACACGTCGTTGCGCTTGCGGTCGTGCTCGGATTTTCAGTCCGTGCATCAGCTGAGGAGGTTGTCAACTTTGGCGTCCAGCCCTCGACACAGCCGATCTTGATCGCAAACGGCGCCGGCTACCTCAAGCCGATTGAAGATAAATACAAGATCAAGATCGTACTCCGCTCTTTTACCTATGGCGCACCCGAGAACCAGGCGCTCGCAGCTGGGGAACTGCAGATTGCATCCGCAGGCATGGGGCCGGCCGTGCTAGCGGCAGCGCGGTTGCCAGCGACCTTGGTGGCAATTGATATTCTCGACCAGACCGCGATCCTGGTGCCGAAGGACTCCAAGATCACGTCTGTTGCCGGTCTCAAGGGCGCGAAAATCGCGTTTCCCGGCGAGGGCTCGCAGCAATATCCTTTACTGATCAAGGCGCTCGCAGACGCCCATCTCGACGTGAAAGACGTGCAATTGTTCAAGACAGACGGCTCTCAGGTGGCTACCCTGCTCGCAAATAAGAGTGTGGACGCCGGCATCACTTGGGACCCGCACGTGTCAAGAGCGCTCGCCGACGGCGTCGGCCGCGTTTTGGCAAGCTCGGCACAGATCATGCCGATAAAGAACGGCCACTATGTAGGTGACGGCACCTACGTCCGCGACGATTTCATGAAGGCGCATCCTGATATCGTGCAGGACCTCGTATCGGTACAGGTTAAGGCTATCGACATGGTGCTCAACGATCCCGAGCGGGCGATCGACATCTGGACCAAGGAAAACGGCTTCCCACGGTCAGTCATTGAGTACGCGGTCAAGCAGAAGATCTCGGTGTTTGACAGGAACATCGTGCCGGAAAAGTCAACCATTGATGCCTACACAGCGTTCCTAAAGAAGGCTGGGTTGTTGAACGACACCGACAACCCGAAAGTCGAGCCCAAGTTCGCCGAACAAGCCATGAAGGACGTCAAGTGACGGCGGCTGCGGTGTGATGACGGACGCTACCGAGCCCGCAGGTCAAATACCGCGCGGGCCGGGGCTGCAGCTACGAAACCGCCTGTCGAAATTGCTGCGTTATTTTTACGCAGTCGCTGGCGTAGTTGCCGTTTGGTGGGCAGTGGTGCTCATCGCGAAGCCTCACATGTCGCTACTGCCCTCTCCCTGGTTGACGGCCCAGACTTTCATACAGCTAACGGCGAGCGGCGAGCTGCCGAAGGACGCGGCTTACAGCGTCTCTCGCGTGCTGGCCGCCTGGTCGCTTGCCGCTTTGGTGGCGGTGCCGCTCGGGTTTGCCATGGGACGCTGGGACAAACTCGCAAGTGTGCTTGATCCAGTGGTCGAATTGTTCAGGCCGATCTCGCCGCTCGCCTGGATCCCGCTCGCCATCCTTTGGTTCGGGATCGATGAAGGTGGAAAGGTCTTCGTCATTTTTATAGGCGCGTTCTTTCCGATTCTGCTCAACACCATTGCTGGTGCAAGAAACATCGATCCGGTGTTAATCAGTGCTGGGCGAATCCTCGGTTGCAAGGGTGATGCTTCGCTCTTCCGTAAGGTCGTACTGCCGGCTTCGTTGCCGCAGGTCATTGTTGGCCTGCGCATCTCATTCGGGACTGGCTGGGCCGCGATCATCGCTGCAGAGCTGGTGGCCGCGCGGTCCGGGCTTGGCTATCTCATCTCCAACGGAATGGAAGTGCTGCGGTCGGACTTTGTGCTGGTCGGTATGGTCACCATCGGCATTCTTGGGGTTCTATTCGATGCTGTGTTCCGCTGGGTAGACCGCCGATACAACTGGATGAGCGAATGATAGTCGCCACACCCGCAGGAGCCAAACCGCTTACGTTGCGCGGTCTCGCCAAACACTACGCCACCGCGGACGGACGCGTGATCGAAGCGCTGATGCCCATCGATCTCGACATCGCGCCCGGTGAATTCTTGGTAGTCGTCGGTCCGTCCGGCTGCGGCAAGTCGACTATGCTCAATGTTCTCGCCGGGCTTCTGCCACCTTCGGCCGGTGAGGCTCGCGTGGGCGACGAACCCGTGCGCGGCCCCGATATCGACCGCGGGATGGTATTTCAAGACTATGCCCTTTTTCCCTGGCTTGATGTGATAGGCAATGTCGAGTTCGGGCTTGAGCGCAAAGGACTTGGCCGTCGGGAGCGCCGCGAAGTAGCTGTACACTATCTGAAAATGGTCGGACTTGCTGAGTTCGCTAACAAACGACCACGGGAGCTGTCGGGCGGCATGAAACAGCGCGTTGCGATCGCGCGAACCTTCGCGACCGAGCCTTCAATTATCTTCATGGACGAGCCGTTCGGCGCACTTGATGCCCTTACGCGCCGCCATTTGCAGCACGAATTGCTGCGCATTTGGCAGCAGCATCGTAAGACTGTGGTCTTCATCACGCATTCGGTAGTAGAGGCAATCTATCTGGCCGACCGCGTGGTCCTGATGACCGCCCGGCCCGGCCGGATTAAGACCGTGCTCAATATTGATCTGCCTCATCCGCGCGACCCAACATCGGACGAATTCCGGGATATCGAGCGGCGAATTTATTCGGACCTCGACGAGGAATTGACCAAAAGCTTCCGAATGGAAGTCCGCGATATCGCCGGCTAACGGTCAGAAAGCTAGACAACGCAGAAATGCAGTCACATTGGGGACAACCCGTCCAGTGGTCGGTCGACGACAATCCGATAAACTCGCATGGTTGAGAGCACAATTAGCGTGATGAAATCGCCTGACGACGTCCGAAGCCCTTCACCGAGGTGGGGCCACGTTCCTCCCGGGCAGCGGTGAAGTGGCCGACGTTTGGCCGAAGTAGACTCTGAAAAGACGAAGTCCGGAAAGCGCCGAATTCCTGCGCGGGGATGCTGACTAACCTAACCTTTCTTCGGTGACCAATGATAGGCTTTGGCGCACGCGCCGCCCATCAGCATCGCTCGCTCACTGTCGCTCAGGCGGTCAATCTTGAGGAAGGGCTCGACGGCCTGCTCGTAGTTGACGACGGCGTATGCGCGTGTCCAATCCGTGCCCCACAGGCAGCGGTCGAAACCCCAGGCATCGAACACGCGGGCAAGCGGATCCCAAATGTCCGGGAAGGGATACGGTTCCCGGGACAGCGTGCAGGCGCCGCTCACCTTGATCACCGCGTTCTTGCGCTTGGCAAGGTCCAGCACCTTCGGCAGGTCGGCCCACGGCTGCGGCGGGGCCGGTGGCGTGCGGGGCTGCATGATGCCCAGATGATCAATGATGAAGCGCACATCGGGGTGGCGATCGATCAGCGCAATGCCCGCGTCCAAGTTGCCCCAGCACAGTATGTTGACCGGAAAGTCGTGCTTTACGGCCGCGCGCAGGATCCGGTCGAGGCCCGGCTCGTTCGGCTCGCGCTTCGCCTCCTTCGTCATCATAATGCGGATGCCGACCGTGCCCGGCGTATTCTTCCAGTCGGCGACGACATCGGCCACCGCGGGATCGTCTGGGTCGACCGGCTTGACGATCGCCAACCGGTCGGGATGGGCCCGTTGCACTTCCACCGCATAGCTGGCGTCGTAGCGGTACATGGAAAAGGCAGAGATAAAAATTGCGCCGTCGACGCCGACCTTGTCCATCGCCGCCACCATCTCGTCACCCGTAACGTGATCGGGCCAGTTCGGCACACTGTGCCAGGGTCGCCGCGGAGTGTTCGCCTCATAAGCGTGGACCTGGGAATCAATGATCGTCATCGGGGAAGCTCCTCTGGGCTAAGCGAGTTGGTATCGCAGCAGGTCGCGCCAGCCGTGTCCAGCACCCTTGAAGGACTTCAGAAACTTCAACCTGTTTGCCGAGATGCGTACGCCGTTGTTGCAAGAACTTCGTCGACTTTTCGCTGGCACACCATCATGACAGCATCTCTTGGATGGTCGGTGCAACGTATGCACGGGTGTATTGCTGAGTTACACCAAGGTATCGTTGCTACATCAGGTGGTGCGATTTGCCCTTGGGCATCAAAATCAATCTGACAAATCCATGTCAGAATTACCTGACGCACGTATCACGATTTTGATTTCAGTCGTTTGTGAAAAATTTGTTCTCTGAGAACAGTACCCCAAAGTACATGATCGTTCCCTGGTTGCGCATCCGTCCTCGGGGTTTAAGCGATGGCGAATCCAAAAAACGCTCCTGCCCCACGCGCATACGGCAATGTACAGCGTCAGTTCGCTCCAACTCGGCGTGCGAGCGAGGCTAGTTGTTACTAAGACGTATCGCGTTGACAGTTATCTGTTTTCCGTCACGCTTTTGACAATCATCAAGTTGCAACTCCTACATCATCAAGTTGCAACTGTTACTAAGTCAAAGCGCATTTGACGCGAACCTGAAGCGTTAGCCAAAGTTACTTATTTTGATTGCCAAAAATGAAGAGGAAGTTGAATTATAACATGGATTTCAACTGGCGCGAGTTTGCGTTGTGCGCGACGCAGCGTTTGCGATTTGTAGAATTTTGCGGCACGCTTTTGAGGTGCCGGGTTTCGGCCTTTTTGGTTTGCCCCTTTAGGGTCGTACCGCACGGGGAGCCCCGGTCGTGACAAAACGGCCGGGGCTTCTTCGCCGGCGCCGCTACAATCGTTTATCCGACGATGTTCAGATCGGCGCTAGTTGCTGGTTATGCTCCGGCGTCCGTTCCATCCTTATCGGGTCGTCACCTCGCACTTCGCTGGTAGCCAGGACGACGCCCACATGTTTCCCTCGATTCATCTCTGTGCCGTGTCACGCGCATCCGCTGCCCAATCAATACTGTTGCGACGACGGCCGCGGCAAAAAGAATGGTTTCAACATCGATTGCTTCGCCATTCACCGGTAACGCGAGTGCCACGATCATGAATGGCTGCAACAGCATGACCTGCCCGACCCGGGCAATGCCGCCGATCGCCAGCCCCGCGTTGAAAACGAAAAACGCCGTGTATTGGCTGACCAGCCCGACATAGCCAAGCCCTATCCAGGATGAAATTGGCGCGGTTGCGATATCAGCCGGCCAGAGCACAAAAGTCGCCGCTGCCGCAAGTGGAAGAAAGATCACTACCTGCCAGGAGATAACCTCCCATCCTGGCATAAGTGTCGCGAGACGGCCGGAAAAAGTGTATCCGAGCGCGCGAGAAAGGACGGTACCAAGTAAGAATAGATCGCCGGCGGAAAATGTCATTCCGCCGTTCCGGCGAAGCATGAAAGTTACAACGATCAGTGCGCCCAGTACGCTTGCCAACCAAAAGCCCGGGCTCGGACGCTCATGGGCAAAGACCGTTGCCGCAGCGGCCGTTACCAGAGGCAGAATGCCGAGTACGACGCCGCCGTGGGCAGCGGGTATGGTCATCATCGCCAGTGCCGCGAACAGTGGAAAGCCAATCACGGTGCACAGCGCGGCGCCGAACATTTCTAGCCAAAGCGACCGCGACGGTACTCGCCGACGCCGTGCGATGAGAACGATAAGGCCTACCGATCCAGCGAGTGCAGCGCGCGCGACCGTCAAGAACAGCGGGTCAAAGCCCGATAGGGCAAGCCGCGTCGCTGGTAATGTGCCCGCGAACAGACACATGCCAAGAAAGCCGAGCAGTAGGCCAAAGTTCTTGTGATACGGCGATCATCGGCAAGGCGAGTTAGAACGGTGGAGGGCGCCACGCCGATGATCGGCAGCGCGAGAAATCCGACATAAGGACTGGTCGCGAATCGCTTACTATAATGAGACGCTACTTGTCCTCGCGCTCATGCGTCATCGGATCGTTGCGGGCGTCGTGGTGGATTTTGCTACTGCCTAGTTTTTAGCGGATTTTGCTACTGCCTAGATTTTCGACGGGTGTTGCTGCTTTGCAGAGCAATGACCGCGAAAATGTTCCAGGATTTAGGAATTTTGGTAAATATATCAAAGCATTCTAGGCTGGCATGCTCCTTGCTGCTTTGCAACACAAATTCAGCTGCGGCCAGCCGGGAGCTGTCGCCCACCACTCTCGGCACCCGCCAATTCAGGGAGCCAAGAGATGGACTACATAAAACCAGTCGACGTCGCCAGTGCGATGATCGAAACCGGTCGCCGGAAGCTCACGCTGTCGCCGCTCGACTTGGTGATCCGCGGCGCACTTGCCGGCGGTATCCTAGCGGCAGCCACCAGCCTTGCCTTGACCGGCATGGTGCAGACCAACCAGCCGCTGGTTGGCGCGCTGATCTTCCCGGTCGGCTTGATCCTCATCGTGCTGCTTGGGCTCGACCTCGTTACCGGCGCTTTCGGACTGGTACCGCTGCCCTGGGTCGAGAAGGACGCGAGCGCGTCTAGCCTGCTCGCCAATTTTGCGTGGATCTTCCTCGGCAATCTCATCGGCAGCGTTGTTTATGGCGCCTTGCTAGCGATCGCGCTCACCAATTTTGGCACGGCGGAGCCGGCTGGCGTCGCCGCGAAGATTATCGCTGTGGCGCAGGCCAAGACCACCGGCTATGAGGCCATAGGCTTCGCTGGCCAGGTCACCGTCTTCGTCAAGGCCATGCTGTGCAACTGGATGGTCTGCCTCGCTATCGTGGCGGCGATGACCACATCGTCGACCATCGGCAAGATCGCCTGCGCTTACATGCCTGTGTTCATCTTTTTTGCGCAAGGGTTCGAGCACTCGGTGGTGAACATGTTCATCATCCCGACCGGCATGATTATGGGTGCCAAGATCACCGTCGCCGACTGGTGGCTGTGGAATCAGATTCCGGTGACGCTCGGAAACCTGGTCGGCGGCTTCATTTTCACCGGCCTTGCGCTCTACATCACGCACCGGCCGCGCTCCGCGCCAGCATCGATGGCGATGCCGTCTCAGGTCCCGGCTGAATGACGACGGAGGCCGCCCTCAAGCCGCTGCAGGCGGCGACTGGCGACTTCGAACCCGAACAGAAGCGTTATCTGGAGGGCTTCGCCGCTGGTCTGCAGATCGCGCGGACCGCGAAAGGGCTGGCCGGCCCGACTGACGCTCTCGCCCGTACGGTGGCCGCGCCAGAGCCCGAGCCGGTCGGCCCCGAAGCTGCTGCGCTCAAGGCGCAGGACCGCGTGCTCAAGGCCGGAGGCAAGCTGTCCGATCCAGAGAAGTTCAAGCGGGAGCAGCATCCCTTCGACACGTACGAGCGGTTAAAGGAACACGCCGCTAAGAACATCTACCCGAAGCCGCCGGACAATTTTCGCTGGCGTTTCTTTGGCCTGTTCTATGTGGCGCCGAACCAGAACTCCTACATGTGTCGGCTGCGCATTCCGAATGGGATTATGAAAGCCGCGCAGTTCGACGGCGTCGCCGATCTCGCCGCACGCTATGGCGGCGGCTATGCGCACGTGACCACTCGCGCTAATCTGCAGGTGCGCGAAATCGAGTCAAAGAACGCGGTGAACATGATCGAGGCGATTCAAGACCTCGGTCTGTGTTCACGTGGTTCTGGCGCCGACAATATCCGCAACGTCACCGGCACGCCGACCGCCGGCATCGACCCGCAGGAATTGATCGACACGCATCCCTACGCGCGCGAATGGCACTTCCACATTCTCAACGATCGCTCGCTCTACGGCCTGCCGCGCAAGTTCAATGTCGGCTTCGACGGTGCCGGTATCATCCCGGTGCTGGAAGACACCAACGACATCGGCTTCCAGGCTGTGAAGGTGAACGAGGGCTTTGAACTGGAGCCTGGCGTTTGGTTCAGACTGTGCCTCGGCGGTCTCACCGGTCATCACAGTTTTGCCGGTGACACTGGCGTGCTGGTCAAGCCGGCCGAAGCAACCGTGGTCGCCGACGCGGTGGTGCGCGTCTTCATCGACCACGGCGACCGTACCGACCGCACCAAGGCGCGGCTCAAATACGTGCTCGATAGGATGGGGGTCGAGAAATTCCTTGGCCTCATGGAGGAGAAGCTCGGCCGCAAGCTAACTCGTGCTGTGCCTGGCGCCGTGGCGCCGCGGCTGCCGTTCTCGCGCACCGGCCATATCGGCATCCATCCGCAGAAGCAGGAGGGGCTGAACTGGATCGGCGTCGTGATACCGGTCGGTCGCATGACGGTCGCGCAGATGAAGGGCCTCGCCGACATCGCGCGCGACTTGGGCGATGGCGATATACGGCTCACAGTTTGGCAGAACCTCCTGATCTCTGGCGTGCGGAGCGCCAAGCTCGGGGAGGCGAAGGCGCGTATCGAAACGCTCGGCCTTGCGATCGAGACTAATGCGATCCGCTCGGGTCTCGTCGCTTGCACCGGCAATACGGGTTGCAAATTCGCCGCCTCCGACACTAAGCGCCATGCCGAAGAAATCGCTGCGTGGTGCGAGACGCGCGTGCAACTCGACACGCCGGTCAACATACATCTCACCGGTTGCCATAACTCCTGCGCACAGCATTTCGTGTCCGAGATCGGGCTGCTTGCTTGCAAGGTGCAGGAAACGGAAGAGGGCGACGCGGTTGAGGGCTATCACATCCTAATCGGCGGCGGCTTTGGCCCCTATGCCGCACTTGGCCGCGAGCTCTATCGTGATGTCAAGGCGCAAGACGCGCCGAAAACGGTCGAGCGTATTCTCAAGACCTATCTCGCGCATCGCGATTCGCGCGAGGAAAGTTTCATCGATTTTGCGCGCCGGCATGAGATCGACGCGCTCAAATCCATGGTTCAGCTGGAGCCGGAATGAGCGTTACGCCGCGCCCGCCCATCCCGTCGCTGATCCCGGAATCGGCGCCATTCACACCGGAACAGCGCACCTGGCTAAACGGCCTGTTCGCCGGCATGATCTCGCTCGACGCGAGCGTGACGCCGCTGTCAAACGCTGAAGCAGCGAAACTACTGCTCGACGTCGTGCCGCCAACTGAACAGGATGATGGCGCGCCTTGGCACGATCCTGCCATGCCGCTAGCGGACCGCATGAAGCTTGCCGAGGGCAAGCCGCTGGCGCGCCGCATGATGGCGGCGATGGCGCAGCAGGATTGCAGCCAGTGTGGCTACAACTGCAAGGATTATGCGGAGGCGCTGTTCAGCAAGAGGGAGATGCGGCTGAACCTGTGCGTGCCGGGTGGCAAGGATACCGGCCGCATGCTCAAGGCGCTCTATGCCGAAATGGGCGCGGGCACGGCGACGCCAGCCGAAGCCGTATCCCCGCCGGCTCCGGTCTCGGCGCCTGGCCGCTCGCGCGACAACCCGGTCACCGCCACATTTCTCTCTCGTCGCCGGCTCAACAAGGAACGCTCGCAAAAGGAAACCTGGCATATCGAATTCGATCTCACTGAAAGCGAGCTCGATTATGTCGTCGGTGACAGCTTCGGTATCTATCCGAGAAATGATGATGCGTTGGTGGATGCGGTAATTGCCGCGGTTGATGCGCCACCGAATTTTCCCATTGGCGGCCGAACCTTGCGCGACGTGCTCGTCGACGGCGTATCACTGTCGCCGGCGCCGGACATGCTGTTCCAACTCATCTCCTATTTGACTGGTGGCGAGCGGCGGAAGAAGGCCAAAGCGCTCGGCGATGGACGCGATCCGGATGGCGACGCTGCGACGCTCGACGTGCTGGCGGCGCTGCAGAAGTTTCCCGGCATCCGGCCCGACCCGGAGGCCTTCATTGAGGCGCTCGATCCGCTGCAGCCGCGCGTCTATTCGATCTCTTCGTCGCTGAAATGCAATCCGGGTCGCGTGTCGCTTACCGTTGACGCGGTGCGCTACCAGGTGGGCGATCGCGCCAGGCTCGGCGTCGCTTCGACCTTTCTTGCCTCCCGCATCAAGCCGGGCGACAGGATTAGGGTCTACGTGCAGAAGGCTCAACACTTCGCACTGCCGGCCGACCCCAACAAGCCGATCATCATGATTGGGCCCGGCACCGGTCTGGCGCCGTTCCGCGCCTTCCTGCAAGAGCGGCTGGCGACCAAGGCGCCCGGACCGAACTGGCTCTATTTCGGCCATCAGCGCAGCGATTACGATTTCTTCTACGAGGACGAGCTCAAGGCGATGCGCAAGAACAGACATCTTACGCGGCTGACGCTCGCCTGGTCGCGTGACGGCAACGAGAAAATCTACGTGCAGCACCGTATGCGGGACGAGGGCCGCGATCTCTGGGAATGGATCAGCCGCGGTGCGCATATCTATGTGTGTGGCGATGCGCTGCGCATGGCGAAAGACGTCGAGCGCGCGCTCATTGATGTCGTTGCCGAGCATGGCAAGCGCAGCCCGGAGGATGCAGCGCGTTTTGTCGCCGAGTTAAAGAAGCACGACCGCTATCAGGTGGACGTCTATTGAAGGATGGATGCCGTGGACTTGATACGCACTCCGTCCGAAAACGCTGCCCGCGCGCATGGAGCGGAGTGCAACTGGGAGGCTTCATCGACCGCGGAAGTCAGGGGCGGTTGGTCGCATCAGCAAACGACTACGGCGCCTTGCATGCGACCATAGCTTCCGGTCGCGTCCGGCTTGCGACAGTCGGCGGCGCGAAAATCGCCAGATAGGCGTTGCTGCCCGTGAGTCGATCGAAGCTGATCTCATGATAGCCTACGACTGCAAGCTCACAGCGCAGGAGGCTGGGCGGTGTACCATGCTCGGACGTCGGCCCGTAGGCGTCGACAATGCCGACGCGCGCGCCAGGCTTGAGCGCAGGGACAAGATTGTAGAGCAGGGCGTAGGGCTGGGCGATCTCGTGATACATGTGTACCAGGATCGCAATGTCGAGCGAATTAGCGGGCAACCTTGGATCTTGCGGCTCACCGAGGGTGATTACAACGTTTTGCAATCTAAGATCATGCACCCGACCGCGCAGGCCGCGTAAATATTCGGGTACGACATCTTCTGCGATGATGCGGCCGCGGGGGCCGACGATCGGGGACAGCCGCACAACGTAATAGCCGCTGCCCGCTCCGATGTCCGCGACGGTCATCCCGGATTTGATGCCGAGCAGGCGCACGAGCTGGCGTGGTTCGCCGGCATCGTCGCGCTGCTTTTCGTCGTGCCAGATTGGGCTGACGATGTCCGCGACAGGGCGGTCGGGTTTCGGAAAGACGGCAGCCGGCGTGCCAGATTCCGGCATGAAGTCCTGCGCAGAGACTGACACCGTGAGCGTGGCGGCAAAGACGACAGCAATCATCATTGATATTAGGTCTCGGAATAACGGCATTGGCCACCAGGCATCGATCGCTTTAAAGTACTTGTCCTGGAATGCTCAGAAAGTGCTTATCGCAGATCGGACCCTGCCGATAAGGGCGATCTTTTCGACTTCGAGAAAAAACCGAAGTACAAGCAGAGCACGAAGAAAATGAAATGGGGAATGGAGCGCGCACCGCTGCTCTCTGGAGTGAAGACGAGGTTCGTGCCCAGGAGCGGCACCGACACGTTCGCAAAATAGAGATAAAGTAGGTTTCCCCAGCTTACGAAGAACGCGCCTGCTAAAAATTTGCGATATTCCTTGAAACGGTATGCGAGGTAAATTGTCGCTAAGCCCCAGACGATCCCAGCCGCCAGCAGAAAGTACAGCATGGTCCTTGCTCCTAATATGACCTATTCCCGTGTGACGTCGCTGCCACAATCTATTCCGGATCAATCGCTATAACGATCATGGTGTCATCGTTCTTGTTCTCGGGGGCTATCTGAGTTTCAAAGGCTACCGCCCGGTGAGTAACTGAACTGTACCCGGTGTGGCTGGGGCCGATGTCTGAGGTGCGTCAAAAGCGGACAAGTACAGCGGAACTACGGCAGTAATTTAACTTCTTGATTGCAGGTCATTAAACCAGGCCGAGTGCCACAGCCTCCGCGTCCGGAACCACATCGTGATCATAGAGACGGCGGCGGAAATCGGCGTGAGCCCTGATCTCAGCGTCGCGCACCTTGAGATCAGCAACAACAGAATCATAGCGCAGTCCACTTTCTCGCGCGCCGTGCTGAATGGATGCCACTCGCTCGCGGCGCAGGCGCTCGTAAGCAAGAAGCGCGGCAACAATCTTATCGCGGTTACTGTGCGCCAGAATAGTAGCCAGCGCCATGCCGTCTTCGATCGACTGATTGGCACCCTGTCCAAGATGCGGGAGCATTGGGTGCGCCGCATCCCCGAGTAGCGAAAGCCGTCCTTTGCTCCAGGTCGGCAGCGGGTCGCGGTCATACAATGCTGAACGGAAGGTCTTGTGGACTTGTTGCAGCAGATTGCCGATGCGCGGGTCCCAGCCGGCAAACTCCTGCCGTAACTGATCGGGATCGCCAGGCGCCGACCATGATTCCTTCATCTCCGCATCGGCTGGTACGAAACCGACGAAGTTAATCAGTTTGCCGGCGCGCACCGGGAAGGAAAGGAAATGTTTGCCTTTGCCAAGCCACATCAACCAACAGTCCGTTGGCCATTCCGGTATACACTCATGCTCAACCAGACCGCGATAAGCCACCGAGCCAGAGAACACCGGGCGTGACGGCGGGAACACATGCTGACGCAACTCGGAATGGATACCGTCGGCGCCAATAACGATGTGAGCTTCGGCAACAACCCCGTTAGCAAACGAGACGCGCGCGACTTCATCGGCCGGTTCAAAACCAATGCAGCGATGGCCTGTGTGTACCACGTCGCTCGGCAGCGCTTTGCTCAGATATGCGACAAGGTCGGCGCGGTGCATGCCGAAGGTACCGTTCCACCCAGAGGAGTCTGTCACCTGCACCGGGGCGATGGGACTGCCATCGTCACGGAAATAATGAGACCCTGTGCCGACCAAAGCACCCCATCGCTCTACCTCGGCACCCAGTCCAAGCCGTCGTAAATGGCGCACGCTATTTGGAGTAAGAAATACGCCCGCGCCCACTTCTCCCAGCGCAAGCGCCTGTTCGTAGACTGAGACGCGAAGGCCAAGGGCGAGCAATGCATTCGCGGCGAACAACCCACCAATGCCTCCGCCCACGATCGCAACATTGAGCGGTTTTTCTACCGTTCGCGTCCGCATGTCGCAGTATGGCGCGCGGCTTCTGCAAGGATCAACCGGCCGCCAGCCCAAGCATCAAGCCAGGCAGGATCGAAATAAAATAGCGCCGCCCTCGCCTGCGTCTCTTTCATTCGATGTTCTAGGAGCGCCGTGACTGAAAAAGATAATCCTGTCCACATTAGGGTTTTCGAGATTTATCGGGATGCGGGTGCGTACAAATCGCATCTAGAATCCGCTCATTTCAAGAAATACAAGGCCACTACGGAGAAGATGGTCAATTCGCCTAAACTTATCCAAACTGCCCCGATCATGCTTGGCGCGAAGGCGAAGTGAGGATGTGTGCACGACCGCTCGGGATCGAAGCTCGGCGTACGCGAGCGCAAACCGTATATTTTTGCACTCGGCTTAGTCCGAGCGCCGTGAACGCCCGGCGCTCGACCGATTGCCATAAACCAAGCTGGTCCGAGTACGGAAATGTGGCCTAGGTCGCCGTTAATCATTGTGATTCTGTCGACGGCCTTTGTCCTTGCCGCATTATACGCCACCTATCGTTTAGTCGATCCGCTCCCACCACGTCACCTCGCAATCGCTGCCGGGATGGCGGGATCCGGCTACGACAGCTTTGCGAGGCAATATGCACGGATACTCGCACGCTATGGTGTTGAGCTGGAGATCCGCAACTCTGCTGGCGCAGTGGAGAATCTTGATCTGCTGCGTGATCCCGCCTCTGGGGTGCAGGCAGCCCTCACCACCTTCGGCATCACGGTACCGGCCGATGCAGACATCCTCTATTCACTCGGCGGAACATTCGATGCGGCGATATTCATTTTTTACAGGAGCGCGGAGCCTATAACGGTTTTTGCGCAATTCCGTGGCAAGCGCCTTTCCATCGGCATACCCGGAACTGCCCTGCGGTCGCTTATCTTAGAGGTGTTAAAAGCCACTGACGCATTGGATGCTTCCACCCGCCTCTTGGATCTCGATAACGCACAGGCAATCGATGCATTGATCGCGGGCGGAATTGATGTGGCGATCTTTCCACAGCTGGATGAGAACCCCTTGCAGCGTACGCTCAGTGCCCCTGGCATCCGATTAATGAGCGTGACACAAGCCGAGGCCATCGCCAAAACGGTCCCCGGGCTGAAGCATGTGGTGTTGTCGCGAGGTCTCATTGATTTAAGTCGTGACATCCCCAATTCGAATATTGACCTGCTTGCCTCCCGCAACAGATTGCTCGTGCGAAAGGATCTTCACCCTGCCTTACAATATTTGCTGCTCGAAGCAATGCGAGAAGTCCATTCGGCGCCAGGCCCCTTCAATGGTCTCGGTGAATTCCCCGCGGAGCAACCCAATGATTTGCCGCTCTCTCCAACGGCACAAGCATTTTACCGCTCGGGTCCGACTTTGTGGCAGCGGTACACGTCCTTCTGGCTTACCTCACTCCTCAATCGAACTGCATTCTTTGTCATTCCGGTCGTTGTGACGCTGATCCCCGTCGTTGGCTTCGCGCTTAGGTTTTACAGATGGCTGAACATTCGTCGTATCGATCACTTCCACCGGGCACTAGGAAGTCTTGAGCGCGAGCTTGCTCGGAGTACCGACAGGTCTCGAATTGTCGAGTATCGGGCACGAATCGCCAAAATCGAATCGGCTGTGCGGTCGCTTAAGGTTACGCGCTCATTCGAAGTCGATTTGCACCGTCTTATGATTCATTTGCACATGGTTCAAGAAGACATCAATCGAAGGCTCTCTAATCACACTTGAGACTTTGAGTTACGTTATCGCATGTACGATCGCCATAGCCTTGTCTTATCACGACCCAAACGTCAGGCTATTGTTAAGCTGCTCGTTCACCCCGTAATTCAGAGCTTTATCGATCATGGACATCGACCACGACCGTATCGACGAGACCGTCCTTGCGCTGCTATTTCTGGGCCGCCATGACGGGGATCGGACCTGGAAATCCTTCGATTGGGCTTCAATGGAACGGCTTCATGCCAAAGGTCTAATCTCTAATCCAGTCGGCAAAGCAAAGTCCGTCGTATTCACAGACGAGGGCTTACGCCTTTCAGAAACGCTATTCCGTAAGCTCTTCTCAACCATACGTCAGAGCTAGGTCATGTGCTCATAATTCCGTTTCTGTGAGCGAGACTCAGGCAATGTCCGCTTCGCTCCGACATCGACCAAATTGCTGCTCGCCGCGAAATGACGAGATGGGCCAGAA
>Ga0207776_1000048_pt1 | contig 19362 bp, 41 predicted proteins | sample LuqExpMetageno30_FD_187788 | JGI IMG/M metagenome (GOLD analysis project Ga0207776, IMG submission 187788) | Tropical forest soil microbial communities from Luquillo Experimental Forest, Puerto Rico - Sample 30 (SPAdes) | ecosystem: Environmental > Terrestrial > Soil > Tropical forest ... | reverse complement strand
TGCCCGAGAGGTTCCCGCCGAGCGCCTGCGCGGCCTGATTGGCAGCCGGGAGCGTCCCGGTCACGCTCGCGCCCGCCCCGACGTTCACGCCCGGGTTCGGGTACGTGCCTGTCAGCGCGCCGCCGGCCGCCAGCCCCGCGATGCTCGCGACCGTCGGGTTCGGGTACGTGCCGGCCAGGCCTCCCCCGGCCGCGATGCCGGCGATCGTGCTGGAGCTCGGCGGGACGAATGGGTCGACCGTGTCGCTCCGGGACGCCACCTCGAACGGGGGATCCTGCCCGCCCCGGCTCGACTGCTGGAGCGCGAGCGCGCGGGCCACGACGCCCGAGTCGGTCGAGAGCCGGAGCTGCGCGCCCGCTGCCTGCAGGGCCGTGATGTTATAAAGCGCGTCCGAGATGGTCTTTCCGGCCCGGAGCCGCGTGCCCCGATAGTTGACGTCGTTGCCCAGCACGTAGAGCGTCGCCATGCCGACGACGCTACTGGAACCCGGGTTCCAAGTCTCAGATCAGGCCCCGGGCGATCATCGCTCGCCTGAGTTTCTCGAGCGCCCGCGCCTCGATCTGCTGCACCCGCCCGTGCGAGATGCCGAGTCGCCGCGCGATCTCGCGGTGCGACAGGCACCCGTTGTCCTCCGCCGCGACGTTGGGGCCGCGCGGCTCGCCCTTCCGGGGGCGCGACATCACTCGTCGTTGGCCGGCAAAAGACCGCGCGCGATCGCGGCGGCCCGGAGCTTCTGGAGCGCCCGCTTCTCAATCCGATCGACGCACCCGGGCGTCAGCCCGAGGCGCTTCGCGACCTCCCGCTGCGTCACCGCGAACGGGTGATCCTCCCCCGCGGTCGGGCAGTGCTGGCCCGGCTTGAAGCCACTCACCGGTCGACCTCGTTCTCGCCCGGCAGGCAGACCGCGCGCGACCCCGCGTGGGGGAACCGGCAAACCTCGTCGTAGCGGCACTCGGCGTCGGACCCGCACGGGACCGCGCCGGCGGGCGCGGCGGGCGGAAGCGCGCAGCCGTGCGCCAGCATCCAGACGACGAGGAAAACGAACAGCAGGACCATCGCCTTGAGCAAGACCCCCAGCCCGAAATCGATGCTCTTCCAAGCGAGTCGCGTCTTCTTTCCCATGACGACCCGAATGCCGCGTCAGCGCGGCTTCGCCTCGCACTCGGGCCGCAGCTGCGCGAGGTCCCAATGGCTGTAGGTCGCGACCTGCGCGACCGTCACGGTGTCGATGCAGTCGATCGCTTCGTCGTACGGCTGCTGCATCAAGGTTCGACGGTGGCACTCGACCAACCCGCGCGCCGCGTCGAACTCGCTCGGGCTCGTGTGGCGGGCCCCGAGTGTGTGACCGATCTCGTGGATCACGACCGCCTCAAGGTTGTCGCCCCGATCCTCGACCCGCTTCGGGACCAGCCGGATGTCGTGCGCGCCGACCCGCGACACCCATCCGTAGAACGTCGGGTTCCAGAGTGCGGCCGGATCGGTCGTCTGGACGCGATCGATCGTGATCCCATCCTCGGGGCGCCAGAGCCGAAGCAGCCCCACGACCGCGTCCCGCCCGGGCTCCGAGAAGTCCTCCGACGCGACGTAGACCCAGAGGGCGCCGTTCAGCACGCGGTTCCACCGGTCGACCGCGCTCCGGATCTGCGCGCGCTCGCGGTTCGAGAATCGCGAATCGACCCAGACGGGGCAGACCTTCGCGGGATCGTCGGGCCACCGGGGGGCCGGCTGCGCCGCGCACGCGAGCAAGAGGACCGATAGTGCTGCTGCCCTCACGCCCCGATCTATTCCGCGCGCCGCTCCTTCTCGTCAACGTGGTCGCAGAACCGCGAGAGCGCGAGCCACGCGGCGTACCGCTCCGGGTCCGACTTCCACTGGGCGGCCCGATACCGGGCCCGCAGACGCGCCAGAACCTCGTCCCGTGGCTGCCACTCGACTCTCACGCGCGGGACTTTACCGCATCGAGGTCGACGTACCGGCACCGGATCGTCCGCTCCCCGAGCAGGACCGCCGCCATCGTCCGGTGGTGCCCGTCGTACAGCCAGTTGAGCTGCTGATACCGGATGACGATCGGGAGGTCGATCGGCCCGCCGTGCACCTTGTGGTGCGCGTTCTTCGGGATGAGGTCCGGCTTCTTGATGTAGGACTCGACCCGGTTGCGCGCGACCGTGTGCTGCTGCGCCGAGACGAGACTCGCGATCGCGACGCGCCGGATCGGCGCCCGGTCGATCCCCCGGTTGATGACCTCGTTCGGGAAGTCGCGCTGGACCGGGCTCGGGGGCGAGCCGACGCACCGGATCGGGATCTGGATGCGGGGCCCGCCCGGGATCGCGCGCAGCAGCGCGATCGCCTGCTCGGCGGTCCGCGACGCCGCGCTGTCGACCCAGCCCGCGAGCTTCACGGGCCCGCCGGCGTCAGCGTGAGGTGCTGCGGCCAGTAGAGTCGCTCCGGGTCGTACGTGCCCGGCGACTCGACGATCCGGGCCGCGTTGCCGAACAGCACCTGATTCGCGAGGTTCCGGGGGTGCAGGCCCGGGTTCGCCGGGTTCGGGCCCGGCTTGTGATTGTCCTCGAGCCACGCCTCGCCGCGCGCCCCCGGGTCCAGGTCCCCCGACGCGCCCGGGACCGGCCCGGCCGCCACCTGGAACCCGGGTTCCAGCGCGTTGACGGCCGCCGTGAACTTCGGGCAAGCCCACCCGGCGCCGGCCGCCCACGCGCACGAGAGCGTCCCGAGCTGCGCGTCCGCGGGCCACGAGTCGTAGGCGGGGAAACGGCGCCGCAGCGTCGCCTCGTCGAGCGCGAGCCGGCCCGCCACGACCCCCTGGATCCCGGCGTCATCGAGGTAGAGGCCCGTCAGGGCCGCGAACGCGCCGCCCCCCAGGCGCATCATCGACTGCGCGTTCTTGACCTTGAGCCACTCGTTCGCGATCTCCCACTGGGTCGCGGGCGTGCCGTCGCGCTTGTGCCGGAACGGGAGGAACCGGACCGCATTCTGCGAGTCGACGAGATCGCCGAACCCGATCGTCACCAGCCCCTTCACGTCCAGGTACATGAACGGAAGGTCGCCCTCGAACGCGCGCGTGAACCCGAGGAACCCGGCCTGAACGCTCGCCCGCATGCCCGACAGCGTGTCACCGCCGCGGGCGGGACGCGAGTCGGACGTGGAGCGTCGTCCCGAGGACGGTCCCCAGGCAGGCGGGCGCCAGCATCCAGGCATCCCGGACGTACGCCAGGACGGACGCGCCCCCGAGCAGCACGATCGCGACGCTGTAGAGCGACGCCACCCGGGCGCTCCGGCGCTCGATCCCGACCGCCCAGCCGGCCCAGCAGAAGTCCGTCGCCGCCATCGCGGCCAGGACGCCGAGCGCCTCAACCCACCTCACCGCCGGCAGCCCCGGAGCGCCGCGACCTCGAGACCGAGCGGGGTCGGCTGGTAGAACGATGGCTGCGCGGGATCCCGCCCCTTCTCACCGTCCATCCGCCACACGATCAGCCCCTTGCGTCTCAGTCGCCCGAGCGCACCCGAGACGCCCGTCCGACGCTTGCTCCCGTCGTGCCGACTCCACGGCACCTCGCGCATCACCAGGCGGTTCAACACCCGGAGCTCCAGGTCGGTGATCGGGACGCCGTCGGCCTTCATCGCGTCATCCCGGGCACGCACCGCCCCGGCAGCTCACGAATCGACTCGTACTGGACGAGCCACCGGCACGGCAGGAAGACGTGCCAGAGCGGGTAGGACGCCGCCGCGAGCATCATGCCGAACAGGAACAGCAGACCCGCGATCTTCAGCTTCTCCGCCATCAAGGTTCTCCGGGATCGGGTCGTCGTAGTTGAAGCGCGTATTCACGTCGCCTCTCGCTTCTTCGCGAGCGAGTGCTCGAGCGCGGTCTCGAGCTCCTCGAGCATCGAGCAGAACGCGACGGCGTTCTCGGCGTTCATCGCGCCCGGCGCGACCGACGGCGCCATCTTGGCGGCCCGGAGGGCGAACGAGCGCACCAGGTTGTTCGTCGACTGCCCCATCGCCATCCCGTACGAGGTCGCAACCGCGCTCGCGTTCCGGAACTCCCGCGCGGTGGCGAACAGCGTGATCTGCTCCGCGATCTCGGCCACGTTCCGGCGCTCGAGGTCCGTCGCGTAGATGTCGGCCTCGCGCTCGAACGCCTCGATGTGCTGGAAGACGAGCCGCATCCCGACACTCGCGGGAACGTTCGAGCGCGGCGCGCCGTCGAACTCCTCGACGCAGCCGCAGAACCGCTCGACCAGCGTCGAGATCGTGTGGTCGCCAATCGCGCTCTTCAGGTTGCTCATCGCTTCAACTCTCCCGTCTCCAACGCGTGCTCGATTGCCGCGACGCACTCGCGACAGATCATCAGGCTCGGCGGCCGGTTGTGCCGATAGACGTCGTAGGCGTAGATCGGGCTCTCGAGCATCAGCTCGTTGTCTTCGCCCGCGCGCGCGCACCACGCGATCCGCACCCCGTAGTAGCCGGCCAGCTTCTTCACGCACGCGAACGGCGGCTTGCTCGGCGGAGGGGGGGGCTTCGGGGTCGGGTGCTCGCTCACGATCGCATCCCGAGAGTCTCGAGATAATCGGCGGTCGGGACGCACCGGAAGCCTTCGAGGTGCTCGTGCGTGTCGTAGCACTTCAGGCGCGCCGCCTCGGGGCTCTCGGTCCAGATGGTGATCGCTACTCGCGTGCTGATCCCGATCGCGCCGGCGCGCCGGCCGACGAACGCGCAGGTGTACTGCTGAAGATCGCTCACGCCACACCTGACTCGCGCCGCTTGCGCGCAATGAACTTCCGCCACGACAGAACGACGCCGGTCTCGCGGTTCCAGAAGTGCCAGTTGGGGATCCGCGGTCCCGACACGAAGAGGGTCCAGACCGGCACGCCGGCCACGAGGTCGACGCGGTGGAAGTCAATCCGGTCGAAGTCGTTCCGCAGCATCGCGATCGAGCCGGCGCGCCGGAGCCGCACGATGACGCGATCGCCGCGCCGCAGCTCCTCCGTGTAGGCGCCCGAGAGGATGATCGAGACCGCCCACCGCCACGGATGCGAGTGCAGCTCCAGATCGCTGTCGCTCTGGTGAAAGTGGTGAAGCAGAATCCCGAGGTCCGGCCAGATCGCGCGCGGCCGCGGCTCCCCCGTCTCGTCAAACGGGTGGCTCCCGTCCGGCATCCGGGGCGCGCCGTACAGGTACGCGCGCGACAGGTAAGGGGCGCCCCCGGGCCGGTCCAGGATGACGCGCGTCATCACGCGCGTCATCACCCACTCGAGGAACCGAACCCAGAGCCTCACGGCTAGCCCCGCTCCGGATCGGTGTTGCGCTCGATGTGCCTCACGACCTCGCCCGCCCCCTCCTGCACGTGCCGGATCTTCCGCTGAAGCCCCGGGTCCCGGATCTTCAAGTGCTCCTCGGCCTCGCGCTGGACCTTCTTGAAGAACTCTTTCGCGTTGTCGGCTCATGCTGGATCGGTTGCCGCGCCGCACTTCACGCACTCGGCGAACTTCCGCAGGTACCGGCAGCCGCACTTCGGGCACTCGGCGACGAGCGTGCTCGGGCGCCATGTAGAGACGTCGTCTCGGGGCCGCTGGGTCGCGATCGGGAACAGGATCTTCCCGTCCGGATCGGGATTGACGGTGTGCTCCCGCAGGAACTCGTCCGCCCGCACGGCGTCCTCGAGCGTGAGCGGCCGCCCCTCCTGGAACCCGGGTTCCACCACCGGCTTGGCGTCGAAGAGGAACGGCTGCTCGGGCGGGGGTCGACAGCGCACCATCAGGGCCGCTCCGCGCTCGCGAGCCAGTCCAGGATCCCCCGGTCCGCCACCCCGAGCACCTTCACCGCCTCCGCCTCGACGCGCCTGATCCCCAGGTGCTCCAAGTGGGCGACGTACCCGATCGCCGCGTCGGCCGCCTGGTGCCACGCATCCGACGGGCCCTTGTCGTCGCACTGCCCCGGGCGATAGGTCGCCCAGACGGCGCGCTGAACCGCCCGGGGGACCATCCGCCAGTGCCGGAGGCACATCAGGAGTTCGGGCTTGACCGGAACGACGAACCCGCGGGCGTGACAGTGGTGAGGCATCGCCCCCGTCGTTACCGCACGAGCCACTTCAGGAACCGGACCCACCGCGACTGCCGAAACTTCCCGAACTCGGTGTCGACGCGGCACCGGAAGCAGACGGGCGGCGTCGTCTGGAATTGGGACTCGTCGCGCGGATCACCGCACACCCAGCACCGTTGCATCTCGGGCGGCTTGGGCCCGGGAACGGTCGGACGTGGACGACCCCGCGGGCGCGGGTTGGGAACAGTCGGCAGGAACTGCCAGCGGCGGCCGTCCTTCAGAATCTCCTCCAGGACCGCGCCGCACTTCACGCATCGGAAGAACGAGAAAGCGACAGAGCACCCCTCGCGCTCGTGAGCGTCGAGCCGCGCCTCGCACGCCACCCCCCACTCGCTCATGACCACCCGCACCCGCCGAGACTCGAGAACATGACGGCGGGCCGCATCTCGAAGTCGTGACCCGGCACCCGCCCCTTCGCGCGCCGGCACGCGTTCTCGGTCGGGCGCGCGCAGAACGCCGGCGCCATGATGTCGACCGGCGCGGGCGGCAACGCGCCGCACCCTAGGCACGGTCCGTCCGTGCTCTGTCGCTTCCGCTCCGCGTAGTCGACCCGGATCCTCAGCCCGGAGTCGCGCGCGAGCTTGCCGAGCCGCTCGTTGATCTTCCGGATCGCGACCTGGATCGCGTGGTCGGTGTAGCGGGTCGTCCGTCGGAACGCCTCCGCGGCCGCCTGCTCGATCAGCTGCTTGACGTGCGGGTTGGGGGTCGCATCTCCCCACGCCTGGAGGGTCTTGCCCTGGATGACGTCGAACGTGACGTGCACGCACTCCATAGCGCGTCGATGCCGCGGTCGAGCTCGTCGAAGAACGCGAAGCACGTCAGGGCCGACATCTCGAACAGCATGAAGGCCAGGTCCCAGCCGCTCATGACCAGATGGTCCCGCCCTCGGGCCAGAACCGCAGCGTCACCTTCCCGCCGGGCGTCATGCCCGAGACCGACATCCCGGCGTCGCCCGGGATCGGCTCCATCAGGAGGTTCTGCCACCGCGAGAGCTCCGCCCACGAGAGCAGCCAGCGGAAGAACTCCTGCTGCTCTCGCTCGCGCAGGTGCTCGACCCGCACGTACAGGACGTCATCGACGATCGACCGCAGGCGATCGACCGCGTCGCTCGGGGGGCCCGACATCACGCCCTCGACGATCTCTCTCACGACCCGCCTCCGCTCTGGTGCCAGACGTAGATGCAGTAGAGCCCGTATCGCAACGCCACCCAGGCGGTCGCCTCGCCCGCGATCGCGCCGCGTCGACGCACAGCTCGGGCGCGTGGCCCCGCATCCTCACGACCCCGTAGCCAATCTGCTGGCCGCGGGGGAACACGTCGACTGGCCCGTGCGCCGGCGGCGCGGGCGCGTCTTTCAGCCGGTCCTCGTAGGCGCGCAGCAGCTCGACGACGTTCTCGGCCGTCTCGCACGTCACGCGTGCCCTTCCGATCCTGACCCGGTACGCCACTAGACTCCGTCCCTGCCGGCCGTGATCCACGCCCTCGCCCAGTGCCACTGCGGCCAGTACGCGATCGCGCGCTCGATGGCGTCGAGCGCCTCCTGCTGGGTGTCACCCTCGATCACGAGCGCGTCGACGTAGCAGTTCGACGGTCGATGATCGAGCGTCATCTCCGACCACGACCGCGTGTAGATGCCCGCCCCCTTGACCACCGGGGGGCACTGCGTCGTGTCGAGGTTCACCACCAGGTACGCCGTCGCCATGCCGTCCCCCTTGCCGCTTCGCTCTAACGGCGACGCCGCGCGGGCGTCGCTTCCCGGACTCCTCGGCGCGCGGTGTACGCTACCGCACCATGACGTTCGCCGCCGGCCTGGCCTTCGGGTCGCGGGCACGCGCCAGCGCGCCGTACTTGCGCGCGAGCTCGACCGCGAAGTAGGCGGCCATCAGGATGTCGCCCGTGTGGTCGCTCGGGACGTACCCGAGGCACTGGTCGGTGAACTTCTGGAGCGCCTCCGGGAGCCTGCCCTGCCGGTGCGGGAACGCCCACGCGCCGGCCGCGAAGGCGGCGAAGATCGCGGGCACGCCGAAGAAGACGTTGTGCTTGGTCTTGTCGGTCGTGTGGGGCTTGACGGGCGCGTGCTTGTCGAGCCGCTGGAGCGTCTGCCGGACGAACTCCTGCGCGGCGATGTTCTCGACCGCGATGCCGGCCGGCTGGTAGCGGTCGTAGAAGTCGAGGAACCGCTGCTCGATCTCATCGGCGCTCCAGCGCCCGTGCTCGATCCCGAGCGGCACGCACGTCCGGTCGGGCGTCACCAAGACGGCGAAGAACGCGGACTCGTCGGCGCTCGCCTGCTTGGAGAACGCGAGGTCGATCCCGACGAACACCAGGCCAGGCAGCGCGCAGTCGGAGCGCCTGTAGAACATCGTCGTGAGCTGCAGGAGCGTCGCGACCGCGCGGCACTTCGCGATGTACTCGGGCCGGCAGAGCGACTGGCTGTAGTCGCGGCAGATGCACAGGTAGCCCTGCGCGAACGCCTCCGGCAGGAGCTCGCGCCGCTTCTCGGCGATCCACTCGGCCGGCTGGCGCTCGGGCCAGAGCGGGATCGCGTTGTCGTTGTCGGGCTCCGGCGCGTCGTGCGCGACAAGCCTGTACTCGGCGTCGGGGTCGGACGCGTCCCGGTCGTCGGCGGGCCGTATTAGGTCGCTGTCCCAGTCGGGCGCGTTCCGGAGCAGAATCGTGCCGTCGATCCGGAGCGTGATGGTGGGCCAGACCTTCGTGTGGCGCTGAAACGAGTCATCGGGGTGCCAAGCGTTCGATAGCCACCACACCTTGCCCTTGCGGGCGTCGACGCGGCTGATCGCGCGCTTCTGAACGAGCGAGTGCATCCAGTCGCGCCGCTCGGGCGTCCGCGTGTTCTCGTCGTTCACGAGGTCGTCGATGATGAGCCGGTCCCACCGCGATCCCGGGATCCGGTCGGACTCGATCCCGCGCGCGCACACGCTCGCGTCCCGGATGCCGAGCGGGCGGTCGACCGTGATGTCGGTGTCGGTCCAGGGCTCGCCGGGGCGTCGCGTCGGCGCGAGGTCCGGGAACACGAGCCGGAGCTCCAGCGAGTGCTCGATGAGGGTCCGGATCGTCTTCAGGACCTTCTTGGGCTGCTCCTCGGACGCGCCGACGAGCGCGAACCGGAGCGACGGGTTGTGCCCGAGGTCGAACAGGATCTCGGCCGCGACGAGGAACGTCTTCGAGATGTCGTACGCGCCCAGCAGGCACACCTTCGAGTGCGCCCGCAGGAAGTCATTCATGACGCGCTGGTGCGGCGCGATCCGGATCGGCTCGCCCGTGTCCTCCGCCCGCATGACGAACTCGAAGAACCGCTCGAAGTCGTCCCGCGCCTCCGCGGCCTCGAGCATCAGCTCGGAGATCACGTCCTCCGCGGCCTCTTGGTCGTCCGCGAGCAGCGCCAGCGCCATCCTGCCGGCACTCTACATCCGCCCGCCCCCTACCTGGAACCCGGGTTCCAACCCGATCGGGCCGCCCGGTCGCAATCGGGCGCGTCGCGTCCGGCCGGCGTGATGGCGCTCTCGTTCGCGGCGTTGACCGCGATCAGCCCCCGGTCCGCGAGCGCGTGAACGATCGGCCCGTACCGCTCGGCGTCGACGAGCCGGTCGATGTCGCCCGTCGCGAAGCACTCGAGGATGAACCGCTCGTCGCCCGTCAGGCCCCGCATCGCTTCTCGGGCACTTGCCGCTCCCAAGCCGCGCGGGCGCGCTACCGCGCCCTGAAGGCGGCGGTCTCGAGGCTTCGGGCGGCCCAGATCCAGAACGCGAGCGAGACGGCGTGCCACACCCTCACGGCTTGACCTCCTCGAGTCGGCGCGCCGCGATCTCGGCGTACTCACTCGAGAGCTCGATCCCGAGGAACCGCCGGCCCTGCGCGAGCGCCGCGACGCCGGTCGATCCCGAGCCCGTGAAGGGGTCGAGGACGACGCCGCCCGGTGGGCAGATCCGGACCACCATTCGCATGACCGGCACCGGCTTCTGCGTGACGTGCAGCTGCTCCACGCCCCTCAGCCGCGGGGCCGTGATGGCGCCGTGAAGGCACCCGACGTCCTCGCGCTCCGGCAGGACGCCGGCCGACCCCCAGACGACGAACTCGCACTGCGCGGCGAACCGCCCCATCGCGGGCCGGCAACCCTCGCCGCCGAACGTCTTGTCCCACGAGACGATTCCGCGCCACACCCACCCACCCGCTTGGATCGCGTCCGCGACGACCGGGAGCTGCCGCCAGTCCGTGAAGACGCAGATGGGGGCGCCCGGCTTCGCGACCCTCAGGCACTCGGACATCCAGAGGGTCGCCCAGAGGGCGAACGAGCGCTGGTCTCGGTTGTCCCCCGAGAAGTCCGGGCGCGCGTCCCGCGTCTGCCGATCCGTCGTGACGTACTTCTGCTTGGGTGACCGGCTTCGGTCCGACCTCACCATCCCGCCCGACGAGTAGGGGGGATCGGTCACGATCGCGTCCACGCACCCGCTCGGGAGCTCCCGCAGGACCGTGAGCGCGTCGCCCTGCAGGATCCGCCACGGCCGCCCGGCGCGATCCGGCACCTGGAACCCGGGTTCCGTCACGGCTTGACCTCGACCACCACGGGCGCGCTCTCGGCCAGCAGCTTGCGGCGCCGCGCGCGCTCCAGCAGCTCGGTCTGCCGCTCGTCCGTCAGGTTCGCGAACACGCTCATGAGCGCCCCCCGGAACTCGTGCCTGACGACCTGCTCGACCGGCGCCTTGTTGCCCTCCAGCTCCGCCAGCAGCTTCTCCGTCATGGCGCGCGTCCGGATGATGCCGGCCCGCTCGCTTCGGGAGATCCCGTCCTCCCGCATCATCGCCTCAAGGCGCTGCAGGTCGACCTTCAGGCGCGCGATTTGCTCCGCCTTCGCGTAAGGCCGGTTGGCGTCGACCGCCGCCAGCATCTCCTCGCGCGCGATCCGAATCAGCTTCGACGCCCGGACGCTCCCGACCCCGTAGTTGTCCCGCAGCGCCTGCTCGATCTCGCGACGCCCGACCGACGCCCTGACGAGCCGAATCGTGAACCCGACGAGCTCGTCGAGCCGTCGCTCCTCCGGCGTCCTGACGTCCGGGTCGGGATCGTGCGGCACCACCGCGCGCTCGCGCGCCCGCTCGACCTGCTCGGGCGGCGGCTTCGCCTTCGTCGTCTTGCGGCGCTTCGGAGGCGCGACGAGGGGCGGGATCGGGACCGGTCGAGCTGCCATGTTGCCGGGCAGTGTGTGAACAACGGCGCCTGGCCGTCAACGCGGATCGGCGATCCCGAGCGCACGCGTCAGCAGCGTCGCGATGCTGCGGGCCGCCTCGTTGACGCACCCGTGGCCCGGCACCGGGCCCCCGATGCACCCACCCTCCACGGGGTCCGGGCAGATCGTGCAGGCGGCGATCCCGCGCGCGATCTCGAGCGCCCTCACGATCGCGTTCCTGGCCTGGGGGTCGCGATCGAACCGGAATCGAAAGCCGTGCCGCTCGACCGCGCTCCTCAGGTCGTCGGCGAACTCTCGGTCGACCGTGCGGTACCGGCACGCGAACTCGAGCAGCAGGTCGGCCGCCAGTGGGTCTCGGGTCGACAGCGCGACCTTGCCGGTCGGGACCCCCGCCGCCACCAGCTCGTCGTAGACACTCATTGCTCACGCCCCCTTGCTCGGGTCCAGGTCGAGCCACCTCGAGACCGCGTGCCACGCCGCGTGCCGGACAGCCGCCTGGGTCACCATCTCGACCAGGCGCGCGACGGCGCGCCGCACCATGCGGGACCGATAGGTCGCGGCCGCGAGCGGGCCGTCGAGCGGGGCGGGCGCCAGCGCGGCCTCGCGCCTGATCGCCTGGCCGCTGATCGTCATCTGGAACACCATCGGCTCCTCGCCGCTGCGCCGGATCGCGATCGTGACCGACACGTCGTGCCCGAGCGGATCCGCGCGGCTCACGCGTCCTCGATCGGGCGCTTGCCGAGCGACCGCGCCCACGCGTCGAGCTGCTCGGCGCACTCTCGCGCCTCCGCGACCTTCGCCGGGTCCTCGCCCGCGACCTCCCGGAGGCGCGCCCAGAGACTCGCGAGCGCGCCCGCCATCGGGTCGCGCCCCAAGAGGACGAACATAGGCTCGCTCGGATCCGCGGCCGCGTAGCAGTCGAATCGTCCCGGTGTGTTCTTCGTTCCCCATCACGCCTCCTCGCATTCAAAGTCGATCGCGCTCGTCCCGAGGTAGACGCCCGGCCGAATCCCGCGCGCGTCGGACGACGGCTTGGTGTCCCGGTGGTACTCGCACTCGACTCGCGCGATCCCGCACCGGCACTACTCGAATTCTCTCAGCGTGCCGGGAGGATGCCGCACGCCGGAACCCGGGTTCCCGCTACTCGCCCGGGTACCGGCACCCGCAGCGCTCGCGCCCCTCCGCGCCCCCGTCCGGGAGCCGCAGGACGTCGAGCCGGCACGCCCACTCGCGGCCGGACGCCACGCAGGGCAGGCGGTCGGGCTCGCTCGCGATCGGGTCCAGCGCGTCCGCCACGACCGCCACCCCGACGGTCCACGCGAGCGCGAGCGAGACCGCGAGGATCCAGTGCCTCACGACTTGCCCGCGCGCGCCGCCTGGATCGCGCTCACGGTCGCGTTCGTCACGCGCACGATCTCGATCAGATCCCGCGCGTCCGCGAGGACGCACGCCAACGCGTCGAGCAGCTGGTAGTGGGGCGGCGCCATCTCGGCACCGATCCGGCGCAGCATCCCCTCGACGGCGCGCTGCATCCGGTGGGCCCGCTCCGCCTCCTCGATCAGATTCCGATTCTCGTCTCCGAGCTTCTGGATCTGCTCCACCAGGCTCGCGCGCTCCCGCTCGTGCCGCGCGACTATATCGTCGATCCGCGCCGCGCTCCGCTCCTCCTGGTCGCGCAGCAGGTGCTTCAGATCCGCGATCTCGGACTCCAACGTGGACGCCGCCTCCTCCTCGACCGTGTCGACGCACAATTGGGGAAATACCCCAAGCAGCAACTCGCGATCCTCCTCGGCCGCGTTCCTGGTGCCGCACCGGTGCGCTTTCTCCGGGTCACACGTCCACTCGCGTGTGTAGCCGACGACACCGAACGCCGGCTTCTCGAGGTACATCTCGTCGCTCGCGTCCCGCAGGACGAAGTGCGTCACCTTGGTCGTCGCGTCGGCCACGCCTAGCTGGATGCCGCGCGATCCCGCACGGCGCCTTCCAGGAACGCCGCCAGGTTGGCGCGGAACACCGCCAGTTGCTGGGACGTTCGGCGCTCGATCCGGACTCGCGCGCCCGCGGGCGTGATCTGGAGCACCACCAGCGCCTCCTGCGGCTCGACGTCCCGCACCCACTCGCGCCAGCAACGATGCGCCGCCTCCGCGACCTCGCGCGTCTCGGGCAGCAGCTCCTGATCGAGCACGCGCTCCGGCAGGACGGTCGTGCACCACTGCTGCCCGTCGGGCTCGACGCACTCGGTCGCGACCGGGACGCGCCCGAGCACGTGAGCGCACGCCAGCACCAGCATCTCGCACCGCCCGTCGTAGACGCGCCGCGCCGCCGCGATCCACTCGGGCTCTTCGCTCACGAGTCTCTCCAGCGCTCGTAACGCTCGGCGTCGCGCGCCGACAGCTCGTCGCTCTCGAGCCGCGCCCGCGCCTTTGCGGCCCACTCGGGGTCGAGCTCGACGCCCACGTAGCCGCGACTCAGCAACTGGCACGCGATCCCGAACGTGCCGGCGCCGGCGAACGGATCCAGCACGGTCTCACCCTCGTCCGAGAAGTAGCTGACGAGGTCGAGCGCCTGGTCGAGTGGCTTCTCGGTCTTGTGCTTGTCCTCGCCCCTCAGCGCCTTGTGGTCGAAGTGAGTCAGGCTCCCGGGGCCGTTCCAGTGCTTCCGACCGCGTCTCGACCCCCACGCGATGATGACCGCCTCCGCGCCGGTCGTCGGCCTGTCGCCGCTCAGCTGGGGCATGCTCCACCGGACCCACGGGATCGTGCGGATGTAGGTCGCGCCCACGCGCTCCAGCCCGTCCTTCCAGAGCGTGATCGACTCCACATCGCTGTAAATGACGCTCCAGCGCGGGATCGCGGCCGCGACGCGGCACGTGAATTCCCGCAGCTCGTCGGTCAGGTGACCGAATCCGAGATCGCGCTTGCGCGTCCCCCGGTTGCGCGACTGGCTGACGGCCTTCCGGTGCACGTGCGCCCGATAGGGCGGATCCGTGATCATCACGTCGGCCTCGACGCTCGCGGCCGGGAGCGGAACGATGATCCGGCAGTCGCCCTCAAGCAGTCGAACCGACCGCCCCATCACGCGCTCTTGGCGGGGGTTCGATACAGGTCGTCGGTCCCGAGTCTGTAGGTGGCGAACGTCCAGAGCGTGACGCAGTGCCAGATCGCGTGCGCAATGTGGTGGCACCCGCTCTCTTCGTCGCGCCGCTGCCCCCGCGCCCAGAGGTGGATGTGCCGGCCGAGCGACGCAACCGAGAGTGACCACGCGTAGCCCTTCAGCCAGTTGAACGGCGCGTACTTCTGGGCCCCCATCCCGTAGACACGCGCCAGCTCGTCGCCGGGATCAAACCCCTCCAGCACGATGATGCTGGCGAGCCGCTCCGCGCATGTCGTCAATGAGTGGGTTCCGCGGTGGATCGTGTCCTGCGGTACCGAGAGGAACTCGGCGTTGTTCTGGAGCGCTTTGTTCGCGATCTGGAATATCCCGAACTTCGGGCGCGCCCACCCCAGGACCGCGTCCTGAAGGAACGCGGGCGGCACGAGGTCGAACCGTTCGAGCTTTGACCCCTTCTGGCCACCCGTCTTCGGATCCGTGACTCGAACCTCTTCGCTCATTGTCGTCCTCCCGTCATGCACGCTCGAATCGCGTCGACGTCCGCCCCCGACATGCCGCACCGATAGCGCGACGGCGTGAGCGACCGAAAGCACACGCTCCGCCACCGATCGAGCGTCCCGAGATGACTCAGCTCCCGCCCCCACCCCTCGATGAACGCGTCCCGCTCCTCGCGCGTGAAGACGACTCGGTGCCGCGCAATGTAGTCGTCCGCGTTGATCCGGATCAACCGATCCTCGATGTCGAGGCACGCCAGCATGCGCGCGCCGTCGTCCGCGAAGTCGGGCTCGCCCGCGTCCATCTTGGCGGCGCTCACGCAGGAGCCGGTCGTGAGCGCGACTGCGATCGAGATCACGCAGGCGAGAGCGGATCCCGATGCAGATGCACGAGCGCGAACTTCACGACCCACTGGCGCGGCTTGCCGGACCGGCAGACCGCCCGCAGGGTCGCTCCGCACTTCTCGCACCGCGCCTCGACCCTCTGATCCTCCCATCGGCCGTCCTCCTGGTCCCACGAGCGCGGCTCGATCTCGCCCATCACGTGGGGCGCGAAGTCGGGCCGATACCGGTCAGGATGCCGCGCGTCGCTCACGGCACGCCGCCACGGCGGGAGGGGGGTTCCACGCGACGATCCACGCTCGCGCGCCCTCTCGGTGAAAGCGCCGGACCGTCCACGTGTGGCCCCGACGCTCCAGGAACTCGAGCGCGACGAACATCCAGCCCGGCATCTTGTAGCCGTCCGGCAGCGTGAACTCGATCGCGCCGTCTCGACGGATCGCACTCCGCTTGTGGCGCACTACCCACGCGGCCGCGCGCGCTCCGTCGGCCCGGAGATACGCCTCAAGAGCCCGCTCGCGCGCTACTTGCGCCCGCGCGTCGCCGCGTACTTGCTTGCCCATTTGCTCATGTGCTTGAAGCGCTCGACCTGAGCGAGCCGCGCCTCAGCCTCGCCCTTCGTGAGGTTGGGTTTGCTCAGATTCTTCCCGGCCTCGGACCGGACCTGGTGCCCCTGCTTGGTCTTGACGATCACGCGCCGAGAGTAGCGCCCGCAGGCGCGCGATCTCGAGATCCCGGGCCTGGATGGCGACCTCGTACGCACTCACGATCGTCGTCACGACGCCGCGGAGCGTCTCGGCCCGCTCCAGCACGGCGGCGTCGCCCACGCGCCCCAGCGCCTCCTGGACGGCGGCCCCGGTGGTCGGCTTCACCGCCCGACCTCGAGCGCCCGCAGCTGGCTTCGGTACGCGCTCGTCGCCAGCAGGACGAAGCGCGGGATCGGCATCCCGACCCCGACCGCCTGGCGGGCCAGCTCGGTCGTGGCGGCCGAGATCCCCTGGCACGTGACGCGCCAGAACCCAGCCTCGACGGGGGACAGCACCTCGAACCGCTCCGGGACGGCGACGAACGTGTGGCCCTCCTCAAGCTCGATCGTGGTCGGGCCCGGTCCGTCGTTAATCGCATTCAGGACCCCGACCGTGCCGGTCGGCCGGTGCAGCACGACGTCGCCGACGGACGGAAACTGCTTGGTGTCTTCGCTCACGCGTCCTCGTTGCCGCGCTCCGGATCCTCGGGCGCTTCGTGCGGGTTGCTCATGTCGGGCCCGCACGGGGGACTCCACCGCCAGTCCGGGTCCTCCCGGTCCGCCACGAGGTCGGGAGGCAGCCGCTGGAACCCGGGTTCCACCTCTCGCTCGACGTGCTCAAAGCCGCGCTGGAACCCGGCCCGATAGGCGATCGCGGCCAGACGACGCGCGAAGTCGCCCCACTGCTGGCGCGTCGCATTCGGGTTCTGATTCGCGAACTCGACCACGAGCGCGTCGAGGCGCGCGGGCGGCTCCGGGCCCTCGTACCAAGTGCCCGCCACCCCCTCGGCGAGCCGCTTCACGATCCGGCCGAGCGGCGTCACGACGGGCCCGCCGTCCACGTGTCGGGCTTGATCACAAGCTCGCCCGCCTGCCAGGCGATCGACTTCGCGACGTCGATCGAGCTCCAGAGGAACGCAGCCGCCGCCTTCCGGTTCGCCTTGACGTTCCACCACCGGACGATCCCGCTCGAGTGCGGAACCACCGCGAACGCGCGGCCCGCGAGCGGGAAGAACCGCAGGACCGGCTGGCTGCCCGGGATGCCGAACACGCGCGCGACCGTCGTGAGGCCCAGCAGGATCACGACCCGATTGGGCGCGTCGAACGCCTGGGCGCGCGCTCGCGCGGCCGCGAGCGGAAACGCGTCCCCCTTGCCCCCCGCGCTCCCGGGCCAGCACTCCAGCAGGTTCGCGGTGTCGAACAACTCGAGGAACCGCGAGAGGTCGATCCCCATCACGGCCGCGAGCCGCGCGCCCGACCCGCGCGCGTCCTCGCCGTCGAGCGCCCGCCCCTTCGCGCCGGCGGGCCCGGGCGCCTGCCCGACGATGAGCGGCTTCACGGCGCCTTCTTGCCGCTCACGAGCCGGCGCAGCTCCTCGCTCTTCACCTCCGGCTTCACCTGCCGGATCTGCATCCCGTACTCATTCGTGCCCTCGAGCGCGTCGAAGTCGACGTCCGGCCGACGCTTCAACGGGGTGTCGAACCGGCGCCACGCATCCTTCACGACGTGCTGCGGGCGCTGAAACCGCCGCTCGGTCGTGACGACGCCCGGCCACACGCGCTCGAGGGACCGCGCCATCCTGAGGCGCCCGTCGCCCCGGTAGAGCTCCGCCGTGTTCCCGCCCTTCATCGTCATGGTGGGCTGCTTGAACGCGAGGAACGCGTTGAACAGGACGGTGCACCACCCGTCCGCCAGCACCTGCAGGCAGAGGTCCGTGTCCTCGTTGTACCGACCGCGCCAGCGGTGCGGGATCTCGCACGACAGCAGGGTGCACGAGTAGACGTGCACGTTGAGCACGAAGGGCGGCGCCTTCAGCTTGTTGGGCGCAAACATGAAGTAGTTGGCGCCCGCGATCGCGACGTTCTCGTACCGATCGACGAAGTCCTCCATCGCGCGGAGCGCAACGCCCGACTGGCACGGGATCTTCCGCGCGCGCCACCGCCGGTACATCCCCCGGATGTTGTCGTCGAGGATCCAGTGCCGCTTCGCGCCCGCGGCGGTCGCGTGGTCCTTGACCCAGTTTCGCGCCGGGATCCCGCCCTGCCCGAGGTTGCTGAAGGGCAGGATCAGGAGCCGCTCGTCGCCGAACTCCTGCGCGTACAGCTCGCGCTCCTGCGGCTCGACGACAATCCGGAAGTCGACCCCGTCGGCCGCGAGGAACCGTGCCGTCAGGCAGACGTCGTGCCGGCCCTTCGAGATCACGTAGACGGGATAGCGGGGCTTCACGACTCGAACCGGAAGGCGTGTACGTCCTCGTTCTCGACCGTCGGCCACCGGGCCGACTGCGTGGTGCCCGCGACCTTGATGATCTTCAGGCGCGCGCGCTCGACGAACTCGCGTCGCTTCTCCTCGCTCTCGAAACTCACGACAAGGCGGATCGGCACGCCGCCCTGGTCGTACTCCGGCATCCCGACCCACTCGGCCGCCTCGTCGATCGTCCGGATCTCGCTCGCGGGGCGCGACACCATCAGGAGCGCCGACAGCTTCTGGTCGTCGTACCCGGTCCCGAGCAGCCCGGTCTCGTGCTCGTCCCGGACCTTCCGCAGGATCTCGGTCAGCTTCCGGTCGTCGTTCATGGCGAACCGCCCGAGCTCGTTGTCGGCCGCCAGGATCTTCAGCGCGGTCGGGCTGTCGGGCGCGACGTCGAGCCGCACGATCGGGCCGCGCTCGATCCCGAGCCGCCTGGCCGCCTCCACGATCCCGTGCCCCGCCAGGATCGTCCCGTCGCGCGCGGTCACGACGTTCCGATAGAACCCGTTCTGCCGGAGCGACGCTTCGAGCTCCAGCAGCTGGTCCTCCGGGTGGTGCCGGTAATTCTCCGGGTGCGGCTTGAGGCTCGCGAGCGCGACGACTTCTGTCGGGCGCAGCGCGTCCTCGGTGGTGAGCGGCACGGCGCCCGCGGGCGCCGGCTTCTTTGTCTTCTTCGCTCTCGCCACGGCGCGCCTCAGAACTTGTGCCCGCAGGCCGGGCAGGTCCGTAGCAACTGCATCCCACCCGGCTGAAGGTCCCCCACCTTCACGCGCGTCGCCTTCGGTTCGAGCTTCTTCAGGACCGCGTCCAGGTCATCCTTCGCGTACCCGGCCGCCCCGAGGTCGTCGTCCGCCAGCAGCTTCTGCAGCAGCGCCGCGTGCTTGTCGTCGTGGTAGCCCGCGAGGTCACTCACGCGGTTGTCGGCCGCCATCAGGCGCCGGGCCGTCCGCTCGTCGAGGTGGTCGACCACCAGGACCGGCACTTCCTCGGCGCCGAGCTGTCGGAGTGCCTCCCAACGGTGAGACCCGACGATCACGCTGCCGTGCCACACGACCAGCCGGCCGTAGAACCCGGACGCCTGGATCGACCGCTTGATGGCCGG
>Ga0207776_1000046_pt1 | contig 19417 bp, 17 predicted proteins | sample LuqExpMetageno30_FD_187788 | JGI IMG/M metagenome (GOLD analysis project Ga0207776, IMG submission 187788) | Tropical forest soil microbial communities from Luquillo Experimental Forest, Puerto Rico - Sample 30 (SPAdes) | ecosystem: Environmental > Terrestrial > Soil > Tropical forest ... | reverse complement strand
AGCACCTCCGCGGCGCGGCCGGGCGCGGGGCGCAAAGCGCGAAATGGCTTGATGAGTGTCAACACGGTCTCCGTGGAGCGCGGGGCTGATGGCGGTGCTTATTGCAGGCCGACTCGCCAGCGGCAAGCGCGCGTTCAGCACGATGCCGTTTTCCCGGTTGATTTCGGCCAGCAATTCCTGCACCTCACGGCGCATGAGCGACGAAGCAGAAATTTTGGCTGCCAACGCGGCCTATTACCGTGCATTTGCGACCACCGATTTCGGCGCGATGAGCCGCATCTGGGCGGACGACAACGTGTCCTGCGTCCACCCGGGGTGGCCGGCCTTGATCGGCCGTCACGCGATCCTGGAATCCTACCAGCAGATCTTGAGCAATCCGAACCAGGATCGTATCGAGCCGCGCAACGAGACCGTGATGATCAACGGTAGCGAGGCGCGCGTGTTGTGTGTGGAATTCGTCGCTGGCGCGGCACTCGCGACTACCAATCTGTTCCGGCGCGTCGGCGGTGAATGGCGGATGACCCACCACCAGGCCAGCCCGATCGCCGCGTTGGTCGCGGAGTTGACCTCGCAGCCGCCGTCGAACCGGCTGAATTAGCGTTCCCGATGCCGACCTCTACTGCCATCCTGATCGCCGGTCCGACCGCCAGCGGCAAGTCGGCGCTCGCGCTGGCAGTGGCGGCGCAATTCGGGGGCGTGATCGTCAATGCCGATTCCATGCAGGTCTATCGCGACCTGCGCCTGATCACAGCGCGGCCGGCACCGGAAGACGAGGCGCGCGTGCCGCACCGGCTCTACGGCCATGTCGACGCCGCGGAGAATTATTCGGTCGGCCGCTGGTTTGCCGAGGCGGCGCAGGCGCTGGCGGATGCGCACAGTGGGGGCCGCCCGGCCATCCTGGTCGGCGGCACCGGGCTTTATTTCACGGCGTTGACGAAGGGCCTCGCCGCAGTGCCTCCGATTCCCCCCGACATCCGCGAGCGCGTGCGCGGACGGCTTCTGGCCGAGGGCGTCGCGCCGCTTTACGAAGAACTCCTGCAGCGCGATTCCACCACCGCATATCGCTTGATGCCGAACGACCGCTCGCGCATTTCGCGCGCGCTGGAAGTCGTGCTCGCGACCGGGCGTCCGCTGACAGATTGGCACCGTGAAGGACTGCCTCCGCTGATCGATGCGACTCGCGCGGCCAAAGTCTTCATCACCTGCGAGCGCGAAGAATTGAAACGCCGCATAGCAGCACGCTTTACCGCGATGCTTACCGCCGGAGCGCTGAAGGAAGTGCGGGCGCTCGCCGCGCGCAATCTCGATCCGACGTTGCCCGCGATGAAGGCGCATGGCGTGCCTTGGCTCATCCGGTATTTTAAGGGTGAGATCACACTGAAGGAGGCCGAGGTGGGAGCCGTAATGGACACCCGGCGCTACGCCAAGCGGCAGGTGACCTGGTTCCGCAACCAGCTTCCCGACTGGCCATGGGTGCCGACGGAGGAGGGGCAGGCGGTAGTACTTTCGCAGTGCGGTAAACTTCGGGCTTGACACGATACAACTGCTCTCACTATAAGCGCGCAACGAAAGTTCGATCTGAAACCATGTCACGAAACAAAATTACCGTAGTAGGAAGAAGGACGCGCCCTGGATCGCCCTAACGGCGGTTTAAGCGGACGCGTCCATGGGCCCGTTTCGGGCCTTTTTTATTGCGTCGCAGCGGAGGCGGGCGCAGAAGGCGGTCAGAGTGAGGGTGAGCCTATGACAAAGGAAATGACCGGCGCCGAGATGGTGATCCAGGCGCTTGCGGATCAGGGTGTGCAGCACCTGTTCGGCTATCCGGGCGGCGCGGTGTTGCCGATCTACGACGCGCTGTTCACGCAGGAGCGGGTGCGCCACATCCTCGTCCGCCACGAGCAGGGCGCGGCGCACGCGGCGGAAGGCTATGCGCGCTCGACCGGCAAGGTCGGCTGCGTGCTGGTGACGTCCGGTCCCGGCGCGACCAATGCGGTCACCGGCCTGACCGACGCGCTGATGGACTCGATCCCGATCGTCTGCATCACCGGCCAGGTGCCCACGCATCTCATCGGCAACGACGCCTTCCAGGAGTGCGACACCGTCGGCATCACGCGGCCCTGCACCAAGCACAATTACCTCGTGAAGCGGATCGAGGACCTGCCGCGCATTTTGCACGAGGCCTTCCACATTGCCTCTACCGGCCGTCCGGGGCCCGTCGTCGTCGACATCCCGAAAGATATCCAATTCGCCAAGGGCGCCTACTTCAAGCCGAAGGATTTCCCGCATACCGGCTACAAGCCGCGCGTCAAAGGCGAGATGGAGGCCATCAAGCACGCCATCGCCCTGATGGCGAACGCCAAGAAGCCGGTGTTCTACACAGGAGGCGGAATCATCAATTCGGGTAACGCGGCGAGCGACCTGCTGCGCGAATTGGTCAAGCTGACCGGTTTCCCGATCACCTCGACGCTGATGGGCCTCGGCGCCTATCCCTCCGCCGATCCGCAATGGCTCGGCATGCTCGGCATGCACGGCACGCTCGAAGCCAATATGGCGATGCATGACTGCGACGTGATGGTCTGCATCGGCGCGCGCTTCGACGACCGTATCACCGGACGGCTCGATGCGTTCTCGCCGCATTCGAAGAAGATCCACATCGACATCGATCCGTCGTCCATCAACAAGAACGTTAAGGTCGACCTCCCGATCATCGGCGACTGCGCGCACGTGCTGGAAGACATGGTGCGGCTGTGGCGCACGCAGGCCTTGCGCGCCGACGCGAAAGCTCTGGAAGCCTGGTGGGCGCAGATCAGCAAATGGCGCGCGCGCAAATCACTCGCCTACCGGCCGTCGAACGAGGTGATCAAGCCGCAATATGCGATCCAGCGTTTGTACGAACTCACCAAAGACAAGGACGTCTACATCACGACCGAAGTCGGCCAGCACCAGATGTGGGCGGCGCAGTTCTACGGTTTCAACGAGCCGAATCGCTGGATGACGTCGGGCGGTCTCGGCACCATGGGCTACGGCCTGCCGGCCTCGGTCGGCGTGCAGCTCGCGCATCCGGGCTCGCTGGTCATCGACATCGCCGGCGAGGCGAGCGTGCTGATGACCATGCAGGAATTGTCGACAGCGGTGCAGTACCGGCTGCCGATCAAGATCTTCATCCTGAACAACAGCTACATGGGCATGGTCCGCCAGTGGCAGGAGCTGCTGCACGGCGGGCGCTATTCGGAAAGCTATTCGGCCGCGCTGCCGGACTTCGTGAAACTGGCGGAGGCGATGCACGCGCACGGCATCCGCTGCGAGAAGCCGGGCGACCTCGATCACGCGATCAAGGAGATGATTGACGTCGACAAGCCGGTGCTGTTCGACTGCGTCGTCGATCCGATGGAGAACTGCTTCCCGATGATTCCGTCGGGCCGTGCGCATAACGAAATGTTGCTCGGCGACGCGGCGATGAGTCTGGAAGAGGCGATCACAGAAGAAGGCAAGATGCTGGTGTGATGCGCTCGCGCGCACGCCCCAATCTTACGGGATCAGACACATGAACGCTCCCACCATTTCACACTATCCCTCCGCGCCGGCCGCGCAGAAGATCGAGACGCATACGCTGTCCGTGCTCGTCGACAACGAGCCCGGCGTGCTCGCGCGCGTGATCGGACTGTTCTCCGGCCGCGGCTACAACATCGAGTCGCTGACGGTGTCAGAGACCGAGCATCAGGCGCATCTGTCGCTCGTCACGATCGTCACGACCGGCACGCCGATGGTGATCGAGCAGATAAAGAACCAACTCGACCGGCTCGTCCCCGTGCACCGCGTCGTCGACATGACGCTTGCGGGGAGCTGCATCGAGCGCGAATTGGCGATGGTGAAGGTCCGCGGCAAGGGCGAGCACCGCGTCGAGGCGTTGCGGCTCGCCGACGCGTTTCGCGCGCGCGTGATCGACGCAACCATCGAGAGCTTCGTGTTCGAGATCACCGGCGCAAGCGACAAAATCGAGCAGTTCATCGCGCTCATGCTGCCGCTCGGCCTCGTCGAAGTCGCGCGCACCGGCATCGCCGCGATCCGCAGAGGGCCGGACGCGTTGTAAACCCGTAGACCGCGCTGCTAAAGCCGCTGGCTTTTGTGACTAAAATTTTCAACTTCGTCTTGCGGCTTGCGTCTCGGCCGCACGGGGGGCACATCGAAGCCCTCTTGCTCGTACTGACGTAGCTTGATCCGAAGGCAGCGAATTGAGAGACCAAGAACTTTCGCGGCATGGGTGCGATTGCTGCCGCAAAGCGCCAACGTGTTCAGAATGTGTTCCCGCTCCAGTTGCGCCAGAGTAGGAATCCCGCACATTGCCGGTTTTCCTCCCGAATCAGTTTCGTTGTCTAAGCGTCTGCTTGCATGCCAATTACGGCCGAAATGCAAAATTCACGCTGGGCATCTCTTTGATGCAAACGTAATTTGCCAACTCGCGGGTATGGATATCGCATGACTCGCCCGTATATTCCCGCGAGCGCGCTGATTTGAAATACTTGAGCGCGCGTCGGACGGCCGAGCGTGGCCTTTCTATTCGTATTCAGGGCCTGCCATGCGGCGAAGGCGAGCGGTCCCGGGTTCTCGCGCCTTCGTTCACCGACCGAAGAGCTTCTTTTCAGCTAACCACGCTTTTCTCACGCGGATTCCCGTCGGCAAGTGTTAACTCGTCGACCGAGAAAAGAAAAAACCCCGGATCGGCGATCCGGGGCTTCTTCGTTTGCGAATCCGGCGCGCGATCAGAAGTGATAGTTCAGACCGGCGCGGACGATGTTGGCGCGGTAGTTGACGTCGGTCGCGACGCCCGCCACGCAGACGCCGGCCCCGCAGCTCGACTTGCCGAGATCGGCGTAGAGGTATTCGATCTTGGCGGTGAGCGGACCGGTGATTGCGGCTTCGATACCCGCGCCGACGGTCCAGCCGGCCTTCGTCTCGGTCGCGCTGCCGAGTATGGTCGAGGACTTCAGATCGCCGACAGCGAGACCGCCGGTGACGTAGGGCAGCAGGCGGTCGAACGAGTAGCCGACGCGGCCGCGGACGGTGCCGAACCAGTCGTTCTTGAACTCGCAACCAGTCGGGCAGTTCGTGGTGGTCGAGCCCTTCACGCCGCTCCAGTCGATGTCGCCTTCGACGCCGTACACGACGCGGTCAGCCTGCCAGTTGTAGCCGACGGTGCCGCCGACCATGCCGCCGGATACGTTGAAGTCGCCGGTCGAGGCGAGCGGGTTCGTCCAGTTCGAGTGGCCAAAGGCCCCGCCGCCGTTGATACCAACGTAAAAGCCGGTCCAGTTGAAACCGGGCGCGGTATAGACCGGCGCCTTGACCGGCATCTGACGGCGGGCAAGGTCAGCCGCATTCGCGGTGGAAACTGCGGTCACGACCGCGAGCGCACTCACGCCCGCCAGAAACATACGCTTCATTCTAGAACCTCCTGCACAGGGTCCTCCGACCCCGCTATTTCGATGGCGCGCAACCTAGTCCGAATGAAGCGAGCGTCTAGTGCAGGAAGGACACAGATGACCGTCAGTAGATTTTGACAAATTCCCAATTCTGTCGGTGTTGTGCCACGATTTCGCCGTGGCGTAATCTGGTGTGTACTTATTCTTATACTTTAGGCTGGCGGTATCATATTCCGAAACGCGGTAACGATGTCCCGATTTGCTTGCCCCGTCGCCTCGCCGGGATGAAGATACTCCATCGCGCCCATATCGGGACCGATATCGCGCATGCACTGTCGTCGATACGAATTGCGGCTTAGCTTTGTTAGGGTCGAAGATCGTACGTTGCGGAGCATTACGTGCCGACCGAAACCCAGCCTACCGTCACCGTTCCAGCCGACATCTTCGGCTATCACCTTCTCGCCGATTCCCGGCTGAACAAGGGAACCGCCTTCAGCGAGGACGAGCGCGATACCTTTGGCCTGCACGGGCTGCTGCCGCCACGCGTCGCCACGATTGATGAGCAGGTCTCGCGCCGGCTCGCCGGGTTTCGGCAATTCGCCACCGACCTCGAGCGCTACGCCTTCCTGCGCGACCTGCAGGACACCAACGAGACGCTCTATTATGCGCTCCTTGCGCAGAATCTCGCGGAGCTCCTGCCGATCGTCTACACGCCGACAGTCGGCGCCGGGTGCCGCTCGTTCAGCCGCCTCTTCCGTAAGCCGCGCGGTCTGTTTCTGAGCCTGCCGCGCCGCGGCTCGATCCGGCACATCCTCGCCAACCCGCAATTTGACAACACCGAGGTCATCGTCGTCACCGACGGCGAACGCATCCTCGGTCTCGGCGACCAGGGCGCTGGCGGCATGGGCATTCCAATAGGCAAGCTTGCGCTTTACACGGCATGCGGCGGCATCGACCCGGGACGCGGGCTGCCGGTGATCCTGGACGTCGGCACCGACAACATCGACAATTTGAAAGACCCGCTCTACGTTGGCTGGCGGCACGAGCGCGTGCGCGGGCAGGAATACGACGACTTCATCGAGGAGTTCGTCTCAGCGGTGACCGAGCGCTGGCCGCACGTGCTGCTGCAGTGGGAAGACTTCGCCAAGCACAATGCGACCCGGCTGCTGGAGCGCTACCGCGACCGGCTGTGCACGTTCAACGACGACATCCAGGGCACCGCGGCGGTCGCGACCGGCACGCTGCTCGCCGCGATCAATGTCACCGGCACGCCGCTTAAGGAGCAGCGCATCGCGATCTTCGGCGCTGGCTCGGCCGGTTGCGGCATTGCCAGCCTGTTGCTGGCGGCAATGGTCGCGGACGGGCTTGATCCGAAAGAGGCGGCGCGCCGGTTTTATCTCATCGACAAAGACGGCTTGTTGATCGAAGGGATGCGCGACATTGCACCGTTCCAGGCGCCATTCCTGCAAGCGCGCGAGGTGCGCACCGGCGAGGGCACACTGATGGACGTGATCCAGTCCGCGAGGCCGACGGCGCTGATCGGTGTGTCGGGGCAGACCGGTGCGTTCAACGAAGCGGTGGTGCGCGCGATGGGCGCGCAGCATACACGGCCCATCATCTTTCCATTGTCGAACCCGGTGTCCTGCGCGGAAGCGAGACCCGCCGATGTCGACATGTGGAGCCAGGGTCGCGCGGTGATCGGCGCCGGCAGTCCGTTCCCGCCACTCACACGCAACGGCAAGCCGTTCAGCATCGACCAGACCAACAATTCTTATATTTTCCCCGGCGTAGGACTTGCGGCGGTCGCCACGCGCGCGCGGCGGATCAGCGACGCGATGTTCATGGCGGCGGCCCGGGCGCTCGCCGACATGTCGCCGGCGCGCTCCGATCCGAATGCGAATCTGCTGCCGCCGGTCACGGCCTTGCGCGACGTTGCAATTGTAGTGGCGGTGGCGGTCGCCAAGCAGGCGCATGCCGAAGGACTGACCCGTGGCGTGAATGCCGACGGTGTTGAGCAGGCCGTGCGGGGTAAAATGTGGGCTCCTCGGTATCTGCCCTATCGCCGCGAAGCAGGGTGAGTTTTACGCCGCCGTGCCGACCAGCGTTTCGGCTGAGCAGAGCAAGCGATGCGCGGCGCCGCAGCCGGCGCGGTGCACCGGGCCCGTGGACAGCCGCTTCAGCGCGGTGGGCTCGGTGAGCAGCACGTAACCGCCGCTCTCGGGAGAGCGATACCAGGCCGCGCCAGCCGGGCGCTCGCAGGAACATATGCGAATCTGCGGCTAGCGTGCAGATGGTGCGTGCGGTCGAGCCCGGCCTGTCACTCATATTGCGTAGATGCGCTATACCACAAATAACGGGCGTTCGCGTTCCGCCGTCGCTATGTCACTCGCGCAGAGGTGGAAAGCGGTGGCGCCCGTCGGAACCGAGCGGTAGCGGAGCGGTCTCCGCAACGTTCGCCAGCGAAAGCTCGGCATAGAGATGCGGGAACAAGGCGCCGCCGCGGGACGGCTCCCATTTGAGCGCATCGCCGAGCCGCTTGGAGTCGACGCGCACCAGCAGCAGGCCACTTTGCCCCGCGAAATGCTTGGCGGCGGTTTCTTCGACCTGTGCTGCCGTCGAGAAATGAATGTAGCCATCGGCGAGATCGACCGGCGCGCCGCGAAACATGCCATCGCGCTCCGCCTCGCGCCACAGCACATCGGGGACGATTTTATAAATGGAAGGCATGGAGTTTCATACACCCGGCTCATGCCTGCGCAAGCGGGACGATAGCCTGTGTTCGATGATATGCGGGCGGCGCTACGCCGCCCCGCGCAAGGGGTCGCCCCCATTCGGCGGCGGGATCGGGGCGCCTTGGGCAGCATACTCGTTGAGCTTGTTGCGCAAAGTGCGGACGGAGATGCCCAAGGTGTTGGCCGCATGGGTGCGGTTGCCGAGGCAGTGCTTGAGCGTCTCGAGGATGAGATCGCGCTCGACCTCGGCGACCGTGCGGCCGACGAGATGACGCGTGACCTGCTCGGCGGAAAGCGCCGCATGAGCTAGAGCCGCCGAGCCACGATCGGAATCGAGACGGTTGCCGTCGGGCGAGAGGATCGCGTCGGCATCGATCTCTGGCCCGTTCGAGAGCAGCACCGCACGATGCAGCGTATTATCCAGTTCTCTTACATTACCGCGCCAGGGATTGCTGTTGAGCGCGCGGCGCGCTTCCGGCGACAACGGCCGGAGCGGCACGCCGTTCACCGCGGAGTATTTCTGGATGAAATACTGTGCGAGCTCGGCGATGTCCGCCGGGCGCTCGCGCAGCGGCGGGATTTTCAAATTCACCACGCTGAGGTGGAAGAGAAGGTCTTCCCGGAACGTGCCTTCGCGCGCGGCTTCGGCGAGATTACGGTTCGACGTCGCGACGATGCGGATGTCGACCGGCACCGGGCGGGAGCCGCCGACGCGGTCGATGACGCGCTCCTGGATCGCGCGGAGAAACTTCGACTGCAGGCGGACGTCCATCTCGGAGATTTCGTCGAGCAGCAATGTGCCGCCGTCCGCCTTCTCGAACTTGCCGATGCGGCGGGCGAGCGCGCCGGTGAAGGCGCCTTTCTCATGGCCAAACAGTTCGGATTCGAGCAGGTTCTCAGGGGTCGCGGCGCAATTGACGCAGATGAAGGGCTTCTTCGCTCGCTGCGAACGCGCGTGCACAAAGCGCGCAAGCACTTCCTTGCCAGTGCCGCTCTCACCGGTGATCAGCACCGACGCTTCCGAGCCCGCGATCTGCTGCGCGAGCTTCACGACCCGCGCCATCGGCTGCGACTTCACGAAATCCAGGAAAGCTTGCACCAGCAGTTGCCCCACCCGCGGGCAGCGCTTCGCGCGCTACCCGGCAAGATTTGCCCAGTGCATCGTTAGCGTTCGGTTAACGCGGCGTTCTTCGATGATGTCGCGAGGCTGAGTTCGCTCACTTCGAGCCGGATGGTGACGACTCGGGCTTCGGCCTTGCGTCGATCAGCGCACGCAATGTGAGCACGGTCGACGCATCGGCGACACCGTCGATCCGCGCCGGGCGGAAATGCCGCTGAAAGGCGATGACAACGTCGCGGGTCCTATCGTCGTAGGTGCCGGTCTCATCGATGCCGTAGCCGTAGTCCTTGAGCATGCGCTGTAACCGCGCGACCTGATCGCCAGTCTCGCTGGGCGCGAGCGTCGGGCCGGCGACCGCGAGTGGCGCGGCGCGAACCCAGTGCCCCACGCCGGAGTCGCTCAACAACTCCCAGGGAAATTTCTCGCCCGGATCCTGCTTGCGAGCGGGCGCGACGTCGGAATGTGCGAGCACGCGCTCCGGTCTGATCGGGCCCCGCCGCGCGATGATGCTCTTGCACAGCGAGATCACCGCCGCGATCTGCCGCAGCGGGAAGTTCTGATACCCGAATTCGTGTCCCGGATTGACGACCTCGATGCCAATCGAGCGCGAGTTGATGTCGGTCTCGCCCCCCCAATGCGACACTCCGGCGTGCCAGGCGCGCTTATCCTCTGCCACGCATTGTACAATGCGGCCGTCTTCGAACACGACGTAGTGCGACGAGACTTTGCTCTCAGCGGAGGTGAGCCGCTCGAGCGCGGCCGCCCCGGTCTGCATGCCTGTATAGTGCAGCAGGATGAGATCGGGCGGCCCTCCGACGCGCTCGTCGAAGTTCGGTGAGGGCACCACCTCGGCAGCCATCAAGGAGTCCGGATCGAACGGCTGCACGGCGGCCGCTGGCGCGGGCTGCGTCATCGTGCGTCACTCGGCGAAAATAGAGACCGAGCAGGCGCGCGGTATCGGCGTGCTTATTTCCAGTCCAGTCATATGCGATTCGTAAAGCCGTTCGCTCCCTGAGACGCAACAACTTGGCGTGAAAAGTCGTGTCCCACCACGAAAGTCAAAAATCAATGTCGGCTAAAGCGCTTAGCGCCCGGCCAGCAAGGAATCCTTAAGCCTAAAGACCGTTAATGAGTCCAGGCGGGGCGGCCTGCTTCGCCGGCGGTTCGGCCGGGAGTGGGCCGTTTTATTGACGCCCTCATGTCGCATGATATCCCAGCCGTTCTCACTACGGACCGCGGAGCCTCGCCACGCACAGCGCGTCTGGAGCACGGGCATGACTAGGGGCCGCGACGGGTCTGCGGCAAACGAGGCTCCTCACGTTCCGGTGCTCGGGCGGCCTGCGCTCGACTTCCTCAACGTCCAAGACGGCGGGATTTACGTCGATGGCACCTTCGGCGCCGGCGGGTACACGCGCACCATCCTCGCCGCGGCGGACTGCGAAGTGATTGGCATCGATCGCGATCAAACCGCGCTCGCGCTCGGGGCCGGTCTAATCGAAGGGGCCAAGGGCCGGCTGGTCCTGGTGGAGGACCGCTTCTCGCGGCTCGACATAGTGGCACGCGACTGCGGCTACGAGCAGGTGGACGGCGTCGTGCTCGACGTCGGCGTGTCCTCTATGCAGCTCGACCGCGCCGAGCGCGGCTTCTCGTTCCGGCTCGACGGTCCCCTCGACATGCGAATGAGCGGCGAGGGCGCGACCGCAGCCGACGTCGTCAACGCCGCAGGCGAGCGCGATCTTGCTTCGATCATCTACGTGCTGGGTGAGGAGCGCTTCTCGCGCGGCATTGCCCGCGCGATCCTGCGCGCGCGCAGCGAGGCTCCGATCGCGACGACGGGGAGGCTCGCCGAGATCGTTGCCCGCGCGGTGCGCACGAAGCCCGGCGACATCCATCCCGCAACGCGCACGTTCCAGGCGCTGCGCATCTACGTGAACGACGAACTCGGCGAACTGGCCCAGGCACTGATCGCCGCCGAGCGCATTTTGCGTCCCGGCGGCCGGCTGGTCGTGGTTTCGTTCCATTCGCTGGAAGACCGCATTGTCAAAAGCTTCCTCGCCGAGCGCAGCGAAACGCGCGGTGGCTCGCGGCACGCGCCCGAGGTGAAACGCTCCGCGCCGAGTTTTGCGGTTTTGACCAAGCGACCCGTTATCGCCGACGAGGAGGAAGTCGCGCGCAATCCGCGCGCACGCTCCGCAAAGCTTCGCGCCGGCGAACGCACCGACGCAGCGCCGCATGCCGGCGAGGCATCGGAGTTTCTGCCGCTTCTTCCGTTGCTCGCCGACGTGCTGAGAGGACGCTGAGCATGATGCGTCTCCTCAACGTGCTGGTGATCGCGGTGCTGATCTTCGCCGCGTCCTACGTCTATAAGATCAAGTTCGATTCCACGCTGCAGGCAGAGCGCGTCGCCAAATTACACGACGAGATTCGCAAGGAGCGCAACGCGATTGCCGCCTTGCGCGCGGAATGGGCGCGATTGGAGACGCCGAGTCGCATTCAGGGACTCTCCGAACGGCATCTTAAGTTGCAGGAGGTGAAGCCTACGCAGTTCGATTCGCTCGACAACCTGCCTGAGCGTCCCGCGCCGCCGCCGGCGCCATCGCCCGATCCGATCGGCGCGATGTTGGCGCCCGCCCCCTCGCCCGACGCGACCGGCAGCATTCCGGCGAGGCGCTGAGATGCAGCATCAACAGACCCGCTGGCAGCGCATTCTCAGTTCGCTCCTCTACGGGCGCGCCGTGAATCGCAACGTGAAGGCGAAGGCGCGGCTTGGTCTCGCCGTGCTCCTGTTCGCGACCGTGTATTGCGTGATTGCCGGCAAACTCGTCTTCTTTGCCGTGAACGGCGAAGGCCGCTTCGGCCGGCAGACGATCGGGCAGGACGCGGTCGCCACCGCGCGGCCGGACATTCTCGACCGCAACGGCGAGATTCTCGCGACCGACGTCAAATCGCCCTCGCTGTTCGCCGAACCGCGCAAGCTGATCGATGCGGATGAGGCGGTCGAACTACTCACCGCCGTCTTGCCAGATCTCGACGCGAAGGAAGTGCGCGACCGGCTGTCGTCGAAGCGCGGTTTCGTCTGGCTCAAGCGCGAGATCACGCCCAAGCAGCAGCAGGAAGTGCACCGGCTCGGCATTCCCGGCGTCGGCTTCCTCACCGAAAACAAGCGCGTCTACCCGAACGGCGCCATTGCGGCGCACGAGGTCGGCCTCGTCAACATCGACAACCAGGGTATTGCGGGAATCGAGAAGTGGCTCGACGGGCAGGGGCTCGCCGCGCTGCATATGGCCGGGCTAGCCAGCGACCGCCTGCAGAAGCCTGTCGGCCTCGCGCTGGACCTGCGCGTGCAGTTCGCATTACGCGACGAACTGATCAAGGCGCGTGAGAAATTCAAGGCGATCGCCGCGGCCGGGCTGGTTCTCAACGTCAACACCGGCGAGATCGTCTCGTTGGTGTCGGAGCCCGACTTCGACCCGAACAATCCGAAGGAAGCCAACAATCCGACGCGCATCAACCGCCTCACCACCGGCGTGTTCGAGATGGGCTCCACGTTCAAGGTGATCACGCTCGCGATGGCGCTCGATTCCGGCAAGGCGACGCTGAATTCGAGCTGGGACGCGCGCGCGCCGTTGCGCCTCGGCCGCTTCGCGATCCACGATGACGAACCGAAGGGCCGCTTCCTGTCGCTGCCGGAGGTGTTCACCTTTTCGTCGAACATCGGCGCGGCGCGCATCGCGCTCGCCTGCGGCGTCGATGCGCACAAGGCGTTTCTCAGAAAGATGGGGCAGCTCGATCGGCTGCGCACCGAACTGCCGGAAAGCGCAGAGCCGATCGTGCCGAAACGCTGGGGCGAGTTGAACAGCGCGACCATCGCGTTCGGCCACGGGCTCTCGGTCGCGCCGCTGCAGGCGATGATGGCGCTCGCCGCGACAATGAACGGCGGCCTGCTCATCCCGCCGACCTTCCTGAAACGCACGCCCGAGCAGGTGGCGGTGGTGGCGAAGCGGGTGCTCAAACCGCAAACGAGCCAGGAGATGCGGTATCTGCTGCGGCTCAACGTGGAACATGGCACCGGCAGCAAGGCGAACGTCGCGGGCTACTACGTCGGCGGCAAAACCGGCACGGCGGAGAAGGTGGTCAACGGCCGTTATGCAAAGCACAAATTGCTGACCGACTTCGTGGCCGTGCTGCCGGCCGACAAGCCGCAATACCTAGTGCTGATCATGCTCGACGAGCCGCAGCCGCTGAAGGAAACCTACGGCTTCGCTACCGCAGGCTGGAACTCCGCGCCGGTCGCCGCGAAGGTGATCACGCGCATCGCGCCGCTGCTCGATCTCGCGCCTCGCTTCGATTTGCCCAAGGCCGACCAACTCATCTTGGCGAAAGCGAGTGCGCCTCTGCCTGCCCCTGAAAAAGCGAGGTCGACTGCCGAAGGCAGCGGGTTGGGAGTCAATTGACCTTGGAGCAGTCGCGTCCGTATTAGACCCCTCCGTGACCCTCGCCATTTCGGGGGAGGAAATTGAGAGGCTCGATGACCCTCGCCGATTTGGCTTTGCCTGACGTTCGCTTTAATCCGCGCTTTGCGGCGCTGGAGCTGAGCGGCATTGCGTCCGACAGCCGCAAGGTGAAGCTAGGCTTTCTATTTGTGGCTGTGCCCGGCACGAAGGCTGACGGGCTTGCCTTTCTGCCGCAGGCGCTTGCGGCGGGCGCGGCGGCCGTGATGGCGGAGCGCAAACCGGACCTGCCGGAAAGCGTCGCGTTCATCCAAACGGATAATGTGCGGCGCGCACTCGCGCTCGCGGCCGCACGCTTCTTTCCACGGCAGCCGGGAACGATCGCGGCGGTCACCGGAACAAGCGGCAAGACCTCGGTGGCCGCCTTCACGCGCCAGATTTGGAACTCGCTCGGCTTCGCAGCCGCGAGCGTCGGCACGGTGGGCGTCGTCTCGCCGAAGGGCGAGACCTACGGCTCACTGACTACGCCCGACCCGATCGAATTGCATCGCACGCTGGATCAACTCACCGGCGAAGGCGTGACAGATCTCGCGCTCGAAGCGTCCTCGCACGGTCTCGACCAGCATCGGCTCGATGGCGTGCGCGTCTCGGCCGGAGCATTTACAAATCTGTCGCGCGACCATCTCGACTACCACCCGACGATGGAGGCGTATCTCACCGCGAAGCTGCGCCTGTTTTCCGACCTGATCGCGCCCGGTGGTGCTGCGGTGATCAATGTCGACGACTGTTACAGCGCCAAAGTGCGGGATGCGGCCGAGGCGCGCGGGCTGAAGGTTCTCACCGTCGGCGCCGGCGGCGAGGGGATCAGATTGGTCGACGGCGTGATCGACGGTTTCGGCCAGATAGTGGTCCTAGCGCATGCGGGCCGCGAGTACCGGATCCGGCTGCCGCTGGTCGGCGCCTTTCAGGTGCATAACGCGGCTGTGGCGGCGGGGCTTGCGATCGCGACCGGCGCGGAACCGGCCGCCGTGTTCGCGGCGCTTGAAAAACTGCAGGGCGCCAAGGGCCGGCTGGAACTCGCCGGCACGTTCCGTAGTGCGCCGGTATTCGTCGATTACGCACACAAGCCGGATGCGCTGCAGAAGGCGCTCGAGGCTTTGCGGCCCTATACGCGCGGACGGCTGACGGTCGTTTTTGGCTGCGGCGGCGACCGCGATGCCGGTAAGCGCCCGATCATGGGCAAGATTGCGGTCGAGAATGCGGACCACGTGATCGTCACCGACGACAATCCGCGCAGCGAGAACCCGGCCGCGATCCGGCGCGGGATCCTCGCCGCCGCGCGCGGCGCGGAGGAAATCGGAGACCGCGGCGAAGCGATCCGCACGGCCGTCAAGCGCCTGAACGACGGCGACGTGCTGCTGATCGCTGGCAAAGGCCATGAAACGGGCCAGATCGTCGGCGACCGGATATTGCCGTTTTCCGACCAGGACGCGGTCCGGGCGGCTTTGGGGGCAGAATGACTTCGCTCTGGGCTGTCGATGCCATGGCCGCGGTGATGCGTGCGGACAAAGTCGGCCGCCTGCCTACGAGCGTGTCCGGCATCTCCATCGACACGCGCACGATTGCGCCCGGCGAAGCCTTCTTCGCGATCCAGGGCGACAACCGCGATGGGCACGATTTTGTCGATGCGGCGCTGAAGGCCAGCGCTGGCGTTGTGGTCGTCGCGCGCGACAAGCGGGCGCAGTTTGCAAGCGATGCGCCACTGCTCGTCGTTGACGACGTGCTCGACGGTTTGCGCGGTCTCGCGAGTGCGGCGCGCGCGCGGCTTAAGGGCAAAGTGATCGCCGTAACCGGATCGGTCGGCAAGACCGGAACAAAAGAAGCGCTGCGGCTTGCGTTGTCGGCTGAAGGCAAAACGCATGCCTCTGCTGCGTCCTACAACAATCATTGGGGCGTACCGCTGTCGCTTTCGCGCTGTCCGGCGGATATCAAATTTGCCGTCTTCGAGATCGGCATGAACCATGCCGGAGAGATCACCCCGCTGACCAAGTTGGTGCGGCCCGACGTCGCGATAGTGACGACGATTGCTCCGGTGCATTTGGAATATTTCGGTTCACTGGAGAAGATCGCTGACGCCAAGGCGGAGATATTCTCGGGCGTAGTGCCTGGCGGCGCCGCGGTGATCAATGGCGACATTCCACAGCATGAACAATTGCGGGCCGCGGCGCAGGCGGCCGGCGTCGCACACACCGTCAGCTTTGGCGAGCATGAAGGCGCCGACGCGCGCCTTCTGCGCGTCGCACTCGGGGCGGACTGCTCCACGGTGGAGGCGAATATCTTGGGGTCGCCGGTGAGTTATAATATCGGCGCGCCGGGCCGACATCTCGCGCTCAATTCGCTTGCGGTGCTTGCGGCCGTCGTATTGGCGGGCGCCGACCTGGCGCTCGCCGCGCTCGCGCTGTCGCAGTGGCAGCCGTCCACCGGACGCGGGCAGCGCAGCACGCTCTCATTCCCGGACGGCGAGGCGCTGCTGATCGACGAGAGCTACAACGCCAACCCGGCGTCCATGCGCGCCGCGCTCGCGCTGCTCGGCCAAGCCGAAATCGGACCGCGCGGGCGGCGAATCGCCGTGCTTGGCGATATGCTGGAATTAGGCACCGAGGGCGCGCAGCTGCATGCGGAACTGGCCGATGCGGTCACCGCCGCGAACGTTGATTTGGTTTATTGTTCAGGGTCTTTGATGCGCGCCCTGTGGGATGCCCTTCCGTCGCAGGTGAGGGGCGGCTATGCCGAAACGGCGGCCGCGCTGGAGCCATCCGTCATCGCGGCGCTGCATGCCGGCGACGCGGTGATGGTGAAAGGTTCGCTCGGCTCTAAAATGGGTCCGATCGCCAAGGCGTTGCAGAAGCAGTTCCCGCGGCAGCCCGAAACCGCAGAGGCAGCGAAGGTCTGATCCGATGTTCTACTGGCTGGCCGAGCTGTCGACACAGGTCTCGTTCTTCAACGTCTTCCGCTACATCACCTTCCGCACCGGCGGCGCAGTGGTGACCGCGCTTGTGTTCGTCTTCCTGTTTGGCCAGTCGATCATCGACACGCTGCGCCTCAAGCAGGGCAAGGGTCAGCCGATCCGCGAGGACGGCCCGAAGTCGCACCTGATCACCAAGAAGGGCACGCCCACGATGGGCGGGCTGATGATCCTGTCCGGCCTTCTCGTTTCGACGCTGCTGTGGGCCAACCCGGCGAGCCCCTACGTCTGGGTCGTGCTCGGCGTCACCATGTGCTTCGGCCTGATCGGATTTTATGACGATTACCTGAAGGTGACGAAGCAGACGCATGCCGGATTTTCCGGCCGGACGCGGCTTCTGATCGAATGCTTCGTGGCTGTCATCGCCTGCTGGGTGCTGATGCGGCTCGGACGACCGCCGGTCGCGACGTCGCTGGTGTTTCCGTTCTTCAAGGACCTCGCGTTTAATCTCGGCATCTTTTTCGTCCTCTTCGGTGCCTTCGTGATCGTCGGCGCGGGCAATGCTGTGAATTTGACCGATGGCCTCGACGGCCTCGCCATCGTACCCGTGATGATCGCGACTGGCACCTTCGGGCTCATCTCCTACATCGTCGGCAACGCGCTGTTCTCCGAGTATCTGCAGCTTCGCTTCGTCTCCGGCACGGGCGAATTGGCGGTGCTCTGCGGCGCGATGATCGGCGCGGGGCTAGGCTTCCTCTGGTTCAACGCGCCACCGGCGTCGATCTTCATGGGTGACACCGGCTCGTTGGCGCTCGGCGGCATGATCGGCGCCGTCGCCGTGGCCATCAAACACGAGATCGTGCTGGCGATCGTCGGCGGGCTCTTCGTGCTAGAGGCGATCTCGGTCATCGTGCAGGTCGTCTCCTTCAAATTGACCGGCAAACGCGTGTTCAAGATGGCGCCTATCCACCACCACTACGAGCAGCTTGGCTGGACCGAGCCGCAAATTGTGATCCGCTTCTGGATCGTGGCCGTGGTGCTGGCGCTGGCGGGTCTTGCGACGCTGAAGCTGCGATGATCCCGGTCACCGTCTTTGCCGGCAAGAAGGTTGCCGTGTTCGGGCTGGGCAAATCCGGCCTGCTGTCCGCCGGCGCGCTGGTCAAGGGCGGCGCCGACGTCGTCGCGTATGACGACAGTGAAAAGATGTGTGCTGATGCCGCCTCAGCTGGGCTCGGCGTGCAAAACCTGCGGGAGATCGACTGGTCGGAGATCGCGGCGCTGGTGCTCGCGCCCGGCGTGCCATTGACGCATCCGACACCGCACTGGACCGTGCAGCTTGCGCAGAAGGCTGGCGTCGAGGTGATCGGCGACATCGAACTGTTCTGCCGCGAGCGCGAGAAGTCGGGCGCCGATTGTCCGCTGATCGCAATCACCGGGACGAACGGCAAATCAACAACGACGGCGCTGACCGCACATCTCATCGCGAGCGCAGGGTTCGACGCGCAGATGGGCGGCAACATCGGCGTGCCGGTGCTTGCACTCGAGCCATTTATGCAAAATCGTGTCTACGTGCTTGAAGTGTCGTCCTACCAGATCGACCTTGCGCCCTCATTGCGCGCCACCGTCGGCATTCTGCTCAACGTGACGGAAGATCATCTCGACCGGCACGGCACCATTGAGAACTACGCGGCGCTCAAGACCCTTCTGCCCGCGAGCGTCGAGAAGGGCGGCACCGCGGTAATCGCGGTGGATGACCGCTGGACGCGTTCGGCGGCCGATCGCATCGAGCGAGCCGGACATAAGGTCGTGCGCGTCTCGACGACGGGTCCGCTGCGTGATGGCTATTTCGCCGAGGGCACGCGCATCATGCGCGCCGACAACGGCAAGGCGCATCCGGCGGTGCAGCTTGCTGGCATCGGCTCGCTGCGGGGGCTGCACAATGCGCAGAACGCGGCCTGCGCGGTCGCCGCCTGTGCGGCGATCGGGATCGACCTGCCGACGATTCAGAAGGGGCTGGTCCGCTTTCCGGGCCTTGCCCACCGTATGCAGCAGATCGGCCGCAAAGGATCGATCCTCTACGTCAACGACTCCAAGGCTACGAACGCGGACTCCGCCGCGAAGGCGCTCGGCAGCTTCAACGATATTTTCTGGATCGCCGGCGGTAAACCGAAGACCGGCGGGATAGCAAGTCTCGCCGAATTCTTCGCGCGCATCCGCAAGGCCTATCTGATCGGCGAGGCAGCCGAGGACTTTGCGCACACACTTGAGGGGAAGGTGCCGTACGAGATCGTCGGGGTGATGTCGGCGGCGGTTGATGCGGCGACGCGCGATGCGGAAGCTTCGGCGTTGAAGGAGCCGGTGATCCTGCTCTCGCCCGCCTGCGCCTCCTTCGACCAGTATCCGAACTTCGAAGTGCGTGGAAAGGCTTTCGCCGATCTCGTCCGCGCTGTGCCCGGGGTCGAAGCAATTTCGTAGCCGTCATCGTCCATGCGGGCGGACGATCCAGTACTCCTCGGCTGTTGTTCTTTACGCAAAGCGTTGCGGCGTACTGGATTGCCCGCTTTCGCGGGCAATCACATGCAGACGTTAATCCTCCGCTAACCCTGACCGGTCACGACTAATGCGGGGCATTCGCCGGAGAACAGCATGGTCTCGCGCACGCAACGCACGCCCTTTGCCGAATGGTGGTGGACGGTCGACCGGCTGACGCTTGCGGCGATCGGCGGGCT
>Ga0207776_1000045_pt1 | contig 19453 bp, 16 predicted proteins | sample LuqExpMetageno30_FD_187788 | JGI IMG/M metagenome (GOLD analysis project Ga0207776, IMG submission 187788) | Tropical forest soil microbial communities from Luquillo Experimental Forest, Puerto Rico - Sample 30 (SPAdes) | ecosystem: Environmental > Terrestrial > Soil > Tropical forest ... | reverse complement strand
CCTGAGGCTCAGAATCGCACATGAACCCCTGTCTGCCCCGCCGATCCTGATCCATAGACCGCCATAATAGTGGAACGTTTATTGACGCAATACTCGAGCCGCGCGAGAACACGACACGACCAGACATTGCCTTCAGCAGATGCTTGTGCAGATTTATGAAATCTCAACTCCCGAAGAAGCACGTGCGCTCGGGAACCTCGGCGTTGATCATATTGGCGTCCTAGTAGGTGACGGCTCATTCCCGCGCGAGCAGTCGGTTGATCAAGCACGTCTCATATTTTCCGCCATTCCGTCATCGTCCAAGGGCTTGGCGTTGTTACTCTCTGCTGATGTGCGGCTCGTCGGGCAAATAATTTCAGAGCTCAAACCCGCCATTGTGCATCTTGGCGCGTCTAGCGATCTGCTCACCGCGTCGGCGGTGCAGCAGCTCAAACAGCGATATGGCACCCTCACGGTGATGCGGAGCATTCCGATCGTCGATGACGAAAGCATCGCTATCGCACGGGGCTACGATGGAGTCGCCGACATGCTGCTCTTAGACAGCCATCGGCCCGGCGATGTCCAAATAGGGGCGCTCGGGGTAACCCACAGCTGGGAGATCGACAGGAAGATCGTAGAGAGCGTGCGTATTCCCGTCATTATCGCTGGAGGACTGGGGCCTGATAACGTCGTCGATGCAATAAGAGTGGTGCGGCCGGCGGGGGTGGACTCAAAAACGAAGACGGACAAAGACGATGGAAGCCACACAAAAGATTTGCAAAAGGTGAAACGATTTGTTGCGCGAGCAAAATCTCTACAAGCCTCGGCGAACGGCATTTACACCGGGTCCTGACTTTATACCCGCTCTATTACAACGAGACCGCACGACCCGAGATTGGCCAAGGACGAATAACCTTGCTTGTCGCTGGCACCGCGGCTGTGGTGACCATCGACCCGCAGCAAGGTCTTTGCTTGAGGCGGAAAATGCAGTCCTCCGACATCAGTTGATTGTGCTGCAGCATCAATTGGGTGTCGCTAACGGGCAGCGCGTTACCTTTTATCTTAAGCTTTGCTTCTGCTTTTGCCCGCTACAAGCACACGGATGAGCGTGCCCATGATCTGAATACTTGCACGAGCGGAGCCCCGAAAGTTGCCGGCCACTTTTGACCGTCCGCCCAGGCGCCTGCGATACGATACTGGAACCTCCAGGACGCGAAGACGCGCACGCGCAGCTCGTATCTGCATCTCAATGTTCCACCCGTAGGTCAGCTCCTGCATGCCAAGCGAAAGAAGTGTGTCGCGCGGGATCGCCCGAAAGGCGCACATATCAGTGTAAAGCGCCCCATAGAGCACGCGGATGAACAAGCCCACCATCAGGCCAGCAGCGATTTGATACCAAGCAATCGACCCCGGTTCACGCTCTCCGCGTACGCGAGAGCCGACAACGAAATCGTACTCTCCTGATTGAATCGGGCCGATCAGTGCAGAGATGTTGGCTGGATCATCTGCGCCATCACCGTCCATAAAAACCATAATGTCAGCATCGTGCGCAGACTGCGCAGCGGCGAGGCAGGCGCGTCCGTACCCTTTGCCGGCGAGCAAGACTTCCGCACCGGCCACGCGCGCCATTTCCGCGGTGTGATCCCGGCTGCCGCCGTCCGCCACAATGATCCGTTCGACGAGACCGCCCCGAGCAATTTCCTGCACGACCTCGCCGATCGACTCTTCCTCATTCAGCGTCGGGATGGCCACGACAATTGTCGGCATTGCCGTCCGGCATGGAGGTTCCACTAAAGACTCCAGCGCAGCCCACAACGTGTGCAGGTCTGTGGCGGTCGATCCGACAACAGTCCGGCGCGAAATGCCCGATAGGCCCGGCCATTCCAGATTTCGCGTAATGCCTGCTGGGTTGCGTCGCCGAGCGTGTAATTCTCGTAGCCGCGTTGCGAGAATGGCGCGATACAGCATGGCAGCGCACGCCCGTTTGCGGTTATGTACATCACCGTCCAGGGACGACGGCACAGACGCCAGTGCGATGCATCTCCCTCCCGCTTCAGGCTCATCCCCGGCTCGGAAGCCGCACCCGACGCGGAGAAAGTCATGCCGTAGTACCTCGCCAGCGCCGCCGCCTCGTTAAGATAGACGGCTTGCTCTTCCGTCATTTGTTCGTAGAGCGCCTGATCGGGGCGCGCTAGGCCGATTGCATCATTCTCGAAGAATACGAGCCGCTGTAGATAGACCTCCTTGACGCCGGCCTCCGCTGCGACCTTTACGAAAGCGGGCAGTTCGGCAATCGTCTCCTTCAATCCTGTCAGCCACGCCGACACGCGAGGAAGTTGATGACCTTCGCGCTCCTGCAAATCGCGGAACTGGCGTACATTTCTGAGAATACGTTTGAAATAATCCTTGCCGCGGACGGCAACGAAGGATTTGGCGGTTGCCGCATCAAGCGATACGCGTAATTCATCAAGCCCCGCGTTGATCAGCGCCCGGCCCTTGCGCTCAGTGAGCACGGTTCCATTGGTGTTGAAGAGCACGTAAGTTCCACGGTCCTTCAGGTAGCGAACCATCGCCGGCAGATTCCGCACGAGCATCGGCTCACCAACGCCGTGAAGAACTGCGCGCTGGATATTCGGAATCTGGTCGACAATGTTGGTGAACAGACCCCAGCTCATGTCGGCCGGCGGTTCAAGCTCTTCATAGGTGCGCGGACAGGTCGTGCAGAGTAGATTGCAGCGGTTGGTCGTCTCGAGATAAAGGCAGACTGGATCCTGCACCGACACATCGGCGCGCGCGGCGATGCTCTCAAAGTAGCGATTCGGATCGATGGCGTTACGCCTGGCTTCCATGCATCACTTCCTTCGTGTGCGAAGGACAGACACGATCAAATAGCAGGACAGCAACCGCGCCGCCGTAGATCCATCGACCTCAATTACGGCGGTGCATTCAGTGAATAGTACGACAAACTTAGCCGTCTCAACAGTCAGGAAAAACGCGCTAAATATTCACCTTTGCTGTTTCGGGCAGTTAGACCTGCTGCCACATGGAGAGGTGCCAATTTCGCATGCGCGAAGATCGTTCATTAGTTCACGGAGCGTCGTCGCGGCACGACAAGCCGCATCGTGATTACTTGCACCACTTCGCCGCGTTGGTTGCGCGTCTCGCTACGCACCGTAGCCACGCCGCGGTCTGGCCGCGAACGTGACGGCGTCAATTCCACAACCTCGCTGACCACGGTCAGTTCGTCGCCCGGTCGCGTGGGTCTTGGCCAGGCAATTTCACCACCCGAGCCGATGATGCCGCCTTTGAGCGGAAGGCCCGACAGCACTAGCAGTCGCATCGTTATAGACGCGGTATGCCAACCACTGGCTGCAAGACTCCCGAACACGGTGCCTTTCGCCGCGTCCTCGTTGAGGTGAAAGGGCTGCGGGTCGAATTGCGCGGCATAAGCCTTGATCTGTGCCTCATCGAGCACATGCGTCCCGCTGGTGAAGCGCTGTCCGACCGTCAGATCGTCGAACGCAAGCGGATCGTCACGGGCGGTTTGATGTTTTGCCTTTTCCTGCATTGCCGGATCCTCGTGTTCCGCATACCTGCTCAGCCTGTCGGGCAGGAAACAGTAACTTGCATGATGATAGCGACTAGTCTATTTTTTGTCAATGCAACGAAAAAGCCTTGCCCGCATGCCCTGTCCCATCGCCCGCAGCCTCGAGCGCGTCGGCGAATGGTGGAGCATTCTTATCATGCGGGACGCTTTGCATGGCTACCGGCGCTTCGATGAGTTTCAGGAGAGCCTCGGTATCGCGCCAAATATGTTGACGCGGCGCCTCAACGCGTTGGTTGACGCAGGCATGCTCCGACGCCGCAGATACAGCGATCATCCTCCGCGCTATGAATATGTCCCGACCGAGCGCGGCCGCGATTTCCGGAGCGTACTCATCGCACTTCTTGCCTGGGGCAATCGCCACTTTGCGCCTGAGGGCGCGAGCGTGGAGATCGTCAACTCCATGACTGGCACTACCGCCGAACCAATTCTTGTCGATCGCAGGACGTTGCGGCCGATTGCTGCGCCAGATTTCAAGTTCGTCGCTGGCCCTGCCGCACCGGAACGCACCCGCCGCCGCTACGCGCGGCCGTCGCAAACGCTATCGAACGGCACGCCACCTCGGTCCACAAAGAGCAAATCGGCAACATCATGAGTGTCATCACTGCCGAGGGGATATCCGAGGCGCGCTCTGCGCCAAGGGTTGCGCACAGCGCGCGCACTAGGATTCTACTTGAAGGCGCCATCGTGCCAACGTTGATCCGGATGGCGTGGCCGAATGTACTTGTGATGTTGGCGCAGGCTGCGACCGGACTGATCGAGACCTATTTCGTTGCCAAGCTTGGCACTGATGCGCTTGCTGGAATGGCGCTAGTGTTCCCATGCGTCATGCTGATGCAGATGATCTCCGCAGGAGCCATGGGTGGCGGTATATCGTCGGCAATCGCCCGTGCAATCGGTGCGGGAAAACGCGAGGAAGCCGACAGTCTCGTTCTGCATGCCGTGATTATCAATCTTGGGCTCGGTGGTTTTTTCTCTGCGGTGATGCTGTTTCACGGCGAGGCGATCTACCGCGCGCTAGGCGGCCAAGGCGGCGAGCTCCAGGCCGCGTTGGTCTATTCCAACATCGTATTTTCGGGAAATGTCGTGCTGTGGGTGATGAACGGTCTCGCCAATGTCATCCGCGGCACGGGCAACATGCTCGTACCGGCCATGGTGACTGTCATCGGAGTGGTTGTGCTGGTGCCGCTATCGCCCTGTCTGATCTTTGGTATTGGCCCATTTCCCGCTATGGGAATTGCTGGCGGCGGCGCTGCGGTCGTGCTGTTCAATGTTGGGGGTGCGGCCGTACTTTTTTGGTATATTCTTTCGGGCCGCAATCTGGCGCGGCTGCGTCTGACGCGCTTGCGTTGGCCGCTGTTCCGCGAAATTCTTCGGATCGGAGCCGTCGCCTCTCTCACGTCAATTCAGACCAACATTATTATTGGCGGTGCGACTGCACTCGTTGCCAGCGCAGCCGGCTCTGCTGCTGTCGCCGGGTATGGCACGGGTGCGCGCCTTGAATATCTGTTGATCCCGCTGGTATTCGGTCTCGGCGCTCCCCTTGTTGCTCTTGTTGGCACCAATGTCGGCGCAGGCAATCGCGAGCGGGCAATGCGTATCGGGTTTATCGGTGGCGCCTTTGCTTTCTCTCTGACAGAAGCGATCGGCATCATGACTGCGCTGTTCCCGCGCACCTGGCTCAGCCTGTTCAGCGTTGATCCGAGCGTTATTGAAGCCGGCGTCAGATATCTGAGGGTGGTCGGACCGTTCTACGGATTTTTCGGTCTCGGCCTCTCGCTTTATTTCTGCTCGCAGGGCGCGGGACGGCTGTTCTGGCCGGTCCTAACAGGTGCCGTACGTACGCTGATTGCAATCGGCGGCGGCTGGCTCGCGTTGCGCCTTACGGGCTCGCTTACCTGGCTCTTCGTTCTCCTTGCCGTTGGGCTAGCCGTCTACGGCCTCGCGATGCTTGGCGCCGTTGCCGCCGGAGTTTGGTTCAAACCCCTGAACCTGATGTCGAGAATTTTCGATCGGGGCGCTGACGTGATTGCAGCCGGACGTGGTCGCGCCGGCGAAAGCCACCACCAGAAAATCCGCAATGCCATACCGATGACCTTGTCGGATGCGCCGTAGATGTTCCGGAGGGAGCTTCGGGCGCACCAGGCTGCGAACCATCGGTTCTGGCACCCCATCTTATGCAAACGCCTCAGAATCAATCACGAGTGAGATGGGCATCATACCGGTGACGGGCATTCTGGATCGCGGACCGGTTCTTGCGCGCCCATAAGCCCAGTTCGCTAACCGGACCGAGCAATGACCGACCGAGTTTGGTCAACTCATAGTCTACCCGCGGCGGAATTGTCGCGAATGCGGTGCGCATCACGAGTCCGTCGCGCTCAAGCGCGCGCAGTGTGAACGTGAGCATGCGCTGTGAAATCGAGCCCAAAGCCTTTCGCAATTCGTTGAAACGTTTGGGCCCATCCCCCAAGGTCCATACGACCAGGACCGTCCACTTATCTCCCACGCGGGAAAGCAACTCGCTTACTGCACGGCAATCCTCGGGCTCATGCAGGTTACTCGGTAACACCGCTGTACCCTCTTGTGCGAGCTGTTTGGTCATCTATTTAGCCCTGGTAACTATTCGTAACCGATAGATAGAGGCTGCCATGAACAAACTCAAGATCGCCATCGTCATCAGCACCACCCGCGCCGCCCGCTTCGGCCACAAGCCGGCACAGTGGATCAGTGATCTTGCCGCTGAGCGTGACGATATGGAGATCGAAATCGTGGACTTACGCGATTTCCCCATGCCGTTTTTCGACGAGGTGGCGTCGAATGCTTGGGTGCCTTCGCAGAATGCGGTTGCGCAACGGTGGCAGAAGAAGGTCGCCGGTTTCGATGGCTATATCTTCGTTACCGCCGAATACAACCACGGCATTCCAGCCGTGCTGAAGAACGCCCTCGATTACGCCTACCCTGAATGGAATAAAAAGGCCGCCGGTTTTGTCGGTTACGGCTCGGTGGGCGGCGCGCGGGCAATCGAGCAATTACGTCTTGTTGCCGCCGAACTGCAATTGGCGACCATTCGCACCGGCGTCTACATTCAGGGTGCAGACTTCATGGCGGTGTGGAAAGACGGCAAGGAGCTCAAGGACATCACCTATCTGCAAGCCGGCGCAAAGGACATGCTGGATCAGTTGGCTTGGTGGGCCAAGGCACTCAAGGCCGCGCGAGACCAGGAGCAGCTTGCCTCCGCGGCCTGAGCCAAAATACGTTGGCCCTGCATGTCACGGAATTGCGCGTAAATCCTTGCGCAGGATCTTGCCCACGTTCGACTTTGGCAACGCTTCGAGGAATCGCACTTCTCTGGGCACCTTGTACGCTGCAAGTTCGCGCCGACAGTGCGCGATCACCTCGGTCTCCGTCAGAAGCGCACCCCGGGCCTGCGCTACGAACAGTCTCACCGCCTCACCAGTTTTTTCATCTGGCCGTCCAACACATGCGCATTCAGCGACGCCGGTACAAGCCGCAGCGACCGCCTCGACCTCGTTTGGATAAACGTTGAAGCCGGAGACGATGATCATGTCCTTCTTGCGATCGACGATCTTGAGGAACCCTTGCTCGTTGAAAACGCCGATGTCGCCGGTGCGGAAGTAGCCGTCGGCCGTGAACGCAGCCGCATCGGCTTCCGGCTTCTGCCAGTAACCCTTCATCACCTGCGGGCCTTTGGCGCAGATTTCGCCAACCTCGCCGGGTGCCGTTTCCATGTCGTTGGCATCGAGCAGTTTGATATCGGTCGAAGGTAAAGGCAGACCCACTGTTGCCGTGAAACCGGCTGTCGTCATCGGATTAAGGGTGAGGATCGGGGAGGTTTCCGATAGACCATAGCCTTCAAGGATATCCTTTCCGGTTAGTGCCTTCCATTTCGAAGACGTCGTGGGCAGAACCGCAGCGCCACCGCCGATCGCTACACGCAACTGCGTGAAATCCACTTCTGCGATCTTCGGATGCATCAGTAGCCCACCGTAGAGCGTGTTTACTCCCGTGAAGATGGTGCAGCGTGCCTTGCGAAGAATCTCGACGAAGCCGTCGATCTCGCGCGGATTGGGGACCAGCCAGTTTTCCGCGCCAATCGAAAAGCAGGAGATGAAGTTCACCATGAGGGCAAAGATGTGGTAGAGCGGCAGCGCCGTTACCACGATTTCTTGGCCAGGGCGCAAGGCGTCCGGTATGAAGGCCTTGAACTGCTCGGTGTTGGCGACAAGGTTTCGGTGCGAAAGCGCGGCGCCCTTCGAGAGCCCGGTAGTCCCGCCGGTGTATTGCAGAAAGAGTAGGTCCTCACCGTGTAAGACTAGCGGCCGGATGGCGAGATCGGCGCCTTGGTCAAGAGCGACGGAAAAGTCGATTACATTTCTGAGTCGGGTATCGACTGGTGGACTGGGAATATGAGCGCTAGTGCCGTCACCCAGACCGACGCTGATTACTGTCCTGACTGGGGTCCTGTCGACTATTTCGGCAAGCGTCGCCGACACGCCGCAGAAGGCGATGATGATTTCGACGCCAGCGTCGTTTAGCTGATGCTCGAGTTCGCGCGGCGTATAGAGCGGATTGACGTTAACCTGAACCGCGCCCGCGCGGATGATTCCTAGCATGGCGAGCGGAAAAGCCGGAATGTTCGGGAGCATCACGGCGATGCGATCGGCCTTCTTGACGCTGAGCTTGACTTGCAAGTAGGCGGCGAAGTTGCGCGATAATCGATCGGTATCGGCATAGGTCAGCGTTTGGCCAAAGCAGTGGAATGCGGGCTTATCCGCGAAGCGCCGCATGGCGCCTTCGAGCATCTCCAGCACCGAACCGTAAGCCTCCGGATTGATCTCGGGCGGAATTTGCTCGCCATAAGCAGCGAGCCAACGCTTGTTCGACATAATCCCCTCAATCAGCTGGCACGCACAGCAGACGCCGGACTGGGACTAAACACGGCTTTGCATTTACTAGACCTTGCGGCGTCCTCTGTCAGTGACTGAGGCGGCCAATCTATTGACCCGATAGGGCCAATCTGTTTGCGCCTATGGCGATGCGGATCAAGGTGCGGTCACTAGCGAACGACGGGCGGCTGCCTTTAGACAAACGCACCCATTCCCGTGATGGCGCGACCGACAACGAGCGAATTGATTTCACGCGTACCTTCATAGGAATAGATGGCCTCGGCATCAGCGACAAAGCGGGCGACGTGATGATCCAGCAGGATACCATTTCCGCCGAGCAGCTCGCGCGCCCAACCAACCGTCTCTCGCGCCCTTGCGGTGCAAAAAGCCTTGGCCAATGAGGCGTGTTCTTCCTTCATCATGCCAGCGTCCTGCAATTGCGACAGACGGAGCGCCATGCATTGAGACGCCGTCACATTCGATAGCATGCGCACAAGCAGATCCTGCACAAGTTGAAATCCTGCAATCGGCCGACCGAATTGCTCGCGCTGACAAGCATAACGCAATGCGTGCTCGTAGGCCCCCTGGGCGCATCCGACGGCTTCCCAGGCAACACCAGCGCGCGTCATACGCAGCACCGCTGCTGTATCCTTGAAGGAAGAAGCATTCGCCAACCGATTGTCGTCCGGCACATGGCAATCCTGGAGGCTGATGGTCGCATTTTGGACGACGCGGAGCGCCATCTTGTGTTTCATCTTTTCTGTCGAGAGGCCTGGGGTGCCTTTCTCGACCACGAAAGCCTTCACTTGATCGTCGTCGACATCGCGAGCCCAGATAACCGTCAAGTCTGCAAAGGTAGCATTGCCGATCCACCGCTTCTGGCCATTCAAGATCCAGTTCTTGCCGCGGAACTGGGCGGTTGTCGTTAGTCCCCGCGCCGCGCCGGATCCAACGTCAGGTTCTGTCAGGGCGAATGCGCCGATCTTCCCGGCTTGCTGCATCGCAGGCAGCCAGCGCTGTCTTTGCTCATCCGAACCGCAAAGATAGATCGACCCCATAGCAAGGCCGCTATGAACGCCATGGAATGTCGCGATAGAACAATCGACGCGCGCGAGCTCCATCATGATAAGACCGTCGAGGAGCACGCTCTTGCCGAGGCAGCCAAACCCGCTGTACGGCACGCCTGCGATCCCAAGCGCGCCGTACTCGCTGATGAGTTCGAATGGGAATTCAGCGCGACCCCAATATTGGTTGATAATGGGCGCAATCTTCTCTTCTGCAAATGCCCGCACCCGACGAAGCAGGGCCTGATCCTCCGCGCTGACAAGGTGCGCGATCTTGTAGAAATCTCCGTCGACAACGCACTGCGGCGCGTCAGCGGGTGGGCGGCTCGCCGTTTTCGCGATTTCTCCAAGAAGGTTTCTTGGCGAAGGCTGCGATTTCATGGCATGTTTCCTTTTGGAACGAAGCTTGGTGACTTTCACTCGGATCGCGGCGGCTGCGATATAAGAACGCTAGACGTCAGGAAATCGTAGGTCAGTAACCGCGGCGGCCAATTTAATGACCCCATAAGACCAACCGACGCTTCTGGGAGGGGCGAAGGATGACTAAACGGACGACTTCTGCCGTCTGGGTCAAGGGCATCGCGGACATGTTTGCCGCCGAGGGCCTTGATGCGCGGGCATTGCTGGTGGCGGCCGGAATCGACCCGGCGGCACTCGAAGCCCCTGACGCGCGCTTGCCGACCGAGCAAATCAGTCGCCTGTGGGAGCTTGCCGTTGAGCAATCAGGCAACCCAGCGATCGGGCTCGCGCAACACCATGTGGTTAGGCCCGCGAGCTTCGATGTGGTCGGCTATACAATGATGTCGTGCGCCAACCTGCGTGACGCCTTCGAGCGATTGATACGGTATCTGCTCATTCTAAGCGACGCCTTTACGATGACAATGGACGAAGAACATACCGGATATCGGGTAACATTCGTGCTTCTTGGCGGCGGTCGGCCGATACCCCGGCAGCGAATTGACTTTATTCTCGTCACTCTAATCGGCTTCTGCCGCTGGATCAGCGGGCGCGACGTCAATCCGCTGGCAATTGAATTGCCGTATCCCGCGCCGGCGAATCCTGCGCCCTACCGCGCCGCGTTCCGCTGCCCAGTGTCATTTGATGCGCCGCGCAACAGCTTGCTGTTTGCTGGCGCCGACATGCTTGCTCCACTTCCAACATCGAATCCAGTGCTTGCGGAGTTGCACGAGCGTTTTGCCGGCGAATATCTGCAACACTTTGACAATGCTCAGATAAGCTACCGGGCGCGCGAAATAATCATTCGACGCTTACCCGATGGCGAGCCGCGACGCGATGAGATCGCCGACGAACTATGCATGAGCGAACGTACCTTGCAGCGCCGCCTTGAAGAGGAAGGGACATCGTTCATCCAGCTGATGGACGATACGCGCCGCGAGTTAGCCGGGCAGTATCTCGGTCGGCTCCAGCTTTCGCTCGCCCAGGCGGCGTATCTGCTCGGCTTCGCTGATCAGAGCAGTTTCTTTCGTGCCTGCAGGCGCTGGTTCGATCTCTCGCCCGGCCAGTACCGTAGCCAGTTGCACCGTCACTCGGCGGAGCGCGCGCCATCTCGTGGCCAGTCCAAAGCTCAAGACAAAGCATCGTAGCGGTTCAAACGAAGCTTGTCTTTTTTCTGCGGATACAAAAAGTGCCACCCTCCGACATACCAATCTTGCTGACAAATGGAAGAGCGGGCATAGCTGGACGCGCTGTCATGTTTACTTTTGGCCCCAGAGTAGACATCGACTGTCCATTGCGCTCTGACGCGCAGCGCAGTGATGTGCTAGAAAGTGGTCCTCGGCCTTGGGGAAAGAGAATTTATTATTGCAATGGGCAGTGTGGCAATCGTTGTACTGAGCCCCAAGAGTCTGGCGCGACGGCAGACAAATTGCGTGTCAAGGAAGAAGAACTGGAACTGCGCATGACGGGACAAGACACCGCTCATCGTGAGAAAAAAAGCTTCTCTCAGCTGGAACACGATTTGCGCGTGAACGAGGAACGTTGGCGCGCGGTGTTCTCGAACCCGTTCATGGGCGTCACAGTTCTTGATAAGGATCAATACTTCACAATGACTAGTCCGACCTTTCAGACCATGGTCGGCTATACCGACGATGAACTCAAAAGACTTACGCCTCTGGACATCACCCCTGACTCCGATGATCGCGAGATCAACAAGACCCTTTTCAGAGAACTACAACAGGGCAAGCGTCAACACTTCGAGCTAGTCAAGCGGCTGCAGCGCAAAGACGGCAAGTTGATCTGGATCCAGCTTTATGTTTTCCGGATTCCGGATGGATCTAGTGGCCAGCACACGTTCGGCATGGCGTTCGACATCACTGAAAAAATGCAGGCACAGAACGCACTGCAGGCCGCCCAGGCGGAGCTTGTGCGTTCTGCGCACGTGAGCCGAATGGGTGCGATGACCGCATCAATCGCCCACGAGATCAATCAGCCCTTAGGGGCCATTCTGGCCAATGCCAATGCGGGCTTGCGCTGGATGGCACGGACACCTCCCGATCTTACTGAGGCGCGGGAAAGTTTTGAGCGAATTGTTCGAGAGGGCCAACACGTTTCCGACGTGATCCAGAGCGTGCGCTCGATGTTCAAATCTAAGGAGGTGGCACGCGCTTCCATCGATTTGAATCAACTCATCCACGAGGTGCTCGCGCTAGCGGGGGGCGCACTCCAAAACCATGGTGTCGTGGTGCGCACTGAATTGGATGAAATGCTTGTTCCAGTGACAGGCAATCGTGTGCAGCTGCAACAGGTACTGTTCAACCTTATAACCAATGCCATCGAGGCGATGGAATCGGTCGCTGACCGAGTGATGCTCGTCAAATCTGAACGCGAAAGCAGTGGAGAGGTGCTGGTCACTGTGGAAGATTCCGGAAGCGGCATCAATCAGGGAAACGTCGACCAAATCTTCGAGACATTCTTTACAACCAAGACCGATGGCATGGGGATGGGCCTCTCGATTTGCCGCTCGATCATCGAATCGCACGGCGGACGTTTGTGGGCTTCACCAGGTCATCTCCGTGGCGCGGTCTTTCGGTTCACTTTGCCGACCGGCGCGTCGCGGCGATATTAGGTGGTGGTCACTATGTGGCGATGGACTTTTTTACAATCCCAATATGCGGGACCGCTTATTCGAGAGGACGAATGAGGCGAACGTTCATCTCAGTTGCTACCGGACTGGTGGCGTGGCCAGTCATCGCGTTGGCTCAGGCTGCAACGGCGGGCCGAGGTCCAAGTTTAGAGTCGCCGGGGGAGATTGCCGTGTGGAGTACGGTGATCACTCAGAAGCAGGAGTACTGTCGGCGACAAGCCCAAGCGCGGAAGCTGCATTTCTTTAAACGCCGGCGCTTTATCCGAGATTGTATGAACAAATGACGACCACGCACTGAGTGTTACCGCGTCCATTCACCATCAATTGCTGGCGACGAGCGTTTTTCCACGATAGGTCTACTTCAATCGGAGTGACGGAAATCAAAGCGGCTGCCCTTAGAGAAGGTCAGTCACGTCTGAGATTTTTGGTCTCTGTTTTTGTGGCATCGTTCTTGCTTCGTACAAATGGCATGGATTGTTCCCCCTAAGACTTGTAGGGCCGCCGCCAACTCTCGCGACGGCCCTTTTTGCTGCGCTGTACTTGCAGGGATTTTAGGTTCACTTGCCTATCGATCTTAGATTCACTTGCCTATTTTGTGGTCAGAACGTGTACGTTTGTTAGGCATGCATACGAAAAAACGTAGCAGGAAAATCGGATAGAAAAAGTCGGACGTAAAAAGATCGGTGGCATAATTCTTGCCCCCCAGTCGGCGCGCATTTCGAAGCATTTCGCTTCGCGGACTTGGCGATATGAGGGGATTGTTATGGCACTGGTACCTTCACCACAATGGCTGGATACGGGAGATAATGCCTGGCAGTTGGCGGCGGCGACCTTCGTCGGCCTGCAAAGCATTCCCGGACTGACGATTCTTTACGGCGGCATCGTCAAGAAAAAATGGGCGATCAACTCCGCCTTCATGTCGATGTACGCTTTCGCTTCGGTGCTCGTCGTCTGGGTCCTGTTCGATTACAACATGGCCTTTGGCCCACAATGGCTGCCGTTTTTGGGCACGCCAGGCTTGGCGACATCGGCGATATTTACCACCGGCCAGGCGACGATCCCGGCAGCCGCATCGGGGATGCCGCCACTTGCCTTTCCGATGGCGACGCTCATGTTCTTCCAGTTTGTGTTTGCTGCGATCACCGTCATTATTCTGGCCGGCTCCGTGCTCGGGCGGATGAACTTCACCGCATGGATGATCTTTTGCCCGGTATGGATGACGCTGGTCTATACGGTAGGGGCATTTAGCCTGTGGGGCGGCGGCTGGCTCGCCAGCATGGGTGTGGCGGACTTTTCCGGCGGCTATGTCATCCATCTGGCCGCCGGCACATCGGGTTTTGTCGCTGCCTGGGTAGTCGGCCCGCGCCTTCAGGCCGACCGCGACCATTTCCCGCCCAATAGCTTATTGATCACACTTGCTGGCGCCGGAATCCTGTGGCTGGGCTGGAATGGCTTTAACGGCGGCGATCCCTACTTTGCCAATGCCGATGCCGGTGCGGCGGTCCTCAACACCAATACCTGCACCGCAGTGGCCCTCCTGGTCTGGACGCTGATGGACAAGATGGCCTATGGCAAGCCATCGGTGCTGGGTGCGGTCAACGGCATGATCGCGGGCCTCGTGGGCATTACGCCAGCGGCCGGTTATGTCGACGGCTGGGGCGCTATCATCATTGGCGTTGCCGCCGGCATCATCCCCTGGCTCGCCATGAACAAGCTGCAAAAGGCTCGCTTCATGATGAAAGTTGACGACACGCTGAGCGTGTTGTCCACCCACGGCGTTGCCGGCCTCACCGGCGGCTTGCTGACCGGAATCTTGGCCAATCCGGCGATGCTCATGTACATCGGCACCGATAAAGAGGCACCGGGCGTCAATGTCACCGGCTGGCTGTACGGCAACGCTGGGCAGCTCCTACTGCAGGTGGAGGGCGCCGCGTTCATCATTATTTACAACGCGATCGTCACCTACATCATCCTTAAGGTGATCGGCATGATCGTCCCGCTGCGCATGGATGATGCAACGCTGAAGGTGGGCGACGATGCCGTTCACGGCGAAACCGCTTACGCAATCGGAACGGAGGGCGAATAACGCTCGGTACTTCTCGTTTTCCTCCCAACTGAGGGTCCGCGGTTGATTCCTGTCCCCGCGGACCCAACGGCCTCAAAGGCTGATCCCCGCTGGGGCCGTTCTTTTTGTGCCTTAGCGGTCGTATCGAATCGCGAGCCGCTCTATTGAAAATGAAAAAATGGCAGGCACGGTAAAGCCAGAAAGCTATCAGCGTCCCCATTCAACGCCGGTGCGACTGGCTTGCTTGCCAACTTGAATTGCGGCGATGTCGGCAAGAGTTGGTAAACCTGCTTCGTTACCGAGATACTGGATCTTGTGGGTGGCGGCAGCGCGAGCAAAATGGAAGTGCCCCTCCCAAGATTTTGCCGCATCGGCGAGATAGGAATAGACATAGGCGCCGTGGAAGACGTCGCCGGCACCGCTCGTATCTATAACGCGATCCTCCGGTACGACAACAGCTGGCAGCGTTTGAACGGTGCCCGCCTCGTCGTACCAAATCAGCCCACGGTGCCCGAGCGTCACACCGCCGATGCGGCAGCCCCGACTTTTGAGATACTCAAGCATTCCCGTTGGCTCAAATGCCATCTGCTCACAGAGACGTTCGGATACGATCGCGACCTCGATGAAGGAAAGGAGTTCATGTGTGTTTGATCGCAGTCCACCGCCGTCGAGCGAGGTGAGCATCCCTGCTTCGCGGGCGGCCTTGGCGTAATACATCGCCGCATCGGCCTGATGACCATCGACGTGAAGCGCGCGGCAGCCTGAAAGATTCAGGCGCGGAAATGGGTTGAGATAATCGTCGTCACGACAGCGGACGATGGCCCGCTGGCCATTGTTTGGCATGACGAATGACAGGGACGACGTCTTTACTTTTCGTGGATGGACTAAAATTCCATACTCTGCAGCCATATCCAGAAACATGCGGCCGAGCCAGTCGTCCGCGACCGTCGCGAGCAACTCCGGCACAATTCCTAGTTTTGCGCAACAGAATGCAGCCGTGACAGCGTTGCCGCCAAACGAGATTGCGTAGGCCGATGCGACATGTTTCTCGTCTCCGGTCGGCATCCGATCGGTCAAAAAGGTTACGTCGATATATGCCTGACCGATGAAGAGTGCTTCCATTAATGCAATAGCACCGTGCTGACTTCACGTCTTTGAAGATCTGGAAACGTGAACCGACCCGCCAACCCGCACCTTTCCTTGCCCGACACTCTGCCTAACGGTGCAACCGGACAGCCGCAGAAAGAGTTCCCCGGGCGGATAAATTTTTGCGATCAAGGAACCGACGCTTCACATTGACGAAATTTGCTTGAAGCTGGCTGACATTAAGTGATTCTTGCCCTCTAGGGTGCTCGGCAATTTTCGCTGCTGGTCGCTTGGCGTCAGATGTTTAAAAGGCGACGTTGCAAAAATTAGGTGATCGGTTGTGCCGCGTGGTTCGCGTCCATCGTATTTTCAATAAAGTCTTTTAGCGAATCGGCATCAAAAGGTTTGCGTAGGATGGGTAAGTCCGGTGGCGCCGCTTGCGCCGCGTCACTGTAGCCGGTTGTCAAGATCACTGGCAAATCGGAGTAGCGCGTGCGGATTTCCCGCGCGAGCCCGACACCATCGATCGCCCCAGGCATAACAATGTCGCTGAAAACGAGGTCGAACTTCGTACCTCCCTCCAGCAACTTCAATGCACCGTCTGCGGAGTCTCGATAAACTGTTTTAAAGCCGAGGTGCTCGAAAAGTGACGATGTCACCTGCGCCACTTCGGCGCTGTCATCAACCACGAGAACCGTAGGACGCTGCACATGTGCATTGTCCCTCGCCGACATTTCCTTGGTCGCGATTTCCTGTTTTGAAGACAAGGGCAAATATACCGTGATTGTCGTACCTTGTCCGACTGTGCTTTCCGCCTTTACCGTTCCGCCGGCCTGATGGGCAAAGCCATAAACCTGCGACAGTCCAAGTCCCGAACCTTTGCCGACCTCTTTCGTCGTGAAAAATGGATCGAAGATTTTAGATAGGAGGTTGGGCGGAATGCCTGTGCCGGAATCGCTGAACGCAATCGCGACGAAAGTCCCTTCACGCTTATCGACGTCGAGCTCTTGCGTAGCCAGTGCGTGGCCGACTGATATTGTAAATGTGCCGCCGTTCGGCATGGCATCGCGAGCATTGACAGCTATATTGACAATCGAAAGTTCCAATTCAGCCTGATCGACTTTAACCGGCAGCACGCCCGTACCAATTTTTTCGTTGTACACGATGTTCCCGCGCAGGGAGCTTTGAATCATCGGCCGCAAATCGCGTATGCAATGTGTCACATCGAGAACAGTAGGGCTCAAGTGCTGACGACGGGAAAAAGTCAACAATTGACGGGTGAGGCTTTCTCCATGTTTGGCTGCTGTCTGAATGGCTTCGATCGCACTTGGTAATTTCGGGTCGAGCAGGCGTTTAAAAATCTGCGCATTGCCCCCGATAATCATCAATAAATTATTGAAATCGTGTGCTATACCGCCCGTTAGCTTACCGATCGCCTCCATTTTCTGAGCCATGGCAAGCTGTTCGCGCGCCTCAACCAGCTTCTCATGTGCGTCACGCCGTTCGGTCGTGTCCCGGATGATATTTGCAAACCCTATGAGATTTTCATTATTGTTCCGGATCACAGTGACTGAACCAGTAACGAATACGGGCGTTCCATTCTTTCTGATACGCCAACCTTCTACATCGTACTTGCCGTGGTGGATGGCCATTTCTAGCGCGCGATTTGGTTCGCCCGCGCGGCGCTCGTCTGGTCGATAAAATATGCCGAAATGTTTACCAATAATTTCGTCCGTGCTGTAACCAAGGATTCGCTGCGCCGCGCTGTTCCAGCTCGCGACGCGTCCTGCGATGTCGAGTACGAAAATGGCATAATCAACGACACCTTCAATCAGAATTTGGAAATGGCGCCTTGCGCTATCGAGCGCCAAGTTCGTCTCAACAACTTTACGATTCAGTTGGTCCTGCACAGATTGCAATCGCGCTTCTGCACTTCGGTGCTCGGCCACTGCCGCGGCTAATACGAGCGGAACCGCCGCTGTGCTCACGACCACTGAAAGCAGTAGTGGCAGGGAGCCATCCAAACCCATTTTCTGGAATGGGCTGATGCCCGCCGAGAAGCCCCATACAGCAAAGCCGCAGTAAATGAGGGCAGCTGTGGCGGCATTGCGTTGGTTGCCGCGCAGACTAGCCCAAATCAACGGCAAAAACACAAGAAAGCCAAGTAAGCTTCGATGCTGCAACAGGCCATCGAGGTCGCCTCTAATTATGCTGCCGCCGATGAGAGGACTATAAGCAGCAATTCCAACGAGACCCGCGAGAGCGAAGATCCCGGCTGCTTCCAAGATGGCCCATTTGGAAAATGGGCGGAACGAAACCATCGCCCAGAGAATAACGACCGAAGCAACGAGCGAGGTCCCGGCTGCATCCACCAACCACCACGTCAGCCAGGTCATGGGAAGCTCAGCTTGGCTCACTTGACTCGTAAATATTGAGCCGGCTGCTGCGACTGAAGAACTCAGCAACGCGGTAGCAAAGCAAACGAGTACAAACTTCGCAACATCCGAGGGACTTGCAAGTATCTTACGGCTGTTTGATAGGCGATCGATCAGCATCGCGCCGGCCAAGGCCGCGAGCAAGGTACCGATTGCGATAAACCCCGCCTCCAAAGGAGGACGACCAACCATAACGCTAGCAAAAAAGGACCCTGCCAGAATCGCGGGCCAAATTCGCTGCCCTCTTAGCATGACGAGCGCTAGCGCAAATCCGGTTGGTGGCCACAACGGAGTTACAATCGGATTAACTGCCGGCAGCAATTGCGCGCACTCGGCAAGACCAAAATAAACGCCCGCGATTGCCACCAGCTCGACCACGAATCCCGCAATGCGAAGAATGTGGCCAAAAGCCAAATGTTTAGCGTCGCTCGTTTCTGGGTTTCTCAAGCCGCCGCATCACCCCTATAAGGAACGATAGAAAATATACAAGATTTCGCCGCTGAAGACAGCCACAATATTCAGGGTGATTCGAGCTTGGAAATGTGAGTGATTTATGTCGGGAGTGCTTCCTACTGGAACGAACTTCAATGATTTCAATGGTCGACAGACTATAAATCTGGACACTGGGTATGGTTATTTTTCTGCCCGAGTTGCAAATCTAATTTATGCTTCCTTGACCCCGATATAAAATTAAGCATGGCATTGCTTGGAAGGAAACGCGGCAATGGGGGTGGTCTATAACCCCTGGCTTGTCCTGCTCTCGATCGTAATGGCGATTCAAGGCGCCTATGTCGGCTTTAGCCTGGCAAGGCAGATCGGTAGCGCGATTGGCGTGAGCAGGCGCGTTTTGCTGGCGGGCGCCGCCTTGTCGCTAGCTGTCGGCATCTGGACCATGCATTTCGTCGGCATGCTGGCAGCGCGCCTGCCATTTCCAGTCGATTACCTAGTGCTGCCGACGCTTCTGTCATTCCTCGTGTGCGTCATCGTCGTCGGCATCGCTGTCTTTGCAATCAGCGCTGGCTCGGTTACGGCATTGCGTCTGACGTTGTCCGCCGCGCTCATGGGGATCGGCATCTTCTCTATGCACTATATCGGCATGTTCGCGCTGCACGAGAGCGCGATCATGATTCACGCGCCGCTGTACGTTATCGCAAGTCTGGTCATTGCCATCGTTACCTCGGAACTGGCGTTGTGGCTCGCTAGCGAGCAG
>Ga0207776_1000042_pt1 | contig 19916 bp, 21 predicted proteins | sample LuqExpMetageno30_FD_187788 | JGI IMG/M metagenome (GOLD analysis project Ga0207776, IMG submission 187788) | Tropical forest soil microbial communities from Luquillo Experimental Forest, Puerto Rico - Sample 30 (SPAdes) | ecosystem: Environmental > Terrestrial > Soil > Tropical forest ... | reverse complement strand
GCCTGCCGCGATTACGTGCTGGCCGCGGTTAAAGAACTCGACAACCATGGCTATCGTGACGAGGCATTACGCCAGTTGGCCGAACGGCTCAAAGGCCTCTCGAGCCGGCATTGGCTGCTCTAGTTCTCTCTCGGTCACGAAAAACTACAAGGATGCGAGCAAATTCGGTGCCAGCGCCTGCACCCGCATAATTAATTTCGGCCGCCTCAAGGATAAATACTTGGCTTCGATCAATCGCGGCAGCTACAGCTGGAAGCGGAAGAAAGGCCAGCCGGACGCCTCGCTCGCCGACTACGCTATTTCGATCCGCATGCAGCCTAACAAAGTCGAAAGCTACGACTACAGCATCGACGTCGGTGAGCAGAAGAGCGATCCCGAGCGCGCGCTCGAAGACTACAATCACGCGACACATCGGACTGACCTATGCTACCGCCCATCATAAGCCGCGGCCTGATCTACGAGAAAAGGGTGATATCGCGAAAGCGCGCGCCCAACATATTTCCCTGCCGGCCGTGCCGGACTATCAATCGTATTGCAGGATAACGCGTACGACTAAAGGAGCTTGCGGAATTTGAACCGGAAAGTGCGTCTCCGACCGAGGGAAGCAAGAACAAAGCAAAGCGAGCGGCGTCAGCGCTGCATTTTAGCTTTTGCTTCCGCGATCAAGCGCGCCGTCGCGTTCTCGATGACATCCTGGAGGTAGGCAAAGAACTTCTCCTGCTCCATCCCCGGCGGAATCGGGTCGAGGATTTCGACCAGGACCATACCAGGCACCCGGCATATCGAGCGGCGCGGCCAAAACAGCCCGGAATTGAGCGCGATTGGTACGCAGGGCACGCCTTCCGCGGAATAAAGATGCGCGACGCCGAACCTGTAGCGCGGCTCAGCCCCGGGTGGCCGCCGCGTCCCCTCGGGAAAGATGATCAGCTGGCGCCCGCGGTTTAGCTCGGCGCGGGCGCGCTCCGCCATTTCGTGGATCGCTTGCTTTCGGGCGCTGCGATCAACCGGCACCATGCGGCCCTTGATCATGTACCAGCCAAAGACCGGAATCCATTGTAGTTCGCGTTTTACGATGAAGAACGGACTGTCGAACAGCGACAGAAGCGCGAAGGTTTCCCAGGCCGACTGGTGCTTGGCTGCCACGATGATTGGGCCCCGCGGGATCTTCTCTCGACCTCTGAACTCGTAACCGATACCGGCCACCACGCGCAGCAGCAAAAGATTGACGCGGCCCCATGCTTTCGCCACGGCAAGTATAGCCGTGTAGGGCATGAAGAACGTTGGTAGCGCGACAATCAGCCAGATCGTCGTGTTCAGATAAAACACGGCGTTAAAGGCGAGGGAACGAAGCAAGTTCACTTACGGCGGTCCTTCAGACGGCATCGGGGTCGAGATGCATACGGGCGAGCGCTAACAGGTACTTCAAGTATTCGGCAAACAGCAAGCGCGCGGTGTCGATGTTCGACCACCATGGCTCGTCCTTTACTCTCGGCGAGATCACCGGGAACGCGATCAGCGTGACGTCAGGCAGCTGATGTTTGAGCTCAGCCATGGACCGCTGCATGTGCCAGTTCGAGGTCACCACGATCAGCGAATTGAAATTGTGTTCGCGCGCCCAGCGCTTTGTCTCCAGCGCGTTGCCGAAGGTGTTGAGCGCGGAGCGATCGAGATCGATGCAGCACGAAAAATACTTCGAATAGAGCGGAGTCAGCCGCGCGATTTCGCGCGCCCGCGTGTCGCGGTGCACACCGCTGATCAAGAGCCGCTTGCCGCGTTCAACGGCCAACAATTCGATCGCGTCCGGAATGCGCGTGGCGGCGCCGGTGAGCACGACGATGCCGTCGGCCTTGCGGTCGAGTGTCACTTCCTCTGACGGAATGTTCAGATAGAACCAGCAGAAGCCTGCACCCAACAGCACGGCGCCGGCGGCACCCACGGCCATGGTCAAGAAACCGACGATGCGTGCGAAACTGGCAAGCATGCTAGTCAATCATATCGAGCGTGCGGTTCACCGTATGGCGCGACGTTATCGCCGTCACCGCCGCGATCAGCACGACCTGGCCGAGGACGGCGATGTAGCCGGCAAGCCCGATGGAGAAGGAGCCAAACAAAACGGCGGTCTGATCGCCTCTCGCGGTTCCAGCAAACCAGCTGCTGATGGCGCCCGCGAGCGCGAACAGCACGATTGCGATGCCGCCGCCGATGGCGCCGCCCTGCAGGCCGAGCAGTAGAAAGTGATGCTGGAAGTGGCCGGCGATGAAACCGTTTTTGGCGCCAACAAAGTGCAACACCTCGATCACCGGCTTGTTGGTTGCCATGGCGGCGCGCGTGGCGAAGGTGACGGAGAGCACCGTGGCAGCGATCATCAGCAACAGAATGCCGACCCCGGCGGCAACCGCGGTGCCGGCCATGGCGCGCATGCGGTCGATCCAGCCGCGGTGATCGTCGAGTGTCGCACCCGGCACCTGCTCGGCCAGTATCCGGCGAAGCTGCGGAATGTCGGGCGCCGCTCCGGTGGCGATCTTTACCACAATCAGCCGTGGTACCGGCAATGCGGCGAGCGAGAGGCCGTTACCGAGCCACGGCTCCAGGAGCTTGGTGGATTCCTCTTTCGAGTAGGGGCGTACCCCGCCAATGCCGGGGAAGGCGCGGGCCGCGGCAGCCGCCCTTTCCACCGCGGCGTCGACGTCGCGACCGGGTGCCGGGGTCACCTGGATGGTGACCTCACGCGCAACGTCCGATTGCCATTCGCTCGCGGCATTGCCTATCAGTATCACGCCGCCGGTGGTGATGGAGGCGAGGAACGTCATGATGGCGACGACGGCAATTAGCGCGCGCCCGGAGATCGAATTGCGCGGCACCAGCGGCGTCTCGAAACGCGGCAGTCCGCCGCCCGACAGCCGCGGCGTCACAGAAATGTCGTCCCTCGCGGAATCGATCAACCTTCGCCCTCAGTCGTAGATGTGCAGCCGTCCCTCGTGCAGCACCAGACGTCGCGCATCGTACTGATCCATCAGCGCTATGTCGTGCGTGGCGATCACCACCGAGGTTCCGGATTTGTTGAGCTCGATGAAAAGCCGCAGCAGCCGCTGCGCCAGGCTCGGATCAACGTTTCCGGTGGGCTCGTCGGCCAACAGCAGTTGCGGCCGCGCGATGACCGCGCGCGCGATTGCGGCGCGCTGCTTCTCGCCGCCGGAGAGCACCGGCGGCAGCGCCCACGTCCGCTCGCCCAGTCCGACCCAGTTCAATAGCTCGACGACTTCGTCGCGATAACTTTCCTCGGGGCGCCCCATCACGCGCAGCGGCAGCGCCACGTTCTCGTAGGTGGTCATATGGTCGAGCAGGCGGAAATCCTGAAACACGATGCCAACGCGGCGACGCAAATTCGCCACTGCGTCCTTTGAGAGCGTGGCCACGTCGTGGCCGAATTGCGTGATCAGGCCGCGCGTCGGCTTAAGCGATAGGAACAGGAGCCGCAGCAGCGAGGTCTTGCCCGCTCCCGAGGGGCCGGTCAGAAACTGGAAGGAATGCGGCGCGACGCGGAACGTGAGGTCCCGCAGGACCTCCGGCCCAAGGCCATAGCGCAACCCGACATTCTCAAATCGGACCAACGGCCGTCTCCGCTTACCCTTGCAGGGCCCCTGGAGTAACTAACCCTGGCCGGCGCCCCCTCAGAGCCTTCCCCCCAGGATCAGCCGCAGCGGCCATTTTCGGCCAGCGCTTTTACAGGATTATTGTGGCGCTGCTAGCGCCGCGGGCCGGCAACGGGCGGCTGTCCCCTCAAAACCGGGGCCGGCATGGTTTCCAGTCCGTTAACGGAAAGCTGCTAGGTTCTGAGATCGAATCGCTTCGAAGCAATGCTGATCGTCTGTCCAGGCTGCACCACCTCCTATACGATCGACCCTGCCGCGGTAAGACCGACCGGGAGAACCGTACGCTGCGCGCGGTGCAAGGTGACCTGGTTTGCCGGTGGGCGACCGAAGCCGGCGCCCGACGTGAGCACGTTCATAGACCGCGTGATCACCGAAGTTGAGAGAAAAGCGACGCCCGACCCCTCGCCTATGACGTCGCCAGCGCCGCCCGCACCGCAAACAGCGGCCCCCGAAGACTTCGGCGGCGAGGAGTCTGAAGCCGTGCCCTCCGCGCGGCCGTCAGTCTGCGAGCCGGTTTCACCGCCCGCCAAAATACAACCGCCGGAGCCCGCCATCATCCTCGACGCCCCTTCGCTGGTGCCGCCTATCGAGCACGAACTGCCGCAAGATTTCGAAGAAATCGAGAGTTTCGCCGTCCGTCGGCAACGGCTGCAGGCGCGACGAAAGCAGACCTCCCACTCATCGCGCTGGACCGCCATCATTCTCGTGCTGGTCGCCTTCAACATGACGCTGGTCGGCGCCCGCAATGAGGTTGTGCGTTATTTGCCGCAGACCGCATCGCTGTTCGCCGCATTCGGCCTGCCAGTCAACCTGCGCAGCCTCAAATTTGAGAACGTGCGCATCTCGAAAGAGATGCAGGACGGCGATAGCGTGCTGATCGTAGAAGGCGTCATCGTCAGCGAGGCCAGCAAGCCGGTCGAGGTGCCGCGCCTGCGCTTTGCCGCGCGTAACGCCACCGGCCAGGAAGTCTACACCTCGCGCGCGCAGCCTTCCCGCGGCGTGCTTGGCCCGGGTGAGCGGCTGGAATTTCGCAGTCAGATCCCGACGCCGGCTGATGCCACCGACGTGATAGTGCGCTTCTTCACGGCGCACGACAGTGGAGCAAAATAGCGATGGCACGGACCCCGGCAGCGGTGGACGCACTGGTGCACGATCGTCAGGCTCTGGTGACGCGGCACTAGGCTGCGCGGGCTGTTTTACCGATCAATAATCCTTGAGCAGCCGCTCGATGTAATCAAGCTCAAGCTGGGGGCGGGTGCTTTCGCCGAAGCGCCGGCGTAACTCTTCCAGAATACGGCGGGCGCGTTGCGCGTCGATCTCGCCCGGCACCTTCACCGTGACATCGTCGCCGTATTCACGTCCGCGCATCGGCCTCCCAAGCGGATCGGTATCCTGTTGGGCGCGAGCACGACCGTTGCGGCCAGGCTGGCCGAACCCCGGACCCATCCCATTCTGCTGCATGGCCTGCGCCATGCCCTGCGCACCTTTGCGCATGGCATCGAGTGCGCGGCCCTGGCTGTCAACCGCGCTGTCGGCGTCGCCCTGGCCGAGTTCGCCCTCGGCCTCGCCCATGGCCTCGCCGGCGCTGCCGAGCTGATCCATGCTGTTGTTACGCTGTCCCTGCTGACCTTGCTGGTTCTGGCCCTCTTTCTGCTCAAGGCCGTGCTTGCGCAGCTGATCGAGCAGCTTATTGAGGCGGTCACGCAGGGCCTGCTGATCTTGCCGCAGGTCGTCAAACTGCTGCTGGCCCTGGTCCGGAAGTCGCTGCCGGTCCCGTCGCGTATCCTGGCCTTGCTTGTAGGTCTTATCACGCAATTGCTGCTGCTTGCGGATCATGTCGCCGAGCTCGTCAAGCGCCGACATCATGTCGTCGTCGCCTTCCTCGCCCTGCGCACCGGGCCGCGCCATCTGCAAGTTCTCGAGCATCGACTGCAATTCTTCGAGCAGCCGTTGCGCGGCCTCTTTGTTTCCCGACCGCGCAAGATTTTCCAGCCGGTCGAGCATGCTTCGCAGATCACGCTCGCTGAGCATGCGAAAGTTACGGTCAAGCGGACGGGCAAGCTGCTGCGGATTCTTCCGCATCTCCTCCGCCAGCGCCTGCAGGTACTTGTCCATAGCAGCGCGCAGCTGATCCATCAGCTTCTTAAGCTCTTCGTCGGTCGCACCGTGTTCGAGCGCCTGGCGCAGCGCCTCCTGCGCCTGTCGCAGGGCGAGTTCGGCCTGGCTGACGTTGCCGTCTTCAAGCCGAACCGCCATGTCCCACATCCGCGCCACAACCTCGCGTAGCTGATCGTCACTCTTCGCGTGCTCGAGGTCGAAGTAGATGGCGCGGAGCCCGAGGTAGACGGTGGTTTCTGGCGTGAACTGCTCCGGCGCGATGGTGAGCGCGTCAAGCGCCGTCAACACCAACGGCTTGGCATCGGCATCGAGTGCCAAAATGCGACGTTGCTCGATCAGAGCCCGCGCCACCGGCTTGACGAAAATTCGCTGCGGCAAATCGAACACCGTCGTTGCGCTGCGGCCTACGTTGCCAGCCTCGTCGCGTGCCACCAGCGTCATTGTCACCTTGGAGCCGGCCCAGGGATGCTGCGAAAGATCGCGCGTGGTCTGGGCCACGCCGTTGCGCGTGCGCGCCTGAGGCAGGGTGAGCGGGAATTCGGGCCCGTTGAATAACGGGCGCCCCGGATTCTCACCGTCGGCATCCTCGTCCTGCTTGAGCGCAAAGCTGGCATGCGCTTCGATGACGCCGTAGTCGTCGTCGATCCTGTATTCGAGCTTGAACGAACCGCGCGCCTGCCGCTCCGGAGCCCTTGTCAATTCAATGGATGGAGCACGGTCTGGGATGGCGGTGAAATTCCAGGCTAGATCGCTGCTGCCGGCCCTGTGAAGTACCGCCGCGCCGTCGCCCTTGATCACGAAGCGGCGCTCCTCGGTGCCTGCCGGCAAAGCAACATGCGCATCCGGCGGCGTGTCCTCGATACCGCCCTTGCACGTTATGTCGAAACGCCTATTGCCAGTGGAACGAACTACCAGCTGGCTGCCGACCGGTACCGCGACCGGAGCGCTCGCGTGTGCGCTCTCGCCCGGACGTAGACCGGCAAGCATGACCGGCGGTCGGCCGGTATAGGGCGGTGGCGTCACCCAAGCATCGATGCGGAAGTTGGCAGGGGCCACGACGCCCTGCCAATCGAAGGCCGCGGCAATGCGCTTAATATGCTCGCCGCCAGCAGCAAAATAGCTCGTCACCGCCAGAATGAGAACGAGCGCGCGCAATGCAATCGGGTCGCGCATAGACAATTTCGGCGACGGCCAGCCAGCCTTGAGCTTACCCGCCGACAGCAGCGCGTGCTCAACATGGGCCTGCCAGAGCGCCTGCGCCACCGGATCGTGTTGGTTGGTCGCCAACTGGTCGACAACAGCGGTGGCCGGTCGATGCATCTCGCCGCTGCCGCGGTCGAGGCGGCGCAAACCCTCGTGGATGGTCGGCGTCCGAAGCCGCAGCAGCGGAATCGCTGCAAATCCAGTTACCAACAGGAACAACACCAGGCCAATGGCGTGCCCCGGCGGCGGCAGTACGAGCCAAAGCCCAAACCAGGAAAACGCCAGGAACAATCCGAGTGCCGTGGCCAGCCTGGCCAGAGCCGGCCATAGCCGTTCCCAGAATAAGCTGCCACGTGCGCGCTGGAGCGCTCGTGCCAAAAAGATCCGGGTCGGTTGCTTCGGCTGTTCGTCCAAACCGTCCAAAAGCCGCTCCCTCGTTGAGCGCCTCGAGAATCCGTTTGATCATCAGGCTAACACGCCGACCTTTCCCAGGCCATGTGCGCATCTCGGGCCTAAAGCCAAGCCGGCATCCGATCGAGCCCGATTAATTGGTCAACTTCGAGGCGTGGGCGGACAATTGCCCATTCTGCGCCCTTGACTAGCACTTCCGGCACCAGCGGACGGCTATTGTAGGTTCCCGCCTGCACCGCCCCGTAGGCGCCCGCCGACATCACCGCCAGCAGAGCCCCTGCGGCCGGTTCAGCGATCTCACGCTGGAGCGCGAGGAAATCTCCGCTCTCGCAGACCGGTCCGACCACGTCGGCGCGGATGCGGCGGCTGGTGGCGGGCGGCTCGACTACCGGCCAGATCGCGTGATGCGCGTCATATAACGTAGGGCGGATTAGATCGTTCATCCCAGCATCCACGACCACAAAGTTCTTGGCTTCGCCGTGCTTCACGAACAGCACGCGCGTCACCAATATACCGGCATTGCCGACGATCAGTCGGCCAGGCTCGAAAATGAGCCGGCAACCGAGGTCGCGCGTAGCGTGCTTGACGATCTTGGCATATTGCTCCGGATGCGGCGGCGGCTCGTTGTCGTCCTGATATGCAATCCCCAAGCCGCCGCCGAGATCAACATGCGAGATGGTATGGCCGTCGCTGCGCAGCGTGCGCACGAACTCGGCGAGCAGCGTGAACGCGTTGTGGAAGGGGTCGAGTTCGGTGATCTGACTGCCGATATGCATGTCGACACCGGTCACCTTTATGCCCGGCAGTTTTGCCGTCTGCGCATAGACGGCGCGCGCTCTGCTGAGCGGAATACCGAACTTGTTCTCGGCCTTGCCGGTGGCGATCTTGTGATGCGTCTTGGCGTCGATGTCAGGATTGACGCGCACCGAGATGCAGGCAGAGCGCCCCTTGCTGGTTGCGATCAGCGAAAGCAGTTCGAGCTCCGGTTCTGACTCGACATTAATGCAGAGGATGCCCTCGTCGACCGCAAGCGCAAGCTCGCGCGCGGTCTTGCCGATGCCGGAGAACATGATCTTATCGGCCGGCACGCCGGCGAGCCGCGCGCGCCTGAGTTCGCCTGCCGACACTACGTCGGCGCCGGCGCCAAGCCGCGCCAAGGTCGCGATCACCGCCTGGTTGGAGTTCGCCTTCATCGCATAGCAGACGAGCGACGGCACGTCGGAGAAGGCGTCCGCGAACACATTGTAATGCCGCTCCAACGTCGCGGTCGAATAGCAATAGAATGGTGTCCCGACCTCTTTCGCAAGCACATCGAGACCGACCGCCTCGGCGTGCAGCACGCCGTCGCGATAAGCGAAGTGGTGCATCACACGCTCAGTTGAGTAGGACGTCGAGTGGGATTTGTTTTTTCGGACCTTTGGGCGCGAGCGGCTGTCCATTGGGCCCCACTCCCGGATTGCCGTTCTCCGCCTGACCGCCGATCGGCGTCGCGCCGCTGCTCCTCATGAGGTCCGGCATGTTGGCCTGCGGCTGGCCCTCGAGCGAGGCACCCGGCGGTGGGTCAAGCGGACCTTTCCGGCCGCACGCCGCTAGGCCGAGGGAAGCGACGAGGGCGCCGATCAGCAGAAGAGGAACAAAAGCGCGGTCGAAAAGACAGCTCAAGGAACGCACTCCTCGGTCAACGGCAGCATAGCAAACCCCGCAATCAAGGCGAAGTCAGGACTTCTTTTTCCAGCTTGCGCAACCATTTCCTTGCCTGCGCGCGCACATTTTTGGGTGCCGTTCCGCCAAAACTCGTCCGGCTCCTCACCGAACGGTCGACTGACAGAACAGAGAACACGTCCTCGCTAATTCGCGGTTCGACCTCGCGCATCGTCGCCAATGGCAGCCGATGCAGCGGCACTCCCACCTCCGCCGCCTTGGCGACGATGCGGCCGGTCAGATTATGGGCTTCGCGAAACGGGATCTTCAGAGTGCGCACCAGCCAATCGGCGAGATCGGTGGCGGTGGCGTAGCCCTCGGCGGCCGCCTTCCTCATCCGCGAAGTATCGGGCTCGACATCCGATACCATACCGGTCATCGCCGCGATTGACAGGCTCAACGCGGCGAGCGCGTCCATGGCGCCCTCCTTGTCCTCCTGCATGTCCTTGGCATAGGCGAGCGGCAGACCTTTCATCACGACCATCAGCGCCGCAAGCACGCCGATGATCCGCCCAGTTTTGGCCCGTACCAACTCGGCGGCGTCGGGGTTGCGCTTCTGCGGCATCATTGACGAGCCGGTGGTGAACTTGTCCGATAGCTTGGCCAAGCCAGTGAGCGGCGAGGTCCAGATCACAATCTCCTCGGCGAGTCGAGACATATGTATTGCCGCGATCGACGCGGCAGCAAGCGTTTCCATAGCAAAATCGCGGTCGGAGACCGCATCAAGCGAATTTGCGGCGGGCCGATCGAAGCCGAGTGCCTTCGCGGTCATGCTGCGATCGAGCGCGAATGACGTCCCCGCCAGTGCGCCGGCGCCAAGCGGCGATTCATTCAACCGCTTGCGAGCATCGGCGAAGCGACCGCGGTCGCGCGCCGCCATTTCGACATAGGCGAGCAGATGATGGCCGAAGGTCACTGGCTGGGCGGTCTGCATGTGGGTGAGCCCTGGCATCACGGTGCCAGCATGGGCGAACGCCTTGTCCACGAGCGCACGCTGAAAACCAGCGAGCGCCGCATCGAGCGCGTCGATGGTGTCGCGCATCCACAGCCGAAAATCGGTTGCCACCTGATCGTTGCGGGAGCGCGCCGTGTGCAACCGGCCGGCGGCCTCGCCGATCAATTCGCCAAGCCGACCCTCGACATTCATGTGGATGTCTTCGAGCGCCCGCTTGAACGAGAATTTGCCGTCCGCGATCTCTGACAAAATGGTGTCTAGACCGTAAGCGATCCTTTCCGCATCGTCCGCCGTAATGATGCCTTGCTTGGCGAGCATCTCGGCGTGGGCCTTGGACGCGGCGATGTCTTGGCGGTAGAGAGCCTTGTCGAAATCGATGGAGGCATTGATTTCCTCCATGATGGCGCCAGGGCCAGACGCAAACCGCCCGCCCCACATCTTGTTGCTCATGATATCGCTCTTGGCCTAGCCACCGAGGTCTCGCCGCTGATGTCCGAACATCCTTCGCCCGGCTCCGCCAAAAAGCGCCTGGCCATTGTCCTGGCAGGCGCTTTCGCTGGCTTGGTCCTCGGGCTCGCCGGGGTATACGAGATTGCCACCCTCAGAGGCAATGCGGGCGACGATACTGCATGCCGCCCGGCGGTCGAATTGGCCCGAAAATTGGCCTCTTTGGCGCATGGCGAGGTAGCTGCAGTTAATATTGCTGGGAGCCCGCTGCGCGTGCCCGACCTCGCCTTTCAAGATGCCTCCGGCAAGCCGCTGACCCTCGACCGCTGGCGCGGCCGCACGGTGCTGCTCAATCTGTGGGCCACCTGGTGTGTGCCCTGCCGTAAGGAGATGCCGGCGCTCGACGCCCTGCAGCAGCAGCTGGGCGGTCCAAAGTTTGAGGTGGTAGCGGTCAACATCGATACCCGCGATCTCGACAAACCGAGGGCTTGGCTCAAGGAAGTGGGCGTTAAGAAGCTCGCCTTTTTCGCCGATCCGGAGGCCAAGACCTTCCAGGATCTGAAAGCCATCGGCCGCGCCTTCGGCATGCCGACCACCGTACTGGTGGACCCACAAGGGTGCGAGATTGGTAGCATCGCCGGTCCCGCGGAATGGGCAAGCGACGATGCGGTGAAGCTGATCCAAGCGGCAATTCGGCCCTAGGGTCACTAAGTGATGACGTTGAGGTTTTACACAACGCAGGCGGCGAAGTTGGCGAGGCGTCGCATAATCTTCCGCGCAGTCTCGATCACCTGCACGACCGATGCCGCATTGTTGGTTTTAAATCATTAGCTATCGCGAGCGGATCCATGCCCTCCCTCCAAACGCTAATCCTCAACGGAAATTTGAATCCCGCCGCGCTGATACGCGAACAGTTTATCGACGAAGCGCCGCGCAACCGTCACGAAAGTGGCTGGAACGGCGCGATGGAGAAGCTCTAGAAGTAACTCGCTACGCAAACCACAAGGGAGTTGCATATGCCGCAATGGTCGCACGGACATTTTTATTGGAACGAGTTGATGACGAGGAACGCCGAACGCGACAAGAAATTCTATGCCGACACCGTCGGCTGGAGTTTCGAGGCGATGCCAATGCCGGATGGCACCTATTGGGTGGCAAAAATTGGCGGTGAGCCGGTCGGTGGCCTGTTCCCGCTCAGCAGCCCGCAGTTCGACGGCGTGCCGGAGACGTGGATGTCCTATCTCGCGGTCGACGATGTCGACGCTCGCGTCAAGAAAGCAACCGACGCCGGCGCGATGCTGATGCGTCCGATCTTCGATGTGCCCGGCGTCGGCCGCATCGCCATACTGCGCGAGCCGGGTGGCGCCAGCATCGGTTGGATGACACCGGTAAAAACCTGATCTGGCCTTAGGGAGGTCGATCATGCGGCACGCGGTGGTTTTGCAAGCCGAATGGCTCAAGGCGCGCCGGGTGCTGCTCGCCAAGCAAGCCGGGTGCTGCTCGCCAAGGAAAAGATCTTTACCAAGGAAGCCGCGCGACCAGCCCAGCGCTGCGCGGCCGCGGGTGAAAGTGGAAAGGAATTATGTTTTCAATGGCCCGGACGGTACGAAATCGCTCGCCGAGCTTTTCGATGAGCGTAGCCATGAGTGCGAAACACGGGCCGCTTTTGTCCTTAAAGAAGACACTCACACCTTCACGCTCGACACCTCGGGATCTGCCGCGCGAAATTGTAGATCACACCCTTAAGCTGTCATTTCTTCCGGCGTGAACGAAACCTGGAAGTCGAAATTGAAATCGCTTCCCAGCGACGACAGCCATTTGAAGCTCCAATATGCGTTTGCGATAGGCTTCGAGCTTTGCCAAAGGCGCGCGAAAGATCGCGACCATCATCACGTCACGTTGGTTCAAATGCACGATTATCGAGTTGAAAACATCGGCCCAATCTGGACAGCCGGCAGTAGATGATGAGCTCTATGCTCGCGTCATCGACCTCCTCAACACCGATTACAATTATCTCGATCTGGTGCCGAAAGGGCGCGACAAAGGCGGCCGTGGCCCCTCTGGGTGCGCCGGCACGCCGAATACGAGACGGCGCCCAAGGAGCGTAGGCTCCTGCTGCGATTGATTTTGTCGATAAGCCAGCAGCGGCCTATTGCTCAGCGCGTCGGCACCGGCTTCTCGCCGCGGTAGTCGTAGAAGCCGCGCTGCGTCTTGCGGCCGAGCCAGCCCGCCTCGACGTATTTCACCAGCAGCGGGCACGGCCGGTATTTCGAATCGGCCAGCCCCTCGTGCAGCACCTGCATGACCGAGAGACAGGTGTCGAGACCGATGAAATCGGCGAGCTCCAGCGGCCCCATCGGGTGGTGCGCGCCGAGACGCATTGCGGTGTCGATCGCCTCTACATTGCCGACGCCCTCGTAGAGCGTGTAGACCGCCTCGTTGATCATCGGCAGCAAAATTCGGTTGACGATGAAGGCGGGGAAGTCCTCCGACACCGCGATCGTCTTGCCGAGCTTCTTGATAAACGCCTTACTGCTCTCGAACGTGCTGTCGTCCGTGGCAATACCGCGGATCAACTCGACCAGCTCCATCAGCGGCACTGGATTCATGAAATGAATGCCAATGAAGCGCTCGGGCCGGTCGGTCGACGCGGCCAGCCGCGTGATCGAAATCGATGACGTGTTGGTAGCGACGATTGCCTCGGGCTTCAGCGAGGCGCAGAGATCGGAAAAGATCTTCCGCTTAATCTCTTCCTTCTCGGTGGCCGTCTCGATCACCAGATCACAACCCGCCAGCGCGTCGTATTTCTCCGCGGGCTTGATGCGCGAGAGTGCGTTCTTGCGGTCCTCCTCAGTGATTGTCTTCTTGCTGACCTGACGCGCCATATTGCCGTTGATGGTTGCCAACGCGGCCTTGACGCGGTCAGACGAAACATCGTTTAGCAACACGGAAAAACCCGCCAACGCAGAGACATGGGCGATGCCGTTGCCCATCTGCCCGGCGCCGATCACCCCAATGTTTTGAATATTCAACGCCATGATTTCATCCGATTACTGGAAAGTCCGGTTCCTGCGTCGGTTTCGCTTCGTTCTACGTGCCCCTATTTTTACGCCGAACTGTACGATGGCACCACCCGCGCAACAGCTAATTTGCACCGGTGGTCAACCCTTCACCTTTTCGAGTTCTGCCGCCAATTCCGGCAGCGCTTGATAGAGATCGGCAACTAAACCATAGTCGGCAACCTGGAAGATCGGCGCCTCCTCGTCCTTGTTGATAGCAACAATCACTTTGGAGTCTTTCATCCCTGCGAGATGCTGGATCGCACCCGAAATTCCTACAGCGATGTAGAGTTCGGGCGCCACCACCTTGCCGGTCTGCCCGACCTGCCAGTCATTCGGCGCGTAACCAGCGTCGACTGCAGCACGTGAGGCACCGACCGCGGCGCCCAGTTTGTCGGCCACCGGCTCGATGTATTTAGCGAAGTTCTCGCGGCTCTGCATCGCGCGTCCGCCGGAGATGATGATCTTGGCGGAGGTAAGCTCGGGCCGTTCTGATTTCGACAATTGCTCACCGACAAAAGTAGAAAGTCCTGGATCGGCCGGCGGCACCGCGTTCTCCACACTCGCTGAACCGCCGTTGTCGGTCGCCTGGAAGGTCGAGGTGCGCACGGTGATAACCTTCTTCGGATCGGTCGACTTCACCGTTTGGATGGCGTTGCCGGCATAGATCGGCCGCTCGAACGTGTCGGGCGTGACGACCTTGATGATGTCGGAGATCTGCATGACGTCGAGCAGTGCGGCGACGCGCGGCATCACGTTCTTGCCGTTGGTTGTCGCCGGCGCGACGATCGCGTCGTAGCTGCCGGCGAGCGAAACGATCAGCGCGGCGAGCGGTTCGGCCAGGCGGTGTTCGTAGGCCGCCGCATCGGCCAGCACCACTTTCTTCACCCCATCAAGCTTGGCCGCGGCGTCGGCGACCGCCTCGCAGTCCTTGCCCGCGACCAGCACGTGAACCTCGGCCCCAATGGCCTTGGCCGCGGTGAGTGCCTTGTTGGTCGAGTCCTTGAGCGTCTTGTTGTCGTGCTCGGCCATCAAAAGAGTGGCCATCACAGCACCCCCGCTTCATTCTTGAGCTTGCTCACCAGATCGGCCACCGAACTAACCTTGACGCCGGACTTGCGTCCCGGCGGCTCAGTCGTTTTTAACACCTGCAGGCGCAGCTTGATGTCGGCGCCGTAGTCAGCCGGTGTCTTCTCCACGATCGGCTTCTTCTTCGCCTTCATGATGTTGGGCAGGCTGGCGTAACGCGGCTCATTCAGGCGCAGATCGGTGGTGACGATCACTGGTGCTTTCAGCTTAAGTGTCTGCAAGCCGCCATCGACCTCGCGGGTCACCGTCACGCTGTCGTCTTCGATCACGATCTTGGAGGCGAAGGTGCCCTGCGCCCAGCCGAGCAAGGCTGCGAGCATCTGTCCGGTCTGGTTACAATCGTCGTCGATTGCTTGTTTTCCGAGGATGACGATGCCTGGCTTCTCAGCCTCGATGATGCCTTTCAGGATCTTCGCAACCGCAAGTGGTTCAATGGCGCCCTCGGCCTTGACCAGGATACCGCGGTCGGCGCCCATGGCGAGTGCGGTGCGGATGGTTTCCGAGGCCTGCGCCGGTCCGATCGATACCGCCACGATTTCGGTCGCCTTGCCACCTTCCTTCAGCCGGATCGCCTCTTCGACGGCGATCTCGTCGAACGGATTCATCGACATTTTGATGTTGGCGAGTTCGACGCCGGAACCATCCGGCTTGACGCGGATCTTGACGTTGAAATCAACAACCCGTTTCACGGGCACTAGAATCTTCATGAACCCCATCCGGAAGGGCTATTGAGAGCGGGCCGGAAGCTAATGGCCGCGCCGTCTGCATGTCAACGTGTATGCTGCGCCGCACGCGCCTCCATTGAGCGAAGTCAAGACGTCCAAGTTAGCGGTTCTGACCGGGCGCCCACAGTATGTCGGCTGTCCCCTTGTCGTTGGCATAGCGGCCAGCAACGAATAGATAGTCCGACAGCCGGTTGACATATTTGAGGGAGGGCTCCGACACCCCCTCTCCCGGCTTATCCTTGAGAGCGACCATAATCCGCTCTGCGCGGCGGCAGACGGTGCGAGCGAGATGCAGATAGGCCGAAGCGGGGCTACCGCCGGGTAGAATGAAGGATTTCAATGGTTCAAGCTGGACGTTGAGCCGGTCGATTTCGGCCTCCAACCACGCGACCTGGGCATCGGTGACGGTCAACCGAGCGCCGCCTGGACCCTTTTCGGCTAGACAGAGGTCCGCCTCCACGTCGAACAGGTCATTCTGAATGCGACGGAGCGCGGCATCGAAATCCGCATCGCGGGCCGTATGCAGGCGGACCAGGCCAATCACTGCATTAGCCTCGTCCAGCGAGCCATAGGCCTCCACCCGCAGGTCATACTTTTTGCGGCGGGCTCCGCTGCCGAGCGATGTCGTACCATCGTCGCCGGTTCGGGTGTAGATGCGGTTGAGGACCACCATTCTGGGTACCTTTTGCTACCGTTCGAGTTCAGGCTAGTCTCTAGCCTATTCGTGGTCTGCCATAAACCTTAGGGAACTCCATACGCACCTAGCGCCGTTGCCGGTCTGTTGTTGTCACCGATTTCCTCCCAAGCTTGCGAATTCAATGCCATCGCGCTGGTACGGGCCTCGGCGCAGACTATCGAAGCGGCCGGGCCGGTGACGGAGGAACCGTCCACAAAGAAGAAAAATGAAAAAGGCCGAATGCATGCGCTCGGCGGTCGGCCTCGAGCCGACCCTGCCAAAGCCGAAGAAGATCAACAAGCGCTAGCGCTTTAGCGCCCCATCGCCCAGATCGTCGCCATGATCACAATGATGGCGACGAATTGCAGCAGCACGCGCAGCCGCATGAGCTCCTGCGAGCGGTTGGGCGAGCCGCCACGCATCATGTTAACGAGGCCGAGCAGCAGCACGATCGACACGGCAACGATTGCGGCCGGCACGAGGTACGTCGACATAAATCCCGACATGGGTGGTGCCTTCTGGCAACGGAGGCGGCGTGCGGTCAACTGGCGCGAAATCACAATTCGCACTGACGATTTAATTGTAGCCGCACGCGGGTCTGACGAGATCGCTCCTGCAGCTCGAACGGTACCTGCACGCCCTCATGGACGCCGGCGAGCTTCCAGCGCACCCAACAGACGCGCCCGGCCCGCAGAATAAAAAAGTGCAGCCGGGCGTCAGTCGCCCTGGATGGTCTGGATTACGCTCGACATCGGGCGCGCCGTATCCAAACCGCCGCCCATCTCCTTGAGCACGGCCTCCTTGTATTCCGGCAGCGGGTTGACTGGCGTCTTTCCGACTACTTGCACGACCTTATAGCCGCCCGCCTTGAGCTGTTTGAACAGCTCCGGCACCGCTTCGGAGGTCGCATGCTGGAAGTCATGCATCAGGATAATGCCTTTGCCGTGCTTCCCCAGCTTGGCCATCACCGACTTGATGACCTCCTCCGGCTTGCGCATTTTGAAGTCGAACGAGTCCATATCAGTGGAGAAGATAGCGACGTTGCGTTCGCCGACATATTTCACCATTTCCGGCGGGTGACGGAGCGCCGGGAAGCGGAAGAACGGTCCGACCGGCTGATTGCCGAGCGCTACGCTCACCGCCGCGATGCCCATCTCGATCTCGGCCTTGGCTTGGTCGTCCGTCAGCTTCGACAGATCCTTGTGCGACCAGGTGTGGGAGCCGATGGTATGGCCGGCCTTGGCGACTTCCTTGAGCAACTCGGGGTGGTAACCAGCGTGCTTGCCGATGGGGAAGAACATTGCCTTGGTGCAGTTTTCGGCGAGCGCCTTCAGCACGCGCTCGGTGTTGCCCGGCCAGGGGCCGTCGTCGAAAGTGAGCACTATCTCCTTGTCGCGCAGGAAGTCATAGACCTTGAAGTGCTCGAACCCAAAGCCCGGGCCGCCGGTGGTGTCGATCTGCACGATGCGCTCGACGCCAAGCGCATTCGGATTTTCACACTTGGCCTGCGTGGGAGCCGGCGCAGGGGCCGGGGGTGGCGAAGCCGCAGCGGCGGGAGCCGGGGCATTCTGCGCCCAGGCAGCGGTGGCCGCCGCCCACATTGAGATCGCAAGAGCTATCGCCAAAGCACTACGCATCAGCTTCTCCATACCCGTAAGTGGCTCAAATTGGAATCGGTATAAATATACATCGCGGCTTTAACCCTTTAAGTCAACGCGGCCGCCGAAAAGCCCCATGTTTCGAGGGTTTATGGCGGCAATTGGTCGCCTCATGCCGGCAACCTGCGTAGGTTGTCGGGACCTGGAATAGCTCCTATCTAGAATAATAGTTCCATGTGGAGCTTCGAATGCCTGCGCTCGCTTCCTCTGCCAAATTGTCGCGGCCCCTGGTGCTGCTTTCCGCCGCAGCCGGGCTCATTGTAGCAGGTACGCTGGGGCTGTGGGCCCATTATGGGACAACAGTATTCTTCGAAATGGTACGCGCTGGTTGGGCTTTGTGCTTTTGACCCTATTAAGAGTGAAATGACTGCCCGAGCGTCGCACATCCTGCTGATCCTCTCCGCCTTTCTCTCTGGCCTGGTGCTCTTCTTCGGCGTTGTTCTTTTCGTCGGCCAAAACGCGGGAACAGGACCCGCTGTTTCGGCGATCGGCGGCCCGTTCAATCTGATCGACCAGAACGGCAAGCCCATCACTGATCAGGAAATGAAGGGGCGCCCATTTCTGGTCTTCTTCGGTTACACGCACTGCCCCGATATCTGCCCGGCCACGTTGTTTGAAGTGTCGGAAGTGATGCGAGCGTTGGGCAAGGACGCCGATAAAGCCGGAGCGCTATTTATCACCGTCGATCCCGAGCGCGACACGCCGGCGGCGATGAAGGATTACCTCTCGAGCTTCGATCCGCACCTTCAAGGCGCGACCGGCGACCTCAAGTCAGTGGAGGCCGCCGAGAAGGCTTACCGGGTCTATGCGAAGAAGGTGTCCGGCGAAAACGGCGAGTACAGCATGGACCATACCGCGTTGGTATATCTGATGGACAAACAGGGCCGCTTCGTCGCGCCGTTCAAGCTCAACCGTAAGCCCGAGGAATCGGCTGCCGATCTGCGGCGCTATTTATAGCCCCCTGACGATTTCTTAGCGCGATTGAAGTCCCGTTGCTGTGTGCAGGGGTCGCGTGGCATTCCTCGGATACTTTTCTGCCGATACTAAGGGAAAGAGATCGGGTGGGTCCATCGAGTGGACGATCTCGCGGCTCCCCACTTAGACATCAGCAACTTGCCATTACGGGTCCTCTCGCAAATCGATCGGAACATCTGAGCCGGCTTTGCTCGGCGCTCCCCTGAAACGCCGTCATGTGCCGCGGCGTTTGCGGCCGCGGCCACACCGGCCACCGAGTGCGCCAGCCATCAGACGTGAAGCGGCTGCAGCAGCAGGCAAAAATTCACGAGATTAAAACGGTCATCGGAGGGCCGCCGCTTCGCGACGCGGCTGTTCGTGGCAGTAGTTCGCCGCGTATTTTTCCGCGAGCTTCTGCAGTTCCGCGCCGTAGCTGTTGCGGTCGACGCCGGTCCATTGCCGCGCCAAATCTGCGAAGGTGACCGGGCGGTGCAATCTGCGCATCACTACCTGCACGTCGTCCTGTACTTGACGCGTGCGCTTGGCAACCGGATTGGGGATTCGTGTGGTGGAATACATTAGGACATGTTGCAGGTGCGCCAGCACGCCGGTAGCCGCGTCCTTGAAGCGCTCGCCCGGCCGGCCGGAGATCGTGGCGCCGACGCCGGCGAAATTATTGTCCCCTGGTACCACCGAAGCGGGCACGCCGTCAGGACGGCGGAAGGTAAGAAAATTGGTCTCGATCAGCATCTGGAAGAACGCGTAGTCCCAGCGCACGCCGATGCATTCCTCCGGCGAGCGTGCCACGCATTGGCCGATACGCTGATAGAGCACAGCAAGGTTGGTAAAACGCGCCTCGATCGTGCGCGGCGGATTGTGCGCCGCGTTGTGTGTTTCCACGAATTCCATCAGCGCACTGGGCGCCACACATTTCGGCACTGGGTTGTCGACGCTGGCGATGATGGGCGGCAGCGTGCCAGCATGGACCGCTGCACACGGCAGCAGTAATAACGCCAGCAGCAAAGTTCCACGTTTCATGAATGCCCCCCAGCCAACCGAGTACTTGACACTGATTCGGGTTAATTTTTTGCAGCAATTTTGGAACCGCCGCTCAGACGCGGAGCAGGTGGTGTAATCGGCCGGCAACTTTGTGGATGGCTAGAGCCTATCTCAAACTTACTGACTTCTGGCGCCTCACCGCCAATCCTGCGAGGCTGCAGAACGTCGGGCCACCACAGCACCAACCTGAAATTATTGCACGAGTCCT
>Ga0207776_1000038_pt1 | contig 20377 bp, 16 predicted proteins | sample LuqExpMetageno30_FD_187788 | JGI IMG/M metagenome (GOLD analysis project Ga0207776, IMG submission 187788) | Tropical forest soil microbial communities from Luquillo Experimental Forest, Puerto Rico - Sample 30 (SPAdes) | ecosystem: Environmental > Terrestrial > Soil > Tropical forest ... | reverse complement strand
GCGGTGAACACGGCTTCTGCGCCGATGTTACCCCCGGCGCCGGCGCGATTTTCGACGACTACCGGCTGGCCGATGCGCTGTTGTAGGCCGTTGGCGACGATGCGGGTGACCGTGTCGACGCCGCCCCCCGCCGGCACGCAGACGATGATGCGGACCGGCCGGTCGGGATAGTTGCGGATGTCCTGCGCCCAGGCGCCGGCGGCCCACAGTAGGCTGAGGGAAATCAGCGCCAATACGTTTCGCATGGTCTCACGTTCTTCCTGACCATTCGGGGCTTGAATCGTCCCCCGTTTTGACAATTGCAGCAATGCGCCGGACAGTCTGGAGCCGGAGACGGCGGCAATCAACCCTTCGCCGGCTTCGCCAAAACGAAAGACAGGTTTTCTCATTGACGCATCGCCGACGCCTCCGGCTTCGAGCAAAGTTCGGTTTAGACTCAACCGCAATCCTTACTGCTGCGGCGCGAGCCTTGCTAACTTGGCTTGATCAAGGAGCATTTTAGGGCGAAGCCGAGTGCCGAGTCATCGTTTGATCTGCTGGTGGGCGCGGCGACTGACCGGTGACATCGCCATTGCGCACGCCGGCGAAATACGCACAGTCCTGATGGTGCTCGTGTACTTGTCCGCGGGTGGCTGAGGCAAATGGTGCGACGCATCTCGCGCGAGCCGACATTCCGGTTGTGCTTCTTCCTCGGCCTCTTGGCACCTTCGGCTGCATCTGGCGCCGCGCGGTCTGTTGTGATCGATTAAGCGCGGCCTGCAAACAGGATCGTGCGATGAAGCTCGTCGACCTCTCCCATGTGATGAACGTGCATACGCCCGGCTGGGTGGGCTACGCCGGCAACAAGATGTACTACGCTCAGAATCTGCAGACGCAGATGATCGTGGCGCAGCGCCTCGACACCGCCTTGCACGTCGGCACGCATTTCGACGGCGCCATGCACGCAACCGACAACCGCGCTGGCGACATGGCGCATCTGCCACTCGATTATCTGGTTAACCGCGGCGTGGTGGTGGATATCTCCAAGCAGATGTACGACTGGGCGGTGATCACGCCGCAGATGATCGAGTCGTCCGGCGCCGACATCCGCGACGGTGACATCCTGATCCTGCACACCGGTTGGCACAAACACTACGAAGGTCGGCCACAGCAGGATTTGGTGAAGTACTTCTGCTATCACCCCGGGCCCAATCTCGACACACTCCACTGGATGCTGAAGAAGAAGATCAAGTGGTGGGGCATGGACACTGGCTCCTGCGACCACTCAATGAATACATCGATTCGCAACATGCGACCGGATCTGGCGGCGCAATTCACCAAGCAGCACGGCAAGACGCCCGCCGAATTCTTCGGCACGTTCGAATACATGCACAAAAAATCCGGCCGCCGCGTGAGCCAGGACCTGTTCCCGTTCCATAGCTGGGCTTTCCAGGAAGGCCTGTTGCACGCGGAGAATCTCGGCGGCGACATCGAGATGGTGCTCGGCAGACGCTGTCTGATCGGCGCCTTCCCTTGGCGCTACGAGGGCCTGGAAGCCTGCCCTTGCAGGATCGTATGTTTTCTCGACACTGATATGTCGGTTGAAGCGATCGGAAGCGCGGCCAAGGCAATTCTGCCGGATTAGATCCACGCAGGAGTCGGATCAGCCATCAAGGGGAGGGGTAAAATGCCGCATATCACGGCGCTAGATGGCATCCGGCTCTATTACGAGGAAGTGGGACAGGGCACACCGGTCGTCTTCGTACATGAATATGCCGGCGACTGGCGAAGTTGGGAGGCGCAGGTACGCCATTTCTCACGCGCACACCGCTGCGTGACCTACAGCCAGCGTGGCTATCCGCCCTCCGACATACCCAAGGATGGCGCGCGCTACAGCCAGGACATCGCGCGTGACGACGTGCTGGCGCTGATGGACTCGCTCAAGATCGACAGGGCGCACGTGGTCGGCCATTCGATGGGCGCCTACACCGCGCTGCATGTCGGTATCGTCGCGCCGCAGCGCTGCATCTCGGTCACCGCGGCCGGCTGCGGCTGGGGCTCGACGCCCGATGCAAAGAAACGCGAGGAGATGAAAGCGCTCGCCGCCGAGACCGGCAAGATGTTCGCCGAGGAAGGCATCATCGCAGCTTCGGCGAAATATGCCGATGCGCTGATGCGGCAGGCGTTCAAGCACAAAGACCCGCGCGGCTACGCAGAATTCGCCCGCATGCTGGCCGAGCATTCGGCCGAGGGGCACGCCTATACTATGCTCAACCTGCAGCTCAAGCGCCCGACGTTGTGGGAGATGGAAGACAAGTTGAAGAAATTTTCGGTGCCACTCCTGATCATCGTTGGCGACGAAGACGAGCCATGCATCGATGGTAGCGTCTTCCTCAAGCGCACGGCGCCGAGCGCCGGTCTCTTGATGATCGCGCGCACCGGCCACAATGTGCCTTCGGAAGAGCCGGCTCAATTCAATGCGGCGCTTGCGGAACTATTCGCCTCGGCAGAAGCGGGCCGCTGGCTCGCACACAAACCGAGATAAGAGGGAGGATCGCGATGGATCTCAAGCTCGATGGCAAGACCGCGCTGGTCACCGGCGGCAGCGAAGGCATCGGCAAGGGCATCGCGCGCGCTCTCGCCAAGGAAGGCGTCGACGTAGCGATTTGCGCGCGCCGGCCAGGGCCGCTTGAGCAAACTGCCAGCGAAATCGCCAAAGAAACGGGGCGCAAGATCATCGCTGTCCCCGCCGATCTGCGTCAGGACAAGGACGCGAAGAACTTCATCGAGCAGGGCCACAAGGCGCTCGGCCGCGTCGACATCATGATCAACAATGCGGGCTCGGCAGCCGGCGGCGTGATCGAGCATTTGAGCGAGGACGATTGGGAGAAGGGCCTGCAGCTCAAGTTCATGGGCTACGTGCGCTGCCTCCGTTACGTGCTGCCGATCATGCGTGCGCAGGGCGGCGGCCGCGTGGTGAACCTGATCGGCAATGACGGCGTGAAGCCATCCTACTGGGAAATCTGTCCGGGCGCCGCCAACGCTGCGGGACAAAACCTCACACTCTCGCTCGCCGGGCAATACGGCAAGGACGGCATCAGCTTCGTCGCCGTCAATCCCGGGCCGGTCCGCACCGAGCGCTGGGTTGGCCTGGTCAAGGCGATGTCGCGCGACATGAAGATTTCCTACGAGGAGGCGGACAACCTGGCGCCGGCCTCGATTCCGCTCGGCCGCATCGCCGAGGTCGAGGAGGTAGCGAACCTGGTCACCATGCTCGCCTCGCCGCTCATGACCATGGTCAACGGTACCATGATCGAGATCGACGGCGGGCAGGACAAGCCGCTGATGGACCACTTTCGCGATCGGCCCAACGGTTAAGAACGTTCGGCAGCACGCATACCCGCGCGGTTGACAAGGCCGGGCGCGCGGTCGGACTATTTGCGCATCAACATGCAGGAGTTTTCGTCATGAGATCGCCTTACTTGGTTCTCCTCGCGCTCGCTGTGAGCCTTGCCACGCCGGCCGCCGCGCAGCAGACGATCAAGATCGGCGAGCTAAACAGCTACAAGGCGCAGCCGGCCTTTCTCGATCCCTACAAGAAAGGCTGGGAGATGGCGGTCGAGGAGATCAACGCGCATGGCGGCGTGCTCGGCAAAAAGCTCGAGGTAATCTCGCGCGACGACGGCGCCAATCCGGGCGAGGCGGTACGCGTAGCCGAGGAGCTGGTGACGCGCGAAGGCGTTTCCATGATTGCCGGCACCTACCTTTCGAACGTCGGGCTCGCGGTCACCAATTTCGCCGGCCAGAAAAAAGTGTTCTTCCTCGCTGCCGAGCCGCTCACCGATAAGATCACCTGGCAGAACGGCAACGCCTACACGTACCGCCTGCGCGCCTCGACCTACATGCAGGTCGCCATGCTAATGCCGATCACCATCGCCGCCCAGAAGAAGCGTTGGGCGCTGGTCTATCCAAATTTCGAATACGGCCAGTCGGCCGCGGAGAATTTCAAGACGCTGTTGAAGAAGGCGCAGCCTGACGTCGAGTTCGTAACGGAGCAGGCGCCGCCGCTCGGCAAGATCGACGCTGGCGCGGTGGCGCAAGCGATCGACGACGCCAAGCCGGATGCCATCTTCAACGTGTTGTTCGGCGGCGACCTCGCCAAGTTTGTGCGCGAGGGCAACACCCGCGGGGTCTTTAAGGACCGCACAGTGATCAGCCTGCTCTCGGGCGAGCCGGAATATCTCGATCCGCTGAAAGACGAGGCGCCGGTCGGCTGGATGGTCACTGGCTATCCCTGGGACCAGATCAAGACGAGGGAACACCTTGCCTTCGTCAATGCCTACCGAAAAAAATACAACGATTATCCGCGTCTCGGCTCGATCGTTGGGTACGTGACCATCAAGTCGCTGGCGGCCGGCATCGCGCGGGCGAAATCAACCGATACCGAGGAGCTAGTCGCGGCGTTCAAGAATCTGAAGGTCGAGAGCCCGTTCGGCCCGATCCATTACCGGGCGAGCGATCACCAGGCCACAATGGGCGCCTACGTTGGTAAGATCGTGCTGGAGGGCGGCAAAGGCACCATGGCCGACTTCAAATACGTCGACGGCGCTTCGGTGCTGCCGTCCGACGATGAGGTCAAAAAGCTGCGCCCCGCGGGGGACTAAAGGCGCGTCCGATATGCGATATGCTTAGCTCGCCCCTCCTCGCGTCGCGGGGAGGATGAGATTCAAATGAGTTTCAGCGCATTCCTGTTCCAGGCTCTCAACGGGCTGTCGACTGCGTCTGGCCTATTCTTTATAGCCGCTGGCTTGTCGCTCATCTTCGGCGTCACCCGCATCGTCAATATCGCACACGGGTCCCTCTACATGCTGGGGACCTACATCGCCTATTCCCTTGCCACCAAGATCGGCGGCGGGCTCGGCTTCTGGGGCGGCATCGTCGTCGCCGCGCTCATGGTAGGCGCACTCGGCGCGGCGATCGAGATCGTCCTGCTGCGACGGATCTACCGTGCGCCCGAGCTGTTTCAATTGCTCGCCACATTTGCACTGGTTCTGATCATCAACGACGCGACGCTCTACCTATGGGGCCCGGAGGACCTACTGGGACCGCGCGCGCCCGGGTTGCGCGGCGCTATCGCCGTGCTCGGCCGCCATTTGCCGAGCTATGACCTGTTTCTGATCGCCATGGGGCCGCTGGTGCTGCTCGCTCTGCATTTCACGCTGACGCGTACGCGCTTCGGAAGACTGGTGCGGGCCGCGACGCAGGACCGCGAGATGGTCGGCGCGCTTGGCGTTAATCAGGCTATGCTGTTCACTGCGGTGTTCGCGCTCGGCGCCACGCTCGCGGGCTTCGGCGGCGCGCTGCAGGTCGCGCGCGAGCCCGCCAACCTCGCCACCGACCTCACCGCGATCAGCGACGCCTTCGTGGTTGTAGTGGTCGGTGGCATGGGCTCGATCACCGGCGCTTATCTTGCCGCCGTCATCATCGCCGAGGTAAAGGCGATCTGCATCGGTATCGGCGTTGCCGATTTCGGCTTCATCACGGTGAACTTCTCCAAGCTGACGCTAGTCGGCGAATTCCTGGTGATGGCGGTGGTGCTGGTGGCGCGGCCCTATGGCCTCTTGGGCCGCGCGCAGCCGATCGTGCGCTCGGTCGCCGAGCCAGAATATCCGATCCGTGCCGCGACGCCCGCGCTCAAGGTGCTCGCCGCTTTAGTGCTGGCGCTGCTCCTCGCCCTGCCGCTGTGGGCGCAGAGCTCGCCTTATCTGCTGATCCTCGGCATCGACGTGCTGATCGCGGTGATATTCGCCACCTCACTGCATTTCATTATGGGGCCGGGGGGCATGCATTCCTTTGGCCACGCCGCCTATTTCGGGCTCGGCGCCTATGGCTCGGCGCTGTTGGTAAAGTGGCTCTCCGCGCCGATGGGCGTGGCGCTGGCAGTTGCGCCCATCGTTGCGCTCGCCGGCGCGCTGCTGTTCGGCTGGTTCGCGGTGCGCTTGTCGGGCGTCTATCTCGCCATGCTTACTTTGGCCTTCGCGCAGATCGTCTGGGCCGCCGTGTTCCAATGGGAAAACCTCACCGGCGGCTCCAACGGCGTCATCGGCGTCTGGCCGCCGCCGCCCTTCGACCGGGCCTCGATCTATTTCCTGCTAACGCTGGCGCTGGCGCTGGTCGGCGTGTTGTTGCTGCGCCGGTTTCTGTTCGCCCCGTTCGGCTATGCCATGCGCGCCGGTCGCGATTCCGCGCTGCGCGCCGAGGCGATCGGCATCAACGTCAAGCGCGTGCATTGGCTCGGCTTCGCCATTGCCGGCTGTATCGGCGGCGTGGCCGGCGGGCTGTTTGCCTTCGCCAAGGGCTCGATCTCGCCGGAGACCATCGGCGTTGGCCGGTCGATCGACGGACTGGTCATGGTGTTGCTCGGCGGAATCCAGACGCTAACCGGGCCCGTCATCGGTGCATCGGTCTATGCCACCTTGCAGGATACCGTGATGCGGCAGACCGACTATTGGCGCGCGCTGCTCGGCGGCATCATCCTGGTGCTGGTGCTCGCCTTCCCGCAGGGCATCGCCGGCGGCTTCACCGCACTCTGGCAGAAGACCGGGGCTAGGACATGACCGTGCTTCAGGTTCGCGCCCTGTCAAAATCGTTCGGCGGCGTCCAGGCCGTTAATAAGGTCAGTTTCACGGTCGCGCGCGGTGAATTCCTCGCGATGATTGGGCCGAACGGCGCTGGCAAGACCACTTGTTTCAACATGATCAACGGCCAGCTCGCGCCCGATTTCGGCGAGATCATGTTCGGAAACAAGAATCTTGCGCGTCTCGCATCACGCGATATCTGGCGGCTGGGGGTGGGGCGCACCTTCCAGGTTGCCGCTACCTTCCATTCGATGACGGTCGCGGAGAATGTGCAGATGGCGCTCATCTCGCACGCCCGCGAAATCTACCGTTTCTGGCGCGCGGCCGCGTCGCAACACCGCGAGCGCGCGCTGGACCTACTGGCCCAGGTTGGAATGCGCGCGGCCGCCGACCGCCCGAGCCGCGAGCTCGCCTACGGCGACGTCAAACGCGTCGAGCTTGCCATCGCGCTCGCCAACAAGCCACGCCTCTTGCTGATGGACGAGCCGACGGCCGGCATGGGCGCGCGCGAGCGACACGACCTGATCGCGCTGGTGAAGCGGCTGGTGGTCGAGCGCGGCATCTCCGTGCTGTTCACCGAACATTCGATGGATGTTGTGTTCGCTTTCGCCGATCGTATCGTGGTGCTGGCGCGCGGCCGTCTGATTGCCGATGGCACCACCGCAGCCATCCGTGATAACGCCCAGGTGCGTGAAGTCTATTTCGGCACGGGCAAGACATTTGCCGGTGGCACTTGGCATGGAGCCGCGTCATGAACGCGATGCTCGCGGTTGAATCCCTGAGTGCCTGGTATGGCGCGGCGCGGATTCTTTATGATCTAAGTTTTGAGGTCGGCCGCGGCGAAGTCGTCGCCCTAATGGGCCGCAACGGTGCCGGCAAATCCACCACCCTCAAATCCATTATGGGGCTGACCGCCAAACGGCAAGGCACTGTTCGGTTCGAGGACCGCGACATTTCAGGCCTCAAGCCGTTCGAGATCGCGCGCCGCGGCCTCGGTTATACGCCGGAGGACCGCCGCATCTTCGCTGATCTCACCGTCATGGAAAATCTTGACATCGGCCGCCAGCCCGCGCGTCGCTTCGCCGACGGCGCACCGGCGCCATCTTGGACGCCTGAAAAATTGTTCGACATGTTTCCCAATCTCGCCGAGATGCCGGATCGCCTCGGCGACCGCATGAGTGGCGGTGAACAGCAGATGCTCAACGTGGCGCGCACGCTGATGGGCAACCCTTTGCTGGTGCTGCTCGACGAGCCCTCGGAAGGAGTGGCTCCGCTGATCGTGGAACAAATGGCGGCGACGATCGTGGAACTCAAGAAAGAGGGCCTCTCGATCTTGCTCTCGGAACAAAACATCCATTTCGCGCGGCTGGTATCCGATCGGATCTACCTGCTGGAAAAAGGCCAAATCCGTTGGCAGGGCTCCATCGCGCAACTTGACACCAACCTTGAGGTGCAAAGGGCCTATTTGACGGTTTAACGCCCCGGTACCGCAAAAGCTCGGCACGCGACAGAAACCCGAACAGTTTGGTAGCTGCATTCCGGCCGTTTCGTGCTGTAGCTCGTCCCCGCGGATCGCTGCGTGACGATCGCGCGGCAGTTATTGATGCCTAGGTCCATGCGTTTCCTTCGCTTGACGCTGCCAAGCTCAGCATAGAGTATTGCGGCCGCTAGCAAAGGAACAAGACGCACTTTGTAAGGCGCCGCGAGGGAGATGCCGGTTGTTCAAAGTAGGTGATGCCATCATCACCCGTGTCGAGGAGACCAATCTCCCGAGCTATCCGCTGCGCGACATATTTCGAGAGTTTACCGACGCGCACATGGCCGAGCACAAATCTTGGCTGGCGCCGCATCATTATGAGGCCGATAGCGGTAAAATCCGGCTCTCCGTGCACAGCTGGATATTGAAGATCGGCGGCAAGACGATTCTCATCGACAGTTGCTGCGGCAACAACAAGGTCAAGCCGGGCCGCCCGTTCTGGCACATGCTCAACACCAACTATCTGGAGCGTCTAGCAGCGGCCGGCGCGCGACCGGAGGAAGTCGATCTGGTGATGTGCACGCACCTACACCACGATCATGTGGGCTGGAACACGCAGCAGAAGGACGGAAAATGGGTGCCGACCTTTCCCAACGCGCGCTACGTCTTCTCCAAGACGGACGTCGACTATTTCTCCAAGATCGATGCCGATCCGAAGGAAGGGCCAGCGGAGTTCGGCACCTTCCGCGAATGCGTGATCCCGATCCTTGAATACGGCAGGGCCGACCTCGTTAACCGCGGGCCCTACCGGCTCAATGATTTTATTGAGATTGATTCGGCACCCGGACACTCGCCCGGCCACATGGTCTTCAAGCTGGAAAGTAAGGGCCAGCGTGCCGCCTTCATCGGAGATGTCTGGCATCACTTGTTACAGGTCTATTACTCGGACTGGAATTTTCCCAAGAACTCCGACGCGAAGCAGGCCATCGTGAGCCGGCGGAAGGTACTCGACTATTGTGCCTCAAGTGGTGCGCTGGTGATGCCCGGCCATGTCGGACTGCCATTTGCCGGCCGCATTGAGAAGACCAAAGACGGCTATCGCCCCGATTTCAAACCGTGATGAAGCCCATGGTCTGATGTCTTGATCACTAATCGATACGTACGGCGTTCTCGCGAATAACCCTACCCCAGCGGTTTATTTCGCTATCGATGATGCTGCGAAATGCCGCGGCGTCCGCAAACGACGGCGTTACTCCGGATCGCGCAAGTAGTTTGGACGTGTCTGGATCCGCCAACGCGCGTTCCAATATCGTGCTGAGTTTGTTGATGATCGCCGGCGGCGTGTGCGCGGGAGCAACCACCCCGGTCCAGTTTTCCGCGACAACGTCAGGCAGTCCGAGTTCGGTGAATGTCGGGACGCGGGGAATCAGCTCTTCGTGCGTATTTGACGCAGAGGCCAAAGCGCGAACATTCCCTGCTTTCAGTGACGCCAGGAACAACGGAATTTCTCCGAACATTGCATCAATATGACCGCCAAGCACGTCGCTCAACGCTTGCGCGGCGCCGCGATAGGGAATGATTTCCAGTTTTGTTCGAATCGCCTTTTGCAGCAGGACCGCGCTGAGGTAGGTCGCCGCGCCAACTCCGGTCACGCCGACCGATAAGCTTCTCTTTGATCTAACGGCTGCCAAGAAATCGGAGAAGGCCTTTATTTTTGAGTTCGAGTTAACCGTCAACACGATCGTGTTGCGGCCGACCATTGCCACCGGATCGAAATCTGTCCGCGGATTGTAAGTCAAATCGGACCGAAGATTGGGATTGAGCGCCATCGCCCCGAGCGTTGTGAAGAACAAGGTGTAGCCATCGGCTTCGGAGCGCATGACGAATTCGGCTGCCACCTGACCGTTGGCGCCCGGCTTATTTTCCACGATCACGTTCTGCCCCACTATCGTGCCAATTTTTTTAGCTATCACTCGGGCAACGAAATCCGTGGCGCCGCCGGCCGCAAATCCGAGGACGAGCTTGATGGGGCGCGCCGGGTAGTCCTCCGCCTGAATGGGAGAGGTGGCAAACGTCGACAAAAATAGCCCCACGCCGAAAGCAGACCGACGACAGATCGCAGAGATCCGTCGTGTTGCGCGCTGCGTTGCCCCGGCATGCACGATATTCACAGCCATCATGATGCGGCCGTCAGCGCCTTTAGCCGCTGAGGTGTGACCGGCAAACGCGTCACCGCGCCGGGCCGCTGCAATGCGTCGTCGATGGCAGAAGCAATCGCCGCGCCGACTGGATTGGCGCCGCCTTCGCCGGCGCCCTTTAGGCCGAGTGAATTGAGCGGGCTCGGCGCATCCTCGGTGATGAGGATTGAAAGCTCGGGCACCTCACGGGCCGTCGGGATCATGTAATCTGTGAAGTTGGCCGACAGGGGCTCGCCCGCGTCGTCATAAAGAAATTCCTCGAGCAGGGCCCCTCCGATGCCTTGTGCCAGGCCACCGGCAATCTGGCCTTCTACTAGTCTTGGATTGACGGCTTTGCCGACATCATAGGCGATCGCGTAGCGCTCGATTGTCACGCCGCCGGTGTCCGCATCGAGGCGTACCTGCGCCACGTGAACGCCGTAGGGATAGACCATGTGCGAGGCTTCAAAGGTGTCTTCGGCGCTAAGCCCAGGGCGCTGGCGCACGAGTTCAGCGAGGGGCATCGACGGACCGGAAGAAGAATCACTGCGAGCGACCATTCCGTCCGAGATCGTCAGCAATTCTACCTTCGTCTGCATCAGTTCAGCGGCAAGAAGAACCACTTGTTGCCGAAGTTTGCTGGCGGCGAGGCGGGTGGCTTCGCCGCACATCACGGTGACGCGCGAGGCAAAGGCGCCCATGCCCTTATCAATGCGATCGGTCTGTCCGTGGACCACTTTGATATCGCTATAATTTACTCCGAGCGCATCAGCGCAGACCTGTGCGATCACGGTTTCCACGCCCTGGCCGATCGATGCGACGCCGGTAATAACCTGAACGGTGCCATCGGAGAGAAGTTCGACGCGCACCGTGTCGAACGGACCCAATCCGCTCTTTTCAACGAACATCGCGATGCCGGCACCAACTTTCTCGCCCTTGCTGCGGCGTTTGCGCAGTTTGCTCTGCATCTCTTTCCAGCGGGCGGCTTTGAGGGCTTTATCAAGCAGCAGCGCGTAGTCGCCCGAGTCATAAACGATATGCGTGCCGAGCGTGTCGAGCCCGAGCGTGTAGGGCATCGCGTTCTTTGAGATCAAATTGCGCCGGCGGATCTCTACTTTATCCACGCCGACTTTCGCAGCGATCGCGTCCAACAACCGCTCGCGCACAAAGGTAGATTCGTAGCGGCCGGGCGCGCGATAGGTCCCGCAGGGCGTCTTGTTGGTGAGGCGAATGTGGCCAGTCGCGCGATAGGCCGGTACACGATACGGGCCGGGCAGCATGGCTAAAGCGAGGTCGGGAACGGTGGCCGCGTGCGTGCGTAAGTAGGCACCGTTGTCGTGAAAAAATTCGTTTTCGATGGCGAGAATGCGTCCTTGTCCGTCAATTGCGGCGCGGATTCTGTGCACCTGTTCGCGCGAATGATTGGCGGCGACCAGATGCTCGCGCCGGTCCTCGATCCACTTAATCGGGCGACGGAATTTCAGCGCAGCGGCGCAGAGGAGGACGTCTTCCGGATAGATTTCGCCGCGGATGCCGAAGCCGCCGCCGACATGACCCTCGTAAAGCTGGACGGACTCACGTTTGCGGCCCAGCATTTGCGCGAGCGTGTCGCGATTCCAGTGCGGCACCTTGGCGGCGCCGTACATCTGCAAAATGTCGCGCGCCTCGTCGTAGCGAGCAATGCCGCCGCGTGTCTCGAGCGGCACGCCGGAATGGCGGCCGATAGAAAGTTCAAGCGAAACAACGGCATGCGCGTCGTGAAAGGCTAAGTCCACGTCACCGTAGCCTTTGCGCAGCACGCCTGCTTCGGTGCTCAGTTCATCCTCGAAAACACACGGTTGCTCGGTGGCGAGGAGCTGAACATCGAGTTCCTCGATATCTATTTCGACCAGATCTGCAGCATCTTCGGCTACGTACTGATCTTCTGCGAACACCAAAGCGACCGGCTCGCCGACATAGCGGACGAATTCCTTCGCCAGTACCGGCTGGCGATAGGGCTCGAGCGTCTTCAGCCCGGTGAGGCGAAACGGAATCGGCGGTATGTGCGCGACGTCCGCATTGGTCCACACCGCATGCACGCCTGACAATTCGAGTGCGGCGTCAGCGTCGATCGATCTGATTTTTCCATGCGCTGCGGGTGAGCGCACCACGCGCATCGTCCATTGGCCTGGAAACGAAATGTCGGCGGCGAAGCGTCCTTGGCCCAAGATCAAGGGCCGGTCTTCCAGACGCAGCACGGAATGGCCAACAAATTTTTGTTTTGCCCCGATCATCATGCGCCAGCGTTGCATACCCTGGGCGGACATTCACCTGTCCAGTTCTCGGAAATGCGATAGCCAATTCCCGGCTCGGTGAGAATGATCCGCGGGCCATCCGGATGCTCCTGATGGCGGAACTGCAGGGACCGGCGCCCGATGGCTTTTGGGCGCTGCCGCGGGTTTGACTGCCTCTCGAAAATGCCTACCGTCCCTACGGCCGGTTACACGGCTACCGCGTTTGCGGACAGAAAGGGCTTCATGAAAGTCTCAATTCTGGATGATTACTTCGACACGATCCGCACCCTTGCATGCTTTCGCAAGTTGGATGGCCATGAAGTCAAGATCTGGAACGACCACGTCCAGGACGTCGATAAACTGGCGGACCGGCTCAGGGATACCGAAATGTTGGTGCTGATCCGCGAGCGCACGAAGATTTGCAAGCCGTTGCTCGAGCGCTTGCCCAAGCTCAAGCTTATTAGCCAGCGCAGTGTCTATCCGCATATTGACATCGGAACCTGCACGGGGCTCGGCATCGTCGTGTCTTCCAGTCAGCATCCCGGCGAGCCTTGCTACGCCGCCGCCGAGTTGACCTGGGGCCTGACCCTAGCCGCTGTGCGGCAGATTCCACAGCAGATGGCGTCGCTAAAGTCCGGCGGCTGGCAGATCGGCGTGGGCTCGACACTGCGCAGCAAGACCCTTGGAATTTTCGGCTATGGCCGGATCGGCCACACCGTCGCGGGTTACGGCCGCGCCTTCGGCATGGATGTGTTGATCTGGGCACGCGGGGCAACGATGGCGAAAGCTCGCGCCGATGGCTTTGCCACCGCTGCTAGCAAACAGGCGTTCTTCGAACAATGCGACGTGATTTCACTGCACATGCGCCTTGTCGATGCCACGCGCGGCATCGTCACTGCCCCAGATCTAGCCCGCATGAAGCCTACGGCGTTGATTGTGAATACCAGCCGCGCGCCGTTAATCGAACCGGGCGCTTTGGTTGCGGCGCTAAGGGCGGGCCGGCCCGGCATGGCTGCGGTCGACGTCTATGAAGAGGAGCCGTTGCACGACACCAGCCATCCGCTCCTGAACATGCCGAACGTCGTGTGCACCCCGCATATCGGCTACGTTTCACGTGACGAATACGAAACGCAATTCACCGACATCTTCGACCAGATCACGTCCTATTGCGCCGGCCATCCCATCAACGTCGTCAATCCCGAGGTACTGACCTCGCCAAGCCTTCGGCGCTAGGCACTCTTTCATCGAATGATCCAAGCTAGTAGTTTGCGCCGGCCTGCCTCCTGCTATTGCGCACGCTAAATCGGAGAGGAACGCCATGAACCTTCACCGCAGAGCTTTTCTTCTTGGTTTCGCGGCAGGCGTCGCCACGCTCCCGGCTCTTTCGCGCACGGGGTGGGCGCAGTCTTACCCGACACGGGCCGCGCGCATCATCGTCGGCTTTCCACCCGGCACGTCGTCCGACATATGCGCCCGGTTGATCGCGCAATCGTTGTCGGAGCGACTTGGTCAGCAGTTTGTGGTCGAAAATCGCGCGGGCGCCGGCACGAATATCGCCGCCGAAACCGTGGTGCAGGCGGCGGCCGATGGTTACACGCTGCTTTGGGTCACGCAGACCAACGCCATCAACGGCACGCTTTACACGAACCTCAAGTTCAATTTTATGCAGGACATTGCGCCCGTCGCTGGGGTCATCACCGTCCCGACCGTCATGATGGTCAACCCAGCGGTGCCGGCAAAGACGCTGTCGGAGTTTATTGCTTATGCAAAGGCTAATCCTGGCAAGATCAACATGTCGTCGCCCGGCATCGGCAGCGCCAACCATGTGCTCGGCGAGCTGTTCCAGATGATGACCGGCATCAAGCTCACTCACGTTCCCTATAAAGGTAGCCAGTTTCCAGATCTGCTCAGCGGCCAGGTGCAGGTTACGTTCAATCCGTTGCCTTCCTCGCTGGCCTTTATCAAAGACGGCAAGCTGCGCGCTTTGGCTGTCACCTCGGCGACGCGGCCAACGGTGCTGCCGGACGTCCCCACTGTGGGCGAAATCGTGCCGGGTTATGAGGGCTTCGCATGGTTCGGCATCGGCGCGCCGAAGAACACGCCGAAGGAAATTGTCGACACGCTCAACAGCGCGATTAATGCAGGTCTTGCCGATCCCAAGCTGAAGGCGAAGCTCGAGGAGCTGGGCGGCATGCCGATGGTGGTGACGCCTGCCAACTTCGGCAAGTTTATCGCCGCCGAAACCGAGAAGTGGGGCAAGGTGGTGAAGTTCGCCAACCTTAAGGTCGAGTGACGGACAGTAACTCTGCGATGGCGGTGACGGCGCGGCTCTGCGAACGGATCGCTGCAACCGCCTATGAAAATCTCCGCACACCCGCGATCGAGGCCGCGCGGCGGCTAGTGCTTGACGGCATCGCCATCGCAGTAGCCGGCACCGAAGAGGAAGCGATCCGGATCCTGGCGGCGCACCACCGGGAGCAGGGCGGCGCCGCGCAGGCGACCGCGATCGGCAATGGCTTCCGTCTCAACACGGTGTCGGCGACGGCGCTCAACGGCGCCGCCATGCACGTGCTCGACTTTGAGCCGATGTGGAGCCCGGCCAATCATGCGCTATCAACCACGCTCGCCGGCGTGCTGGCGCTGGCGGAGCACCGTGGCTCGACGGGCCGCGAGGTTTTGACCGCGCTGGTCAAGGGCGTGGAGATGCAGGGCTGGATTCGCCAAGCTTCTGGGCAATTCGAGGCGCGCAGCAGCCGTTTTCATCCGCCCGGCGCCGTTGGTCCGCTCGGTGCGGCGGTCGCGGCCGGACACCTCCTGAAGCTCGATCCCGCTCAGCTCGCCAACGCGATCGGCATCGCGGCCTCACGGGCGGGCAGCGTGCTGGCTAATGCCGGCACCATGACGAAGTCGACGCATTGCGGCCATGCCGCGGCACTCGGACTCGAGTCCGCGCTCCTAGCCGCGCGCGACTTTAGCGCCAACACGGCGGTATTCGAAGCGGCCCAAGGTTATGTGCCGGCGTTCTACGACGACGGCTTCAAGATCGAGGAGATGCTGAACTACGGGCGCGCGCCGTTCCGCATCGTCGATCCCGGCTATGCGATTAAGATGTTCCCAAGTCAATTCGGGACGCATTTCGGCATCGCCGCGGGACTCGAACTGCACCCGAAGATTTCCGATGCGCGCGCCATTCACCGCGTCGTGTTGACCGCGCCGGTAATGGCCTATGTCGACCGGCCAAAGCCCAAGAAGGGCCTCGAGGGTAAGTTCTCGCTGCAATACACTGCGGCCGCCGCGCTGCTCGACGGCAAGGTAGGCATCCGCACGTTCACCGACGCGCGCCTCGCCAAGCCGGACATACAGAATCTGCTAGGCAAGTTCGAAGTGCACCTCGACCCCGCGATTCCTGGTCGTTTCGAGGAAATGCACGTGCTGCTGCGCGTCGTGCTCCACGGAGGCCGAGTGCTGGAGACGCGCTGCAATGGGCCGCGTGGTAAGTGGGGCACGCCGCCGATCAGCGAGGCAGAACATCTCGTCAAGGTGCGCGACTGTTTGGCGACCAAGATCGAGCCCGCAACGGCCGAGCAGATCATCGGGCTTGCCCAGCGCATCGACAATCTCGACGCCGCCGACGTACGCGGAATGATGCGGCTCGCCGGCTGCTTCGCGTAATCGGGCGCCATGGCCGCTCTACCAACCTGTCCCGTTCGGCCCACCTTGGATCTAAGCTTATAATTTTATTTTTGTCGTTCGCTGGCCTTTTTCGAGCTTTGACTTTTCGCACTTCAACAACACGAACTTTGATCGAACAAGCTAGGTCTTTTGGGAGTGCAGGCCAGGCAAAGCCAGATTTTATAGCCCGCGCATTTCCTTCGCAGCCGCGCGCACGGCCTTGATGATGTTCTGGTAGCCGGTGCAGCGGCAGAGGTTGGACGACAGGACGTCGAGCAAGTCCTCGTCGCTAATGTCGGGCTCGCGCTCTAGCACGCCGACCCCCAGCATCAAGAAGCCGGGCGTGCAAAAGCCGCATTGCAGGCCGTGATAGTTCATAAAGGCTTGTTGCATCGGATGCAGCTTGTCACCCTGCGCTAGGCCCTCGACGGTCCGGATCTTCTTGCCCTCGGCCTGAACAGCGAACATCAGGCAAGAGCGTACCGGTTCGCCGTCGACGATAACGGTGCATGCGCCGCAGACACCGTGCTCACAGCCAAGATGCGTGCCAGTCTGCCCGCAATCCTCGCGGATGGCGTCGGCCAATGTGCGGCGTGGCTCGACCTCGATGGCGTGATCGCGGCCGTTGATGGTGAGCGTGATGGCCGTCTTCTCGGTCATGCGGCCTTTCCTAAAGCGCGCAACGCTGCGCGGATGCGCTGCGGGGTTGCCGGCATCTCGTCGATTTGCACGCCGAAGGGCGCTAGAGCGTCGTTGATCGCATTGAGCACCGCCGCTGGCGCGCCGATGGTCCCGCCTTCGCCCAGCCCCTTAGCCTTGGTGATCGAGTTGACGCTCGGCGTCTCGATGTGATGCAGCTCGATCGGCGGGATTTCGCGCGCGGTGGGCGGCATGTAGTCGGCGAGGTTGGCGGTGAGAATGCTGCCGTTCTCGTCGTAGATGATTTCCTCCAGCAGAGCGTTGCCGATGCCCTGCGCGACGCCGCCGTGCACTTGGCCCTCGGCGATCATCGGATTGATCAGGCGGCCGGCGTCCTCCGCCACGACATAACGTTCGACCACGACGCGGCCGGTATCCGCGTCAACCTCGACAATGGCGACATGGCAGGCGTTCGAAAACGTGCCGGGCGGATCGTAAGTTCCAGTCTCGATCAGGCCTGGTTCAATCTCGCCTTTAAAGCGGTGTGTCTGCGTATAGGCCTCGCGCGCGAGCCTCGCGATCGGGATGACGCGGTCTGTGCCGGCGATCTTGGCGACGCCATCGGCCAGTATGATGTCGCCCTCCGCGGCTTCCAGCATCGTGCTGGCGATTTTGATCAGCTTGGCGCGCACCTTGCGCGCGGCAATCAGCGTGGCGCCGCCGGAAATCACCAGCGAACGGCTGGCAAATGTGCCCCAGCCGTACGGCGTGTGGTCGGTGTCGCCATGCACGACCTTGATCACGTCGGGCGTGACGCCAATCTCGTCGGCAATGATCTGCGCCAACGTGGTACGCAGGCCCTGGCCGTGCGGTGAAGCGCCGATGCGCGCCTCGACGAAGCCGGAAGGATCGACCGTGAGGATCACGGTTTCCCAGCCGGGCGTGATGTCCATGCCGCGCGCCGCGAAGGCCGGGCTGCCGTAGCCCGTGCGCTCGGAGAAAGTCGCGAAGCCAATGCCGAGGTGGCGGCCCTTGGAACGTTCTTGTTGCTGGTGCGCGCGGAAGGCGGGCAGGTCGATGGCCTTCACGGCCATTTCCAGCGTCTCGCGATAGCTGCCCACGTCGTATTCAAGGCCGATCGCCGAGGTGTAGGGGAATTTGTCGATCAGGTTGCGGCGGCGGATATCGACCGGATCGATGGCGAAAGCGGCGGCCGCTTTGTCCATGAGGCGTTCTAGTGCAAAGGTGATAACTGGGCGCGACACGCCGCGATAGGGCGCCATCGTGCATGTGTTGGTGAGCACGCCGCGCGCCTGGCATTCGTAATGCTGCACATCGTAAGGGCCCGGCATTTCGGCCATCGCCATCAGCGGCTCGATGCCGCAGGTCGTGGGGAAGCAGGAATAGGCGCCGACATTGGCGACGACGTCGGCCTTGAGTGCGATCAACCTGGCGGTCTTGTCGAAAGCGCCTTCCAGCGTGACGTATTGATCGCGGCTGTGGAAGCTAGCGATCAGGTTCTCGCGCCGGTCCTCACTCCACGCGACCGAGCTCTTCAATTTACGCGCCAGCCACACCAGCACGATGTATTCGCTTGCAAGCGACATCTTCTGGCCGAAGCCACCGCCGACGTCGGGTGCGATCACGCGTAGATCGGCCTCCGGCATGCCAAGCACGTCGGCGATGGCGGTCCGCATCAGGTGCGGCATTTGAGTGGCGCAGGTGAGGGTGACGCGCCCTGTCGCAGCATCGCAGGCGGCGTGGCCGCCGCGCGCCTCAATCGGGGTCGCGTTCTGCCGACGCGAGCGCGCCTCGAGCTTAACGATCTTGGATGCGCCCTTCCACGCCGTGTCGAAGTCGGGCGATTTAAACTTGCCTTCTAGGATAACGTTGCCGGGCGCCTCGGCGTGGATCCGCGGCGCGCCCACTGCGAGCGCAGCGCGCGCGTCGATCACTGGCGTCGCTTCCTCGATTTCGAGATCGACCCGCTCGGCCATGTCCTCGGCCGCCGCGGCACTGGCAGCGACTACGGCTGCGATTGGTTCACCGACAAAACGGACGGCATCGGAAGCGAGCACAGGCTGGCCGACCGGCCTGTAGTTAAACTTGTGCAGCATCGGCACGATCGACTTCACACCTTCGAGGTCGGCGGCGGTGATGAGATGTGCGCCGTCCGGGGCGGCGATGCGGCCAATCTTGCCAGCGGCGACCGGGCTGCGCACGAATCGCAGATGATGCGTGGCCGGCAGGTCAGCGGTAAAGCGGCCGCGCCCCGAGACTAGCGCAGGGTCCTCCAACCGTCGGATGGGGCGGCCGACCCAGGTCGTGCCTGAGCCTTTGGTATGGTCGCGCGCGCTCATTTGCCGGATTGCTCCAGCGCGCGGCGCACCACGGCGCGCACCAGATCGCGCCGATATTCGGCGGTGGTTTGGTAATCTTCCAGCGGATCGATCGAGGATGCCGCGGCTTCGGCGGCGGCGCGGAAGACCTTGTCGCCTGGCGCCTGACTGTCGAGTACGGCTTCAGCTTCCGCGATGCGGCGCGGGCGCGCCTCAGCGCCGCCGATGCCGACGCGCGCCTCGACGATCTTGCCGCCTTGCAGGCGGTAGGTGGCGAGCGCCGCTGCCATTGCAAAATCGCCAGCGCGGCGGTTGAATTCGTTGAAGCCGAATTTGGCATCCCTCGCGAGCAATGGCAGGCGCGCTTCGACCAACAGCTCGTCTTCCTTGAGCGCGGTCGCCATGATGCCTTCGAAGAAATCCGCAGCTGCAATCAACCGTTCGCCATGCGTATTGCGCGCGACCATGGTGGCCTCGAGCGTGGCGGCTACCAGACACCATTCCGACGCCGGGTCTGCGTGCGCCAAGCTGCCGCAGAACGTGCCGCGCATGCGGATCGGGTAATGCGCGATGTGACGCGCGACCTCGCTCAGCAATTTGCCGAGCGGGTTGTCGACCACCGGTTTATGAAAGGCAGCATGACGAACACAAGCGCCGATAGACAATACCTTTCCATCGGTCATGACCTCGTTGAGACCGGCGACGTCATTGATGTCGACGAGATGCGCGGGCTTCGCCAGCCGGAACGCCATGATCGGCACGAGACTCTGTCCACCGGCCAGCACGCGGCCGTCTTGCGGCGCGTAGATGGCGAGAAGTCTCAGCGCTTCGTCGAGCGTTTTCGGCGCGTGGCGAATGAATGGCGCTGGCTTCATGCGAGGGATCGTCGGGTTGAATATTTGTTCAGGAACGTTAGGCCGCGGTTCCGAATTGTCAAACTCGCCGGCCCTGCGCGCTGTGAACCTATTCGTACGGTGCCCGGCCAATGACGGTCGCAACCTCTGCCCTGAAGAAATCCAGGTGCTGCAAGACGTCCCCAGTCTTGCCGTCATCGACTCATGTGCCAGCGCGCCGGTCTGTCGATTAACTCCGACGTCGTGTCGGCGACCCACCAACATCCTACATGCCATCGGTGTACCGTCACTGGGATGCTGGCACAATCGCGTATGGATGTCGCTCAGCG
>Ga0207776_1000015_pt1 | contig 27941 bp, 23 predicted proteins | sample LuqExpMetageno30_FD_187788 | JGI IMG/M metagenome (GOLD analysis project Ga0207776, IMG submission 187788) | Tropical forest soil microbial communities from Luquillo Experimental Forest, Puerto Rico - Sample 30 (SPAdes) | ecosystem: Environmental > Terrestrial > Soil > Tropical forest ... | reverse complement strand
TAAGTCATTGAAAAATGGCGCGCCCGAGACGATTCGAACGTCCGACCTTTGCCTTCGGAGGGCAACGCTCTATCCAGCTGAGCTACGGGCGCTTATCGGTGTAGATAGACAAATTGACCAGCAGCGGCAACGGGCCACCGCAGTGCAAAAAGGCCTGACTTTCTGTGTTTCAAGCAACTCGGCCCTTTTCGAAAGGCCGCGAATCTCATAGGGCTGATTCCCAAGGCGCATGGAGCGCACGAGGAGCAGACGTCATGGCAGAAACAGCGAAGGCCAAGCCGATCACGACGAAAGATTTGGCGTACACCTTGGCGGAGCAGCACGAACTAACGAAACGCCAGGGCCGGGAAATGCTCGACGACCTGGTCGGTCTGATCACCAAGCACCTGAAGAAGGGCGAGCGGGTGAAGATCGCCGGCCTCGGCATTCTGCAAGTCCGCAAGCGCGCGGCCCGCATTGGACGCAACCCGGCGACTGGCGAGCCGATCCAGATAAAGGCCAGCAGGAAAGTCGCGTTCCGCGCCACCAAAGGCTTGAAGATGGCGGTTTGAGCGCCGTCACAAGATGGCGCCAAAAGCCCCGCCGGGACGCCGAGCGGGGTTTTTGTTTTTATGGCAAGACTCTTCTCCTTGTCATGGCCGGGCTTGTCCCGGCAATCCATTAACGAGACCCGCGCCGCGCGTTATAATGCCCAACGAGAAAATCTCGGGGAGGCGTTGATGTCGCAGGCGGCGGAGAGCCGTACGGGCAAGCCCGCGATGCTCAAGGACAAGGACTTTCAGTGGGAGGACCCGCTCGGGCTGGAAGGGGAACTGTCCGAAGAGGAGCGGATGGTGCGCGAGACCGCCAAGGGCTTCGCGCAGGACTATCTGATGCCGCGGGTGATCGAGGCCTACCGCAAGGAGAAATACGACCCCGACATGCTGCCCGAGATGGGCAAGCTCGGATTGCTCGGTCCGACGGTTGCGGAAGAGTACGGCGGGGCGGGATTAGGTTATGTGGCTTACGGGCTGATCGCACGCGAGTTGGAGCGGGTCGATTCCGGCTACCGCTCGGCCATGTCGGTGCAGTCGTCGCTGGTGATGTACCCGATCTATGCCTACGGCACCGAGGCGCAGCGGCGGAAATACCTGCCCAAGTTGGCCAAGGCGGAGCTGATCGGGTGCTTCGGCCTCACTGAGCCGGACCATGGCTCCGACCCCGGCTCCATGGTCACCAAGGCTGAGAAGGTTGCCGGCGGCTACAAGCTCAACGGCGCCAAGACCTGGATCTCCAATGCGCCGGTTGCCGACATCGCGGTGGTGTGGGCGAAGCTCGATGGCAAGATCCGCGGCTTCGTGGTGGAGCGCGGCGCCAAGGGATTCTCCACCCCGAAGATCGAGGGCAAGCTTAGTCTAAGGGCCTCCATCACCGGCGAGGTGGTCCTATCTGACTGCGTCATCCCGGAAGAGAACCTGTTACCCAACATCAAGGGCCTTGCCGGTCCCTTTGGCTGTCTCAACAACGCCCGCTATGGCATCGCCTGGGGCGCCATGGGGGCGGCCGAGTTCTGCTGGCACCGGGCGCGCCAATATACCCTCGATCGCAAACAGTTTGGCCGGCCCTTGGCCGCCAACCAGCTCATCCAGAAGAAGCTTGCCGACATGCAGACCGAGATCGCCCTGGGACTACAGGGCGCGCTGCGTCTCGGCCGCCTGCTGGAGCAGGGGAAAGCCGCGCCGCCCTCGATCTCGCTCATGAAGCGCAACAACTGCGGCAAAGCGCTCGACATCGCGCGGCTCGCCCGCGACATGCACGGCGGCAACGGCATCTCCGAGGAGTTCCACGTGATGCGCGTGCTCGCCAACCTCGAGACCGTGAACACCTACGAGGGCACGCACGACATCCACGCCCTTGTCCTCGGCCGCGCCCAGACCGGCATTCAGGCGTTTTTCTAGAGCGGCATCGCCGCGACCTGCCGCGCCATCGATTGCGGTCGCGATCGACGAGATCTTGCGCTTAGCGGCTTCGATCAACGGTCCGATTGAACCGGTGGCGTTGAGCGCGAAGGCGACTTCGATAATAGCGTCCCGATCGTACTGGCCGCGCTTGGCTAAGCGGCGCGAAAAAAAGCGAGCATGAGGTTCCTCCTGTGATTGTGAGAATCTCAGACAGGGAATCATCGGGAACGAACGCGGCGGCCACGGGTCCGAATTGGGGTCGGGCCGTCGGCGCGATTATGGCGGGATTTGTCTGTGATCGACTCGGTCGCCACAATTTGGCGGCGGTGGAGAAGCGCGATATGAGGGACGCATGAAGGTCGATGGCAAAGACATGCGCACGATCTGGCTGGAGCGTGACGGCGCCGCGGTCGGCATCATCGACCAGACGCTACTGCCGCACCGCTTCGCCACCGCGCGGCTGACCACGCTTGAAGACGCCGTGCGCGCCATCAAGACCATGCAGGTACGCGGCGCGCCGCTGATTGGCGCGGCGGCGGCCTTTGGCGTCTGGCTCGCTTTGCGCGCGGACGCCTCCGACGACAATCTGGAGCGCGCCTACGCCCATCTGCTGGAGACGCGGCCGACCGCGATCAATCTGCAATGGGCGCTCGACCAGATGATGGCGGCGGTGCGCAATCGTCCCCGCGGCGAGCGCGTCGAGGCTGCGCTACGCCGCGCCGGCGAGATCGCCGCCGACGACGTCGCCATCAACCAGCAAATCGGCCGACATGGCCTCAAGCTTATCGAAGACGTCGCGATGCGCAAACAAGACGCGGCGGTCAACGTACTCACGCATTGCAACGCCGGATGGCTGGCGACGGTCGATTGGGGCACGGCGACGGCGCCGGTCTACATGGCGCATGACAAGGGCGTCCGCGTGCACGTCTTCGCCGACGAGACGAGGCCGCGCAACCAGGGCGCCGCACTCACCGCCTGGGAGCTTGGCCAGCACGGCGTGCCGCACACCGTGATCCCGGACAATACCGGCGGCCACCTGATGCAGCACGGGCTCATCGATCTGGTGATCGTCGGCGCCGACCGCGTCACCGCGCAGGGCGACGTCTGCAACAAGATCGGTACCTATCTCAAGGCGCTCGCCGCGCGCGACAATAATGTACCGTTCTATGTGGCGCTGCCGTCGCCGACCATCGACTTCTCGGTCACCGATGGTATCGCCGAGATCCCGATCGAGGAGCGCAGCGCCGAGGAAGTGATCACAATGATCGGCAAGACCAAGGACGGTTGCATCGAGACGGTGCAGATCATCCCGGACGGCTCGCCGGTCGCCAATTACGGCTTCGACGTAACGCCGGCGCGTCTCGTCACCGGCCTCATCACCGAGCGCGGAGTGCTTAAAGCAAACCGCGCCGCGCTCGCCGCTGCTTTCCCCGAGCGTGCCGAGGTTCGACCAGAATCGCCAGCCAGCATCCCCTCCGCCTCATGAAGCTTGCCGCCCAACAACCCTTAAAAATGCCGGTCGACGGCCGCCAATCGGAAACCGCGTTGGCGGTCGCGCGCGGCACCGCGCGGCTCTTGCATGCACATAGCTTTTCGGTGGTGAGCGAATTGCCATTGCCGTCCGGCCGCCGCGCCGATCTGGTGGCACTCGATACGAGCGGCGAAATCTGGATCGTGGAGATCAAATCCTCGGTCGCCGATTTTCGTGCCGATGAGAAGTGGCAGGACTACCGGTTGCACTGCGACCGCCTGTTCTTCTCCACCTCAATGGGAGTGCCCTGCGAAATCTTCCCCAAAGATACGGGGCTGATCGTTGCGGATGCATTCGGCGCGCAGATGGTGCGCGACGCGCCCGAGCACAAATTGCCCACGGCGACGCGCAAGTCGATGATGCTCGTTTTTGCGCGTGCCGCCGCGCTGCGGTTGCAGTCGCTGATTGACCCAGCTGGGCCCTACGGGGATTCCAACTGAATCAGCGCGGCGCGCGTTTCGCCAATATCCGCTGCAGCGTGCGGCGATGCATGGAGAGCCGCCGCGCGGTTTCCGAGACGTTGCGGTCGCACAATTCGTAGATGCGCTGGATGTGCTCCCAGCGCACGCGGTCGGCCGACATCGGTTTTTCCGGCGGATCGATTTTGTTTTCCTGCGCCAGCAACGCGGCCACCACGTCGTCGGCGTCTGCGGGCTTCGCCAAATAATCGATGGCACCTAGCTTCACTGCATTCACCGCCGTGGTGATGTTGCCGTAGCCGGTAAGGATAATCGCACGCGCATCCGGCCGCCGCTTCTTCAGCGCCGAAATCACGTCGAGTCCGTTGCCGTCGCCAAGCCGCATGTCGACCACGGCGAATGCGGGCGCCGCCTGTTCCACTTGTCGCATTCCACCGGCCACCGTTTCAGCTATGCTCACCGCAAATCCGCGCTGTTCCAGCGCCTTCGCCAGTCGCTCCAGGAAGGGTCGATCGTCTTCGACGATCAATAGGGTTCGTTCGCCGGGGAATTTTTCTTGTACCTCAGCGGCGGTGGTGTCGGTTTTGGCAATTTCCACGTTTGCACCCGTGTCGAATTAGCGTCGTCCGATGCACACAACATAGCCACACAGGAATAATTGAATTTGACGTACCTCAAAGCGTGGCGAAACTTGGCCGTTGTTTGAAATCGGCGCGCGGCCAGCGCACACTAATGATGGCGCCGTGGGCGGGAAATGCCCGGTTTTCGAAGCTAAGCGTGGCGCCCGAGCGCTCAAGCAGGTTCTTTGCGATGAAGAACCCAAGCCCCAAGCCGGAGCTCTCTTCGGAGGTATTTGCAATGTGGCGACGGCTGGTTACGTAGGGCTCGCCAAGCCTGTCCATGACTTGCGGGGAGAAGCCCGGACCGTCATCGCTGATGATCAACTCGATCGTCTCGGCCGTCCACAGCGCCTCGATCACCACGCGCTCGTTCGCAAAATCGACGGCGTTTTCCACCAGGTTGCCGAGGCCGTAGAGGATCGCGGGATTGCGCGCGCCCTGCGGCTCGACACCATGCTCGGGCCGTATGTTTACCTCGATTGCCAGGCCGAAATCGCGGTGTGGCGCCACTACCTCTTCGATCAGCGAGGTGAGCGGCGTACTATCGAACGGTCCGCCGCTCGACGACAACTCGGTGAGCTTACCCAGGATGTCGCGACATCGCGATGCTTGCTCGCGCAACAGCCGCACGTCGTCGCCATGCGGCGCCTCGGCGGGAATCGCGTTCTCCAGCTCCTTGGCGACCACCGCGATGGTGGAGAGCGGCGTGCCAAGCTCATGCGCGGCGGCTGCCGCGAGGCCGTCGAGCTGTGAGAAGTGCTGCTCGCGCGCCAGAACTAGTTCGGTCGCGGCGAGCGCGTCGGAGAGCTGGCGCGACTCCTCGGTGATCTGCCAAGCGTAGACGCCGATGAAGCCGATCGCGAGCAGGATCGAGAACCAGATGCCCATCATGTAGATGGGCGGTAGCTCCAGCGGATCCTCGGCTTTCCACGGCAACGGATAGTGTGTGACCACCAGCACGGTGGCGCAGGAGATCGCGAAAGCGCCGAGCAGGAGCGTGAAGCGCGCCGGCAGCGCGGTCGCCGAGAGCAGCACCGGCCCGAGGAAAAGGAAGGCGAAGGGATTCTCCAGCCCGCCGGTGAGGAACAACAATACCGCGAGTTCGGCGATGTCGAAGGCGAGCAACCAGGCCGCGCGGTCGGGCGCGAGCCGCTGCATGCTGGGAAAGCTCAGGCGCAGGACGGCGTTGAGCAGTGCCGCCGCCGCGATCACGGCGAGGCAAGGCACGAGCGGCAGCTTGAACTCAAGCCCGTAATAGACCACCAGCACCGCAGTGGTCTGGCCGATGACGGCGAGCCAGCGCAGGCGCACCAGTGTCTCGAGCCGGACGTGACGATGCGAATGGTTCTGCGCATCGATAGGCAAGGGCATGACGAAATATCCTTAGGTTGTGCGCCGGACAGGGTTGTGACCTAGGTCAAATGCGAGGTGGGGCTTGCGCTTGGCGCGCCCCGACGTCACATCTGACCCGCCAATCGGACCTGCGTGAATGGACGCCAGCACCCCTCCCGCCATCGCCCTTGAGCGAGTGGTCAAGTTTTACAAGAGCGTGGCGGCGGTTGACGGCATCACCTTTCGGCTCTCGCGCGGATCGATCACCGGTCTGCTCGGCGGCAATGGCGCCGGCAAGACCACGACCATTGCCATGATCATGGGGCTGGTGACGCCGACTCTCGGGACGGTCAGTGTGCTCGGCGCGCAGATGCCGAAGGAGCGCTACCGGGTGCTGCACCGGATGAACTTCGAAAGCCCCTATGTAGGGCTGCCGATGCGGCTCACGGCGCGGCAAAATCTCTCGGTGTTCGCGCAGCTTTACGGCGTAGTCGAAACCCGCGAACGCGTCGCGAAGCTTGCCGCCGATCTCGACCTCACCGAATTTCTCGACCGCCCGACCGGCAAGCTCTCGGCCGGGCAGAAGACCCGAGTCTCGCTCGCCAAGGCGCTGCTCAACGATCCGGAAGTGTTGCTGCTCGACGAGCCGACCGCCTCGCTCGACCCCGACACGGCCGACTGGGTGCGCGAACGGCTCGAACACTATCGCCACCGGCATGGCGCGACCGTGCTGCTCGCCTCGCACAACATGACCGAGGTTGAACGGCTGTGTGAGCGCGTCATTATCATGAACAAGGGCCGCATCGAAGATGACGACACACCACAGCGCCTGCTCGAGCGCTACGGACGCGAGACGCTGGAAGAGGTGTTTCTCGACGTGGCGCGCGGGCGGGGGACCCATCGTGAGGTCGCGCAATGAACAGCAGCGACGTCGGTGTGAACTTCTCGCTCAACCGCGTCAGCGCGATGGTACGGCGCTATTGGTACCTGCTGCGCTCGTCCTGGCCGCGCATTCTCGACCTAATCTATTGGCCGACCGTGCAGATGCTAATGTGGGGCTTCCTGCAGCTTTACGTGATGCAGAACGGCGGTCTGTTCGCGCGCGCCAGCGGCGTGTTCATCGGCGCGGTGCTGTTGTGGGATATCCTCTTCCGCGGCCAGCTCGGCTTTTCCATTTGCTTTCTGGAAGAGATGTACGCGCACAATCTCGGCAACTTGATGATGTCGCCATTGCGACCGGTCGAATTCATTGCCGCGCTGATGATCATGAGCATTGTGCGCCTGTCGATCGGCATGATCCCGGTGACGTTGCTCGCGATTCTGTTCTTTGGCTTCAATCTGTGGTCGCTTGGCTTGGCGCTCGCCGCTTTCTTCCTCAATCTGATGTTGACCAGTTGGTCGGTTGGAATCTTCGTCGCCGGCCTCTTGTTGCGCAACGGCATGGGCGCCGAGAGCCTCGCCTGGACCATCATGTTTCTGTTCTTGCCGCTTACCTGCGTGTACTACCCGGTAACCGTGCTGCCCGACTTCCTGCAGTACGTCGCCTGGTCGCTGCCGCCGACCTACGTGTTCGAAGGCATGCGCACGCTGCTCATCGATCATGTCTTCCGCGCCAACCTGATGCTCGAGGCTTTCGTATTCAATATTGTGCTTTTCGCAGCTGCGTCATTGGCTTTCCTGAAGCTCTTGCAGAGCGCCAGGGTGCATGGGTCGCTGCTCCAGGAAGGCGAATAAGAGAAAAAAGTCTTCTTATATAAGCGGTTATAGGCAGTTATAAGGCTGTAAACCGGATGCGAAGAACTCGTCTATATATGTTGACCGCATGAGCGAGAAGCGCCACCCTGCCGCACTGCCGCAAGGCGAGGGGGAGTCCATGCCGATTGGCGAATTCGACGGGGCAGCATCGCTGCCCGGCAACAACGGCATTTTGCTGTCGACGCCAATCTATTGGCTCTACGAGATGGTTCACGCCGCGCTCAATCCGTCGCGCGCCTTCGCCGATGCGACGCGACTGTTCTTCAAGAATCCGGCGAATCCACTCGCGCACACCACCTATGGCAAATCGGTCGCCGCGGCGGCCGAATTGTTCGAGCGCTCGACGCGCCGTTACCGCCGCCCCGATTGGGGCATCAATTACACTACCGTCAGCGGCGAGCGCGTGCCGGTGCATATCTCTTCGGTGTGGGAGCGTCCGTTCTGCCGGCTGCTGCACTTCGAACGCGCGTTCACGCGCATGCCGCGCCGGCCGCAGCCGCGGCTGCTGATCGTGGCGCCGATGTCGGGGCACTATCCGACGCTGCTGCGCGGCACGGTCGAGACCTTCCTCCCCAATCACGACGTCTACATTACCGAGTGGGCTGACGCGCGCATGGTGCCGCTGAGCGAAGGTCATTTCGATCTCGACGACTACATCGATTACCTGATCTCGATGCTGCACACGCTGGGCGGCGACGCGCATTTGATCGCGGTCTGCCAGCCTTCAGTGCCGGCGCTCGCCGCGATCTCGCTGATGGAAGCCGACCAGGACGACTACGTGCCGCACTCCATGGTTCTGATGGGCGGCCCGATCGACACTCGCATCAACTCTAACGCGGTCAACAAGCTCGCGGAAACGCGCGGCATCGATTGGTTCCGCCGTCACGTCATCACCAAGGTGCCGTTCCCCCATCCCGGCTTCATGCGCGACGTCTATCCAGGCTTCCTGCAGTTGCACGGCTTCATGAGCATGAATCTCGATCGCCACATCGAGGCACACCACAATCTGTTCCTGCATCTGGTCAAGGGCGATGGCGACTCGGCACAGAAGCATCGTGAGTTCTACGACGAATATCTGGCCGTCATGGATCTCGCCGCCGAGTTCTACCTTCAGACCGTCGACACCGTGTTCATCCGCCACGCGCTGCCGAAGGGCGAGATGCGGCATCGCCGCCGCCATATCGATCCGGCGAAGATCAGGCGCCTCGCGCTAATGACGGTTGAGGGTGAGCACGATGATATCTCGGCGGTCGGCCAGACCAGGGCCGCGCACGACCTGTGCGTGAACATCCCGGCCGAGAACAAGGTGCATTGGGAGCAGCCGGACGTCGGCCACTACGGCGTGTTCAACGGCTCGCGCTTCCGCGCCGAGATCGCGCCGCGCATCGGTGATTTTGTGCTTTCGCATAACGGACACCGCCGCGCCCGTCTGTCCGCCGCGAAGCCCGCCTCTAACGAAATCAGATAGGCCCGCCCGCGCGAAAGTGCGTGGCGGGCGACGCCGAATCGGGCACTATTGCAGCATGCTGCTGCCCCTGCGCGCCTTGCTCTACCGTCGGCCGAGCGAGCCATCAGCGATCAGCATCGTATTCGATCGTGAGGTCTACCTGGTGCGGGTGCGTCGCCACCGGCAGGCACGGCGCTACACGCTGCGCATCAATTCGGTCACGCGTGACGTCGTGCTCACCATGCCGCCGCGCGGCAGCCTTAAGCAAGCGCGGGAATTCGCCGAGAAACACGGCGCTTGGATCGCGGCGCGGCTCGACCATTTGCCAGAGCCCGCGCCATTCGCGGAGGGCACCGTGATCCCGGTGCGCGGCGTCGATCACCGCATCGCGCATCGCCGTGGCCGTGGCACGGTGTGGATCGAAGAGGGCGAGGGCGAACGCCTGCTCTGCGTCGCCGGCGAGGCGCCGCATGTCGCGCGCCGGGTCTCCGATTTTCTCAAACGCGAGGCGAAAGGCGATCTAGAAGTCGCCAGCCGTCGCGCGGCAGTTGCGCTCGGCGTCACCGTCAAGCGCGTGTCGGTCCGCGATCCGTCGAGCCGCTGGGGTTCGTGCTCGTCGACCGGCGTGCTGTCCTATTCCTGGCGGCTGATCTTCGCGCCGGATTTCGTGCTCGAATATCTTGCCGTGCACGAGGTTGCTCATCTCGTCGAAATGAACCATTCGCGCCGCTTCTGGCGGCTCGTGGAAAGAGTCTGCCCGGATTATCCGCGCGCCAAGACTTGGCTCGACACGCACGGCGGCGGCCTACACCGTTACGGCGCGGCAAAAGACTGACGGCCATGCGGCCGCACGCTGGCTCGGCCGCAAAACTTGTTGTACTGCCACGCCATGCTCCGTCCCGGCACCTTTGCGCTAACGGCACTGCTGGCGGCGTTGAGTGCGATCGGCCCGCTCACCACTGACATGTACCTGCCCTCCTTGCCGGACATCGCCGCGCAGCTCCACGCCTCGACATCGCAGGCGCAGCTGACAGTGTCTGCCTATCTGTTTGGCTTCGCCGTTGGGCAGATCTTGTACGGACCGGTCGCTGACCGGCATGGCCGCAAGCCGGTTCTGCTTGGGGCGATGGCGCTGTATTGCCTTGCGAGCCTCCTCTGCGCGCTCTCCACGTCAATCGAGATGCTGATCGCGGCGCGTGCGTTGCAGGCTCTCGGCGGCTCCGGCGGCATCGTGCTTGCTCGCGCAATCGTGCGCGACCTCTATTCCGGCGCGCGCGCCGGGCGCGAATTGTCCGTGATCGGCTCGGTGATGGCGCTGGCGCCTGTACTGGCGCCGCTTGTTGGCGGCGTGCTGCAAACTGGCTTCGGCTGGCGCTCGGTTTTTTTCACGCTGGTCGCTTGCGGTCTCACAGGCGCCGCGATAGTAGGGCCGCTGCTGCCGGAAACGCTTTTGTCGCGAGCGAACGAATCGGTGTCCCCGGCCGCCATGCTGCGCTCCTATAGGGTCGTCGCCCGCAATCCTGCTTATCTCGGCTATCTCGCGCTGGCGACGACCAGCTTCGCCGGTCTCTTCGCCTGGATCTCCGGATCGTCCTTCGTCCTGCAATATCTTTATGGGTTGTCGCCGTTCCAGTTTGGCGTCGCGTTTGCGGTCGGCTCGGTCGGCTACATGATCGGCACCACATGGGCCGCGCGGCGGGTCATGCGGTACGGCATCGACCGTATGCTCGGCATTGGCGCTACGGCGATGGCGGCCGGCGGTCTCGGGATGGTAGTGGTGGTGGCGCTCGGCCTGACGGAAGCCGCGTCGCTGGTGCTGCCGATGGCGCTTTACATGGCCGGGCTCGGCATGGTGCTGCCGCAGGCGATCGCTGGCGCTATGACGCCGTTTCCGGAACGGGCGGGCGCTGCTTCCGCGTTGCTCGGATTCATTCAGCAGACAGGTTCGGCGCTCTGCGGCGCCGTGGTCGGCGTGCTGCTCGGGCGAAGCGCGTGGCCGCTCGCGGCCGCGGTGGCGCTGACCGGCTGCACAACGTTGGGCGTTTGGATCGTCACGCGCGCGTTACGCTCGGGCGTCAGCGGCGGCTGAACAGGTTGTGGAGCAGCCAGCCGTCGAGACCGCCGCCTCCGCTCGTGGTGTTGCCAGCGGACGGGATTGGCGCGGGCGGCACCGACCCGCTGCTGTCCGTTTCCACCGGCGCCAGCGCGCCGTTGCCGAACAGTCCAAACATCAGGCCGTCCCTCGGTGCGCTGGGCAGTACGGCAACCGGCACACCCTGATGCGCCGCGCGCATGAAGCGGCTCCAGATCTCTACTGGCAGTCCGCCACCCGTGACCTTCTTGGTCGGTGTGCCGTCATCGTTACCGAGCCAGACACCGGTGACCAAATGCGCGGTGTAGCCGATGAACCACGCGTCGCGGAAATCCTGCGAGGTGCCCGTTTTGCCAGCCGCCGGCCAGCCTGGCAGCGCCACCTTCTGCGCGGTGCCAATGGTCAAAGTCTGCGCCATCATCTCGTTCATCATCGCCACGTAGCGCGCGTCGATGATGCGGCCGAGCATCCGCTGGTCACGCTGGTAGAGCACCTTGCTGTTCGTCGCAGTGATGCGCTCGACCACATGCGGGATCACCGCCAAGCCGCCGTTGGCGAAAGGCGCATAAGCGCCGACCAGTTCGAGCATCGAGACTTCCGAGGTGCCGAGGGCGATCGAGGCGTTCGGCTCAAGCTTTGAGGCGATACCGAGCCGGTAGGCGGTGCGAATCACCGCGGCGGGCGTGAACTCCATGGTCAGGCGCACCGACACGGTGTTGAGCGACATCGCCAGCGCCTGGGTGAGCGTCACCGGTCCGTAATATTGATGGCCGTAGTTTTCCGGCTGCCAGCCTTTGATCTTGATCGGCGCGTCCTGGCGCAGACTGTCGGGCGTGAGGCCATGTTCGAGCGCGGTAAGATAGACGAAGGCCTTGAAAGCCGAGCCGGGCTGCCGCTTGGCGGCGACCGCGCGGTTGAACTGGCTCTCCGCGTAGTTGCGACCGCCGACCATGGCGCGCACCGCGCCGTCCGGAGTCATCGCTACCAGCGCGCCCTGACCGACGCCGTTCTTGTCGCCCTTCTGCGCCAATTCCTCGCTGATCGCCTTCTCGGCGCTGGCCTGTAGGGTACCGTCGATCGTGGTCTGCACCACGATGTCTTCTTCGACATGGCCGAGCACGTCGTTGATCGCATCCATCACCCAGTCGGCGACATAGTTGGCCGAGCTCGAGCCCGCCTGTGCCACCACGCGTGGCGGATGTGACATCACTGCGCGCGCGGTCTCGGCGTTGATGAAGCCGAGATCGAGCATAGTCGCGAGCACGGTTTGTGCGCGCTTTTCCGCGCCGTCGAAGTTGCGCATCGGCGCCAGACGCGAGGGCGACTTCACCAATCCGGCAAGCAGCGCCGCTTCCGGCAGGCTCAACTCTTTCGCTGGCTTGCCGAAATAACGCTCCGCCGCGTGCTCAATGCCGTAGGCGCCGGAGCCGAAATAGACGCGGTTGAGATACAGCTCGAGAATCTGGGTCTTGGTGAATTTGCGCTCCAGCCACAACGCCAGCAGCATCTCCTGCAGCTTACGATGCACCGTGCGCTCTTGCGTCAAGAAGAGGTTTTTCGCCAATTGCTGGGTAATGGTGGAGGCGCCTTGCGACACTCCGCCATGGAGGATGTTGGCAACAACGGCACGCGCGATGCCCCAGAGATCGACGCCGTAATGTTCATAGAACCGCCGATCCTCGATTGCGATGAAGGCCTGAGGAACGTATTTCGGCATTTCCTTAAGGGGCAGCACGGCGCCGCCCATGTCGCCGCGTGTGGCGAGAGGGCGACCCTCGACGTCGACGATCTGGATCGAAGGCGGGCGTTTCGGAATTTCCAGCGACTGGATTGGCGGCAGGTGCGCGCCCGTCCAGGCGACGGTGGCGACACCGCCGATGATGAGCCACAGCGACAGCACCAGGCCCCAGTAGATCGTGCGGCCGATGAGCGAGCGCTTCGGCTTGCGGGCGCGCGCCTTGCGCTTGCGGCGTCGTTTTAGCTTTGACGGAAATTTGTTTGCTGGTGTGGCACGGTCGCCAGCCTCGACGCGCACTTCCGGACTTGAGTCGAACACCGGCTCCCGGCGCGCGCCCGCTTGATCCTTGCCCGACCCCATACGCGACCCGAACTCGACAAAGCCGGCGTTGCACCGGTCCCCAGTGAGGCACGCTACGGGGACCGGTTTAAGAGGCCGTTAAGCACTAAATTGCCGGCAAATTCAGGGCTCGGGCGTTCGGCTTCAACGTGTCGGTCGCGGTCGCCGTTGGCTTCATGGCACTCGCTGGCGTCGCCGCCGAAATCGGCGTTGTGATGCTCATTGATCTCGACAACGCCGAAGGAGCTGCAGGCGCGAATGCAATCTCGTCGTGAAAGGCTTGGCCGTACGCGCCCCGAGACGACGCCGGAGTAGCTAGTCGTCCTTGTCCGATTTCGCCGCAGCCTCGACGGAAGTGAACAGCGCGATAAGCGCGCGCTTGATCGCAGCCTGCCGGGTCGGCGAGGTGATCTGCGCACCGAGCAGGTCGGTGACGTAGAACACGTCCACCGCGCGCTCGCCGAAAGTGGCGACGTGGGCGGAGGCGATGTTGAGGTTGAGTTTCGACAGCGTGGTGGTCAGTTCGTAGAGCAGGCCGGTGCGGTCGAGGCCGGTGACCTCCAGCATCGTGTAGCGGTGGGACCACTGGTTGTTGATCGTAACCGTCGGCTCCACCGCGAAGGCGCGGATGCGGCCCTTGGCCGAAGCGCGCCTGGTTACCACATCAGGCAGGCGCAATTCGCCGCGCAGCGCCTTCTCGATCGAATCGGCGACGCGGTTGGCGCGCCGCTCCTCATCCTCGTCGCGCTCGAATTCGCGCGACAGTGAGATGGTATCGAGCGCGCGGCCGTCGGTGGTGGTGTAGATCTGCGCGTCCACGATGTTGGCGCCGGCCATGGCGCAGGCGCCGGCGACGATCGACAACAGCCAGGGATGGTCAGGCGCGAGAACCGTGAGTTCGGTCACCGAGCGTTCGGGGTCGAAACCGACGGTGGTCGACAGTGTCTTGCCGGCCTCCTCAGCTGCACGCACGAACTTGGCATGGTCGACCTTGTGCTTGAGGTCGACCTTGAGCCAGTAGGCCGGATAATGCTTAGCGATATAGCTTTCTAGCTGCTCGGGCGGCCAATCCTGCATCGCCTCGCGGAATTCGTCCTGCGCAATGGCGACACGCTTTGAGCGGTTCACCTCAGAGAAACCGCCGGTCAGGACCGGCTCGGTCTCGTAATAAAGCGTACGAATGAGCTGCGCCTTCCAGCCGTTCCACACGCCGGGGCCGACGGCGCGGATGTCGGCGGCGGTGAGAATCGCCAAGAGCTTCAGCCGTTCGGCCGACTGCACCACCGCGGCGAAGTTCTCAATCGTCTTGCGGTCGGACAGGTCGCGCGACTGCGCCACTCTCGACATCACCAGGTGCTGCTCCACCAGCCAGGCAGTCAATTCGGTGTCGGCTCCGGAGAATCCCATGCGCGGGCAGAGCCGCCGCGCCACCCGTGCTCCAGCTATCGAGTGATCCTCGAGCCGGCCCTTGGCAATGTCATGCAAGAACAGCGCCATGTAGAGGACGGCGCGGTTGCCTAGCTGCAACTTGTGAACGAGATCGTTGGCGAGCTGCGTCTCCGGATTAGTGCCGCGTTCTATCTCCGCCAGCGCGCCGATGCAGCGCAGCAGATGCTCGTCGACCGTGTAGTGGTGGTACATGTTGAACTGCATCATCGAGACGATCTTGCCGAAGGCCGGCACGAAATGGCCGAGCACACCGGCCTCGTTCATCCGCCGCAACACCGTCTCCGGATCGTTCTTGGAGGTGAGGATCTCCAGGAAGAGTTGCCCGGCTTCCTCGTTGTCACGCAGCTTGGCGTCGATCAGCTTGAGCGAGCGCGTGATCGACCGCATCGCGTCGGGGTGGAAGGCAAGATTGTGCTTCTGCGCCAGATGGAAGATGCGGATCAGGTTGAGCGGATCGCGCTTGAATACATTGGCAGTGGCGATGGTAATGCGGTTCTTGTCGACGATGAAGTCGTCGCTCTCGGCGAGCTTGCGCTGCCTGACCGGTCGCAGCCTCGCCATCAGTCGGCTCAAAACCGGCACGCTCTTGGCGTGGCTATCTTCCAGATCCGCGCACAGGATCGCGGTGAGGTCGCCGACGTCTTTGGCGATCAGGAAATAGTGCTTCATGAAGCGCTCGACGTCCTGCTGGCCCGGATGCTCGGTGTAGCCGAGCCGCACCGCGATCTCGCGCTGGATGTCGAACGACAGACGTTCTTCGGCGCGGCCGGTGAGGAAATGCATGTGGCAGCGCACCGACCAGAGGAAATCCTCGCAGCGACGGAACAGCAAGTATTCTTGCTTGTCGAATACGCCCTGCTTGATCAGCTCGTCCGGTTCGCGCACGCGGTAGACGTATTTGGCGATCCAGAACAAGGTATGGAGATCGCGCAAGCCGCCTTTGCCGTCCTTGACGTTGGGCTCGACCAGGTAGCGCGACTGGCCGGAGCGGCGCACGCGGTCCTCGCGCTCGGCGAGCTTGGCGGCGACAAATTCGGGAACCGTGTTGCGCACCACCTCCTTGTCGAAGCGCGTTATCAGCTCATCGTAGAGCTCGCGGTCGCCGAGCAGGAAGCGCGCTTCCAGGATGGCGGTGCGGATGGTCATGTCCGCCTTGGACTGGCGGATGCATTCGTCGACCGAGCGCGTGGCGTGGCCGACCTTGAGCCCTGTGTCCCATAGGCAATATAGGATCGCTTCCGCAATCGACTCGCCCCAGGCGGTCTGCTTATACGGCAGCAGGAACAACAGATCGATGTCCGAGCCGGGCGCCTGCAGGCCGCGGCCGTAGCCGCCGGTGGCGATTACCGCCATGCGCTCGGCTTCGGACGGATTCTGCGACTGATAAAGATGCTTCCGCGCGAATTCGAATAGCAGGCTGATGATCTCGTCTTCCAGCCGGCACAGTCGCTCGGCGCAGCGGCGGCCGTGCCTGTCCTTGAACAGCAACTGCTCGGTCTTGGCGCGGCCTGCGTTGAGTGCGACCTTGAGGCGCTGCGCCAGCGCCGAGCGCAGTTCGCGCCCGCCGCCGAAATGGCTCTTGGCCAAATTTTCTAGGTCGGCCGCGACCGCGCGGAAATCGAGGACGTCGCCGGGAGCCCGCGAAGGGGTGTCGGGCGCATCGTGCGTTTCGCGTTCGACGGCGAGAGAGGCCATGGGGGCACCGGGATAGACGAGCAGCGGCGTTAAGTCACCGCATTCACCAAAGAAAAGCGACGCCCTCCACGGCTTAGGTAGCGAGAATAATATTTTTATTTACGCATAAGAACAAGGAAAACATTCGTTTGACCGGAATTTCCATGGATTTTATAGAACGAATGTAGCGCCGATTTGAGCAACGCCGCTTGCGGGCGCTCAACAAATGCAGCTAACGCGCGGGGCGGGCCTCGCCGGGCTGATCGTGGTCAGTTTTTGTGGAGGTTCTCATGTTCCTGTGGTCCCGCCGTTCGCTGTTTGCATCCGTCCTGATGGTCGGATTACTGCCGACCGGCGCGCTGTTCGCTGCCGATAAGCCAAGCACCATCAATATCGATTGGGCGACGTACAACCCAGTTTCGATGATACTCAAGGACAAGGGCTGGCTCGAAAAGGAATTCGAGAAGGACGGCATCAAGGTCCGCTGGGTACAGACGCTCGGCTCCAACAAAGCGCTCGAGTTTCTAAACGCCGGCTCAATCGATTTCGGCTCGACCGCCGGCTCCGCCGCTCTGGTCTCCAAGATCAACGGCAATCCGATCAAGGCGATCTACGTCTATTCGCGTCCCGAATGGACGGCGCTGGTGACACGTAAGGACAGCGCGATCAGCAAGATCGCCGACCTCAAGGGCAAGCGCGTGGCGGTCACCCGCGGCACCGATCCGCACATCTTCCTGGTGCGTGCACTGCTCTCTGCCGGCCTGAGCGAGAAGGACATCCAACCGGTACTATTGCAGCATCCCGACGGCAAGACCGCGTTAATCCGCGGCGATGTCGACGCCTGGGCCGGTCTTGACCCGATGATGGCGCAGGCAGAGATAGAAGACGGCGCCAAGCTGTTCTATCGCAACGCTGCCGCCAACACCTGGGGCATCCTCAATGTGCGCGAGCAGTTCGCCAAGGATCATCCTGATCTGGTCAAGCGCGTGCTGGCCGTTTACGAGCAGGCGCGCAAATATTCGCTCGCCCACTACGACGAACTGAAGGCCGCCTTCATCGCCGTCACCAAGCTGCCAGACGCGGTCGTCGACAAGCAGCTCAAGGAGCGCACGGGGCTCACCTACAACAAGATCGGCGCGCAGCAGCGCGACTCGATCCTGGCCGCTGGCATCGCCTTGCAGCAGGCGGGCGTCATACCGGCCAATGTCGATGTGAAAAAGACGCTCGACGACTTGGTCGACGACCAATACGTCACGGTGTCGACGAACTGAACGTCGCCTTGCCTTTTCGTGAGGGCTTGATGACTGTTGTATCCATGGACGCGGGCATCGAACTGGTCACGGCGCCGCCGGCTGCGCGCAGCAACGGTCTTGCGCGTTTCGCGCGGCCGCTGCTGGGCCTGCTCGTACCTGTGGTGCTGGCGGTTGGCTGGGAAGTGGCGGTGCGCGCTGGCCTATCCAACGGCCGGCTGGTGCCGCCGCCCTCGCGTATCTACGCGCAATTTGACGAGCTCGCGCGCTCGGGCGAACTGCTGCGCCACGTCACTGCGACGCTCTTGCGCGTAGCCGCCGGGTTTGGCGTCGGCACCGGCCTCGGCACTGTGCTCGGCGCGATCTCGGGTTATTCGACGCTGATGCGCCGGTTGATAGATCCCAGTCTGCAAGCTTTGCGCGCGGTTCCTTCGATTGCCTGGATTCCCCTGTTCATCCTCTGGCTCGGCATCTTCGAGACTTCAAAGGTGGCGCTGATCGCGGCCGGCGTGTTCTTCCCGGTTTATCTCGGCGTCATGGGGGCAGTGATGTCGGTTGACCGCAAGATCGTCGAGGTCGGCCGCGTGTTCCGTCTCTCCGGCGTGCAGATGGTCTGGCGCATTCTTTTACCGGCGGTCCTGCCGGCTTATGTGATTGCGTTACGTGCGGGGCTCGGCCTCGGCTGGATGTTCGTCGTCGCCGCCGAGTTCATGGGCGCTTCCGAAGGGCTCGGCTATCTGCTGATCGACGGGCAGCAGCTCGGCAAGCCGGCCGAGATCGTCGCCGCCATCGTTGCCTTCGCGCTGCTCGGCAAGGCGACCGATTGGGTGATCGTCGGAGTGACAGCGCCGTTTCTGCGCTGGGAAGACCGTTTCGCGCGCGCGGGCGATGCTTGAGCGATGCTGACGCTCGAAAATGTCGGCAAGACCTATCCTAACGGCGTGCGCGCGCTCGACGGCGTGAGCCTCGCGGTCGGGCCCGGTGAGATCATCGCTATCGTTGGTGCCTCCGGCTGTGGCAAGTCCACCTTGCTGCGCGCGGCAAGTGGGCTCGACGCGCCGAGCCACGGCCGCGTGCTCGTCGACGGCGATCTCGTTACCGTGCCACATGAAAAGATCGGCATCATCTTCCAGGAACCGCGCCTGCTGCCGTGGCTTTCGGTCGCCGACAATGTCGGTTTTGGTCTGGCGGAAGAAACGCGCGCAGAGCGCGCGAGCCGTGTCGCCGGCGCGCTTCGTCGCGTCGGGCTGAGCGACAAGGCGAATGTCTGGCCGCGCGAACTATCGGGCGGCCAGGCGCAGCGCGTCGCCATAGCGCGCGCCTTGGTGCCGCGGCCGGAGGTGTTGCTGCTCGATGAGCCCTTCTCGGCGCTTGACGCCTTCACTCGCATCGATTTGCAGGATCATCTGCTTGATCTGTGGACTGACCTGCGACCGACGCTGGTCATGGTCACCCACGACGTCGACGAAGCGATCGTACTCGCCGACCGCATCCTGGTGATGGGGCCGCGTCCCGGCCACATCTTCGAGGAGGTCAAAGCGGACCTTCCGCGTCCCCGCGATCGGCAGTCAGCTGCCTTCGACGCGATCAAGCGCCGCGTGCTGTCGGCGCTCGACGGCTCGCTGAAGCGCGAGCGCAAGGTCGACGCCGATGCGAGTCCGGGCGAGGGCGCGGCGATGTGGTGGTGAGACTTGTGCGCGAGCGCGCCTTGCCTGTAGTTTCCACAGCCGACAATTCAAGGAGACCCGGACATGGATGCGGGCGAATTGCGCGCGCTGCAGGCTCCGATCAAGGAACGCTACAAAGGCGATCCGAAAGCCGCCCTTATTACGCTGACAGCCAGTGGAACGTTTGACGATACCAATATCGCCTGCAAGGTCGAGACCGGACGAGCATTGGCCGTGGCCGGCCTGCACCCGGCGACCGGCGGCTCCGGAATGGAACTTTGCTCCGGCGACATGCTGTTGGAAGCGTTGGTCGCCTGCGCCGGCGTCACGTTGAAGGCGGTGTCAACTGCACTCGAAATTTCTTTGAAGTCGGGCAAGGTGTCGGCAGAAGGCGACCTCGACTTCCGCGGTACGCTCGGCGTCGCCAAGGACGCACCGGTTGGCTTCGCGCAAATCCGTCTGCGCTTCGATGTCGAGACGAACGCGCCGCAAGAGAAGCTCGACCAGCTGCTCAAGCTCACCGAACGCTATTGCGTGGTCTATCAAACCATCAAGAGCGGGCCCCCGGTCGCGGTCAGGCTGAGCAGAGTCCTTGAGCCCAGGGGGTAATTGTCATGCGTAGCTTTCAGCTTTGCCGCTGCGGCGAGCCACTTCAGTTTGCCGAGCGCGTCGATCCGAAGCCCAGTGGCACCGAGGTGCTCCTCAAGGTAGTGGCGGCCGGCGTCTGCCACAGCGACCTGCACATCTGGGAAGGCTTCTACGATCTCGGTGGCAACAAGCGGCTGATGGTGCAGGACCGCGGCGTCACCCTGCCGCTGACCATGGGTCACGAGAACGTCGGCGAAGTGGTCGCGCTCGGCCCTAAGGCGCGCGGCATCAAGGTCGGCCAGAAGCGTCTGGTCTATCCATGGATCGGCTGCGGCATCTGTCCGGTTTGTAAGAGCGGCAACGAGCAGCTCTGCACCTCGCCGCGCTTCCTAGGCGTCCTTCGCGATGGCGGCTACGCCTCGCACATTCTAGTGCCCCACCCGCGCTATCTGTTGGACTACGGCCGCCGCATGAAGCCGGAGGACGCGGCGCCGCTTGCCTGTTCGGGCGTCACCGCTTATGGCGCGTTGAAGAAGCTGGGCAAGCTGGTGAAGACGGAACCAGTGGTGGTGATAGGCGCCGGCGGGCTCGGTCTCATGTGCATCGCCATCATCAAGGCAATGAAGGGGAAGGGCGCGATCGCTGTCGACATCGATCCGGTTAAACGCGAGGTGGCGCTGAAGCAGGGCGCCATTGCCGCTATCGATCCGAACGCTCTCGACGCAGTCGCGCAGTTGAAGGCAGCCGCTGGCGGCCTGGTGTGGGCGGTGATCGATTTCGTCGGTAATGCGCAGACTGCGCAACTCGGCGCCGACAGCCTGGTGAAGGGCGGTAAGCTGATCGTCGTCGGCCTGTTCGGCGGCGAGATTCCGGTATCGCTACCGCTGCTGCCGATCCGTGCCCTTACGATCCAGGGTTCCTACACCGGCAACCTGAAGGAGCTCACCGAGCTTGTGAAGCTTATGCGCAACCGTCCGCTGCCGCTAGTTCCGACCAAGACCACCACGCTGGAAGGTGCGCAGCAGGTGATCGCCGACCTGAAGGTCGGCAAGGTGATCGGGCGCACTGTGCTGCGGCCGAACGGTTGAACTGTGTCACGGTCGAACGGTTGATGTGACGTCCGCGCGAGTCTAGGAAACAGGGGAGGCAATGTCCCCCGGCCTCTATTTCGCGCTGACCCTCGGCACCAAAATGGCTATCACCGCCGGCTTTGTGCTGGCGGCAACCGTGACCGCCGAGCGCGTCGGTCCACTTGTCGGCGGGCTGGTGTCGACGCTGCCGATCGGCGCCGGGCCGGTTTATGTATTCCTGGCGCTCGAGCACGATGCGCAATTCATTGCCAGCAGCGCGGTCGCCAGCCTGGCGATCAACGCGGTAAACGCCGTCTTCGCCACCGTCTACGCACTGCTTGCGCAGAGGCGTTCGCTCGCCGTCGCCCTGCCGGGTGGCCTGCTGGTGTGGACGATCCTGGCGCTCAGCGTTTACGAGATGTCGTGGACCTTGTTGTCGGCCTTCTTCATGAACGTGGTGGTGCTCGCGTCCTGTCTGGCGCTAGTGCGTCCCTTGCGCCATGTTACCATGCCTCCTGTGCGCACGCGCTGGTACGATCTCGCGCTACGCGCGCTGATGGTAGCGACGCTGGTTGGCCTCACGGTGGGCCTAAGTTTCCGCATCGGCGCCACCGGCAGTGGCGTGTTCGCCGTATTCCCAGTGGTGCTGATCAATGTAATGCTCATCCTGCACAGCCGCGTCGGCGGCAAGCCGGCCGCCGCTGTGCTTGCCAACGCGCCGCTCGGACTGGTCGGCTTCGCCTTTGCCTGCATGGTGTTGCATTTTACCGCCGCGCTGCTCGCCTTGCCGGTCGCGCTCTCGCTGGCGCTAGTTACCTCGCTCGGCTGGAGTCTCACAATCCTCACCGCGCGACGGCGCGGCGTTCGAGTCTAGCACAACAGGCCTTCTTCCAGCGCCTTGATCTGCGACGCCAGATAGGGCGAGTAGGTGCGGTTTGCGGCGGCAGCCGTATGACGTAGCCTGTCGTGCCGACGCCGGCTGCGAACACAACGCCCGTTTTGCGGATGCACCAGCGCCGGCCCGCCCCCAGATGTCTGGATGGCTGCCGAGAGCCCGTAAACCGGGTCGTCCACCTCCGCGAGCGACTGGCTGAGCAGCGGAGGCGGTTTGATCGGACGATGGCGATCTTTCTGCATCAGTTTCTGCACGTGGCCTTCGATGTCTTCGGTAGAGGCGCGCGTCAGCACTGGCGCAGCGATGCGCGCGCGCTGTCCGCTGTGACCCTTCGGTCTGAAAAATTCGGTCTGAAAAAGGTGACGGGCCGGCGTTGTGCGGATCGTCTTCGGCTACGCCAACATAATCAGGCACGATCTGGCTCCACGATGCTCGCCGACTAGTCCTTGTCCGAACCGAGCTTTGCCTTCAGCCCGTACAGCGTTTCCAGCGCCTCGCGCGGCGACATTTCATCCGGATCGAGTGCGGCGAGCGCCGCGATCAGCCGCTGGTAGGGCGCTTCCTTTTCATGCACCGTGGCATTGTGCGGCACGGCGAATAGCGGCAAATCCTCGAAGCCTTTCGGCGCGGCGCGGTCCTGCTGCTCGAGCTTTGCGAGCACCAGCTTAGCGCGCTCGATCACGTTCGCGGGCAGGCCGGCGAGCTTCGCTACCTGGATGCCGTAGGAGCGGTCGGCGGCGCCGGCGACGACTTCGTGCAGGAACACCACGTCGCCCTGCCATTCCTTCACCCGCACGGTGGCGTTGTGTAGGCGGTCAAGTCGTGCTGCGAGAGCCGTCAGTTCATGGAAATGCGTGGCGAATAGCGCGCGGCACTGATTGACGTCGTGGAGGTGCTCGACCGTTGCCCAGGCGATTGACAGGCCGTCGAAAGTAGCGGTGCCGCGGCCGATCTCGTCGAGGATCACGAGCGAGCGTGCGCCCGCCTGATTGAGGATCGCGGCGGTCTCCACCATCTCGACCATGAAGGTCGAGCGGCCGCGCGCCAGATCGTCGGCGGCGCCGACGCGCGAGAACAGCCGGTCGACCACTCCGATATGCGCGCGCCTTGCTGGCACGAAGGAGCCCATCTGCGCCAGGATCGTGATCAGCGCATTCTGTCGTAAGAACGTGGACTTGCCTGCCATGTTTGGACCCGTGATGAGCCAGATGCGACCGCTTTCCGCGTCCTTCGGCGGCGACAAGTCACAGTTATTGGCGACGAACGGCGTGCCGTCCCGCCCCAGTGCCTGCTCGACCACTGCGTGACGGCCAGCCTCGATGACGAAGTCGTGGCCATCGTCCACCTGCGGCCGCGCATAGTCGCGCTCGCTGGCGAGATGTGCGAGCGCGCTTGCCACGTCTAGCCGCGCGAGCGCCTCAGCGCATTGCTTGATGGAATCGCTTTGCGCGATCACTGCGGCGGTGAGGCGGTCGAAGATGTCGAGTTCGAGACCGAGCGCGCGGTCGGCCGCGCTGGCAATCTTTGCTTCCAGTTCGCCCAATTCGGTGGTCGTGAAGCGCACCTGGCCGGCGAGGGTCTGTCGATGAATGAAGGTGGTGTTGAGCGGCTCAGCCATAAGCTTATCGCCGTGCTGGATGGTGACCTCGACGTAATAGCCGAGCACGTTGTTGTAGCGGATCTTAAGCGCGCGGATACCGGTCTCTTCGGCGTAACGCGTCTGCAAGGCGGCGACGACGCGGCGCGATTCGTCGCGCAGCGCGCGTGTCTTATCGATGCTCGCGTCGTAGCCTTCACGCACGAAACCGCCGTCGCGCTTAAAGGCGGGCAATTCAGCGGCGAGTGCGGCGGACAGCTCAGCTGAGAGCATACCATCCGGCTTGCGGCAGGATTGCAGCGCGTCCGCGATTTCCGCCGGCGTGTCCTTCAGCGCGGCAAAGGCGCGCGCCAGATCGGCGGCGGCGAGGATACCGTCGCGGATGGCGGCGAGATCGCGCGGACCGCCGCGGCCGAGCGCCAACCGCGCCAGCGCGCGGGCGAGATCAGGTGCCGCGGCGAGGCGCGAACGCATATCGGCGCGCGCCCCGGCGTCCTCGACGAAGCTTGCCACCGCATCAAGCCGGCGTGTGATTTGCGCCGGATCGGTAAGCGGTGCCGACAATCGTTGTGCTAAAAGCCGCGAGCCAGCCGATGTCACCGTGCGGTCGACGGCATCGAGCAGCGAGCCGCGCCGGTCACCGGACAGGTTGCGCATCAGTTCGAGATTGCTGCGCGTCGCCTGGTCGATCGCCATCGTCGCGTCGGCGCTTTCGCGCAAGGGCGGTGACAGCGGCGGCCGCTTACTGATCTGCGTGCGCTCGACATAAGTGACGCAGGCTGCGGCGGCGGTCAGTTCCAGCCGTGACAGTCTGCCGAAGGCCTCGCTGGCCGCCACCGAAAAGAAATTCGTCAGCCGCCGCTCGGCGGTGGCGCTGTCAAACACGTCGCGGGTCAGCGGCGTCACCGCCGGCAGCGTGCGCCAATAGGGCGCGAGCTCTGCGTCGCTATAGAGCGCGTCGGACACGATGACCTCGGCCGGTTCGAGCCGCACGATCTCGGCCGGAAGCGAGAGCCGGTCGCATTCGGTGATACGAAACTCGCCGGTCGAGATGTCGATCCAGGCGAGTGCGAATCGGGCGTCCTCACCGGCTGATGACAGCCGCGCGCGGGCGACCGCCATCAGATAATTGTTGCGCTTGGCGTCGAGGAGGGTGTCTTCGGTGAGCGTGCCGGGCGTCACCAGGCGGATCACGTCGCGCCGCACTACTCCTTTGGAGCTGCGCTTCTTCGCTTCTGCCGGGTCCTCGAGCTGCTCGCACACTGCGACGCGATGGCCGAGCGCAATCAGGCGGTGCAGGTACTCATCGGCACGCTCAACTGGCACGCCGCACATCGGGATGTCCTGGCCGAGATGCTTGCCGCGCTTGGTGAGCACGATGCCGAGCGCGCGAGAACCGGTTTCGGCGTCGTTAAAGAACATTTCGTAGAAGTCGCCCATCCGGTAGAACAAGATGCAATCCGGATTGGCCGCCTTGATCTCGATGTACTGCTCCATCATCGGAGTCACGCGCCCTGCGTCGCCTTGCGGCGGTTCAGGCTCGGACATGCCGATGGGTTGGGTTACAGCCATAGGCTAAAAGCTAGCAGAAGTTCGGAAGCGCTTATAGGCAAAGCGCGAACAACCCACACCCGTTCATTCCCACGTCGGTGGGAATCTGGCGATCAGGCCGAAAGTTTCACTTGGGTGATCCGCTCTAGATTGCCGTGCCAAATCCTCTCTTTGTCGACCTTCGGCATGTCGATGCCTTCCAGAATGCGCAGCGTCTCGCGAGTGTACATTGTGCCCTTCTCAGGATCGAACGGGCAGTCGGAGGCGAACACAATCTTGTCGAGATCGTAGAAGGCAAGCCCCGCGTGCGTTGCCGGCACGCCACCGAACACCGCAGTATCCGTGTAGAAGTCGTGCTTGAAATAGTCGAGCGGCCGCTTCTTCAGCGTCTTGCGCACCAGGCTCAAGTCCACATTTGAGGTGCGCGCGCCGAGCTGATCCCAGCCGGGGCCGATGCGGCCTTCCAGCATCGGCACGATGCCGCCGAAGTGATGGGTGATGATCTTGAGGCCAGGATACCTGTCCATGATGCGCGAGAACACCAGCCGCGCCATCGCAGCCGCTGTCTCGTAGGACCAGCCGAAAGTCCACCAGATTTCGTATTTGGAGATCTTCTCGGACAGATAGTCGGGGAAGTTAGCGCCGCGCGCTGGATGCATCCAGATCGGCTTGCCCGACTTGCTCATGAATTCGAAGAACGGCTCGAACTCTGGATTGTCGAGCGGCCGCCCCGCGACGTTGGTGTTCATCTGTATACCAAGTGCGCCGCTTTTCAGCGCTCGCTCGGCCTCGCGCACGCCGGCATCGGGGGCGGCTAGCGCTGCCTGTCCGACCCAGCCGGGGAAATGTTTCGGATACTTGGTGCAGATCTCGGCGAAGCCGTCATCGATCAGTTTACAATATTCCTCTACCTCGTTGCCTTTCATCAACACTTCCGGAGGCGGCATCGGATAGGAGAGAATCTGCGCATAATCGCTGAAGCTTTCGACCACCTTGCGTCGCACATCGAGGTCATGGATCGACGGGATTTCACGGACGCGCTTGCCGATATCGGTATGGCCGCTGTCGACGATCTTATTGAAGACATTGGCTGGGATGAAATGGGTATAGGCGTCGACACGCATGGCTTAACTCCCCGGTAGATTTTCAGTTTGCACAAAATCAGTAAGGCGTGATGACGTTGAGCAGTGCTTGACGCTTCCCGCTGACTACGGCGTCACGCGCGCGCGTCAGCGCGTCTGATAAGTCAGCCGGCTTCTCCACACGCTCGGCATAGGCGCCTTGCGCGCGCGCGATTTCATCAAAGGCTGGCGAAGGATCAAGATCCGCGAACGTACGGCCGTCGTTCTCGCCGGCAGCGTCGTCCTTGAACATCGACAGCGTGGCGCGGCGAACCGCGCCATAGCAGCTGTTGTTGAACACGATGGTGAGGATCGGTAGGCCGTGCTTGGCCGCGACCCAATGACCGACAGTGGGGTTGGCGAACATGTAGGAGCCGTCGCCTTGGGTCGAGACTACGAAGGAATCCGACGAGGCGAGCTTGGCTCCGAGCGCGGCGCCGAATCCCCAGCCAAGCCCGCCAGCCGGCCCGAGCGAAAAGAAGGTGCCGGGCTTTTCGCGCGCGCAATGATCGGGCCGCAGCGAGTAGTCGTTGACGATAATTGCGTCAGGACCAAGCGTCTCGCCGATCACACGCGACAGATATTCCGGCGAAATGCACTCGCCGGCCGCCGAATCCTCGGCCAGTTGCACGCGCCGCGTGCGCATGCGCTCCGCCAGGCGGCCGCGCCGCGCGGCAATGCGGTCCGCCATCTGCAAGTGGTGCTCGACCGCGGCGGTAAGCGTCTCGAGCACGTGAGCCGCATTGGCCTGCACGGCGAGGTCGCTGGGGAATGAACGCATCGGGTAGCGAACGTAGAATGGATCCTCACCCGCATGCACGACACGACAACCCGCCGGCGGATGCTGCAGGCTCGGGATCCACGGCACGTCACATTCCAGCACGATCACCAGGTCGGCGTCGGCGAGGAATGCGCCCGACTCGGAGCCGAAGTGCATCGAATGACTCGAGGGCAGGCAGACGTTGTGCGGATTGTGCGTGACCACCGGGATGGCACAGCGTTCGGCCAGATGCGCGAGTGCCGAGACGGCGCGGTCCGGCAAGGCGCTCGCCAGAATCAGTGGCCGCTCGGCGGCGGCGATCCAGTCAGCTAGCGTTGCGATCGCTTTCGGATCGGGATGGGCAAGCGCCGCCTGGGCGCGCGGCTTCATCGGCGCTATCGGCTCGGCGAGCGAAGCCGCCAGCGGCTCGCGCGGCAGAATCAGATAGACTGGTCCGCAGGGATGCGCCATCGCAACTTCCACCGCGCGCGCGACCGCGTCTCCGGTTTGGTTCGGCATGCGCAGCTCGTAATCCCATTTCACCATCTCGCGCACCATGCCGGCCTGGTCGAACATTTCCTGCGCCCAGTGGATCGGCCGGTTTCGCGTGCCGAAAGAGCCTTTCTCGGTTATTGGATTCCGACCTGCCGCGAGAATTAGCGGCACGCGGTCGCGCGACAGGTTGATTAAGTTGTTGATGGCGTTACCAGTGCCGACCGTTGTGTGCACCATCACCGCCTGCGGCTTGCCGGTCATCAGGTAGGCGCCGTGCGCCATGCCGACTGCCAGGTTCTCGTGCGGGATTAGAACTGGCTTGGGAACTTTAGCATTGGTCTTCTTGGCACGGCAGAATGCTTCGACGATCGGCGCGAAATCGGTGCCCGGATTGCAAAAGAAATAATCGATGCCGTGATCGGCGAGCGCGCGCAAGAACGCTTCGGCGGCGATAGTCGGCCGTTGTCCGGTCGTTGATATCGCCATGCGGTTTCGCTCCAATTGCCAAACTTTTTGTTGCGCGGAGTCTTACTCGACGCAGGGTAGGGCTGACAACGGAGGACGGCGAAACACAGCTATGCCCTGCGCTCGCGCTACTCCGCCGCGATGCG
>Ga0207776_1000010_pt1 | contig 29753 bp, 26 predicted proteins | sample LuqExpMetageno30_FD_187788 | JGI IMG/M metagenome (GOLD analysis project Ga0207776, IMG submission 187788) | Tropical forest soil microbial communities from Luquillo Experimental Forest, Puerto Rico - Sample 30 (SPAdes) | ecosystem: Environmental > Terrestrial > Soil > Tropical forest ... | reverse complement strand
ACAGGCGCGGGCCTTCGACAAGCTGTTGCTGGATGAGGTCGAGCTTCCCGTCCTTGGTCGCTTTGACGACGAGCGTGGTGTGATCGGCTGTGGCCAAAATCTGCTCGACGCCCCGCCGGGAAGGCGAAGAGGACATGACGAAACACTCATCAGGAGTTGTAGTGCGCTCGCGCAGGTTGGTTGTGGGGGGCAAAGACCCGGCGAAATAACATCTTAAGTGCTGGAGAAAATCAGGATCGCTTTAGGGTCTTGGTTCCAGGCGCAGGCGGCCCAACGGCTTGAGCGTATCTGGATCAAAAGTGTGCAGTTCTGTAACGCCGCCGACCTCGATGGTCACAACGATGCGGTCGTTGCTGACCCCGGTCGAGACAACCTTAGCGCCGTCCGGCAGCGCCACCGTTACATCCGCAAACGAGACCGGGGTGCTTTGTCCGGCGTGGAAAAGGCGGTAGCTGATGACGACGAGGACCAGCGCGATCGCAAGGAAAGTGCCCGTAATGGTGACAACGCTTAGTTGGCGGACCTTGGCGATCGCAGCAGCGGCTTCGGGATTAAGGGGTTGCTCAGACATCAGTTGAGCTATGCCGCACATCGAAACAGTAAGGATCGCCGCCGAAGAACAAGGCCAGCGGCTCGACCGCGTGCTTGCAGCGCGCATTCGGGCGCTGTCGCGCTCACGCCTGAAGGCGCTGATCCTTGACGGTCACGTCGTGATCAAGGCACGCACGATCCGCGATCCAGCGACTCACGTCAATTTCGGCGACATTGTCACCATTATTCTGCCCCCCGTCGAGGCGCCCGCTCCGCAAGGGGAGCAGATCGCGCTCGACATTGTCTATGAAGACGATGCGCTGATTGTGATCGACAAACCGCGAGGTATGGTTGTGCACCCGGCCGCGGGCCATGCAAAAGGCACGCTGGTGAATGCGCTGATCGCCCATTGCGGTGACAGCCTTTCCGGCATCGGCGGAGTGAAACGACCGGGCATCGTGCATCGGCTCGACAAGGATACAACTGGCCTGATGGTGGTGGCCAAGACAGACGCGGCGCATCGGTCTCTGTCCGCCCAGTTCGCCAACAAGGGAGAGGGACCGCTCGAGCGGGGCTATCTCGCTTTCGTCTGGTCCGCGCCCAGCCGGCCGAAGGGCATGATTGACGCGCCGCTCGACCGCCATCCCTATTCCCGCGGCAAGCGCGCCGTACGCGCCGGCGGCCATCATGCGGTCACGCATTGGGAGGTTCTGGAGCGTTTTCCAGGTCGAGACGGCAAGCCGGTCGCGAGCCTCCTCACCTGTACGCTCGAAACCGGCCGCACCCACCAGATCCGGGTGCATCTGGCACATATCGGCCATCCGATCCTCGGAGACGCCACCTACGGCACCGGATTTAGGAGCAAAGCCAGCCGCTTAGGCCCAGCTGCCCGCGCCGCCCTAGAGGGTCTTGAGAGACAGGCCCTACATGCCTATGTCCTCAGAATTGCACACCCCAAAACTGGACGAATCCTAGCGTTCCAATCGGAACTGCCCGGCGACTTGCGTCGTTTACGTGATGCCTTAGCTGCCGAGGCCGGCAAGAAGGCGCAGTAACAATTGAAATTGATCAATCCCGACAATGCCTTGACCGTGCCTTCTGGAGGTCACGGCGACGTGACGGGAGCTTGTCTTTCTTTCGCCTGGCTCGTCCAGTATGCTGCACATGCGATCGGGAATTTCGCGGTCGCAAAAGTCCCATGCGTGCCGTTGGCTCGGGGAGCGGCGGCACCCAATCGCCCGCCGAATATCGGGGGCACAAGAAGGAGGGCGCTATCATGGCCCGTACCGCCGTACTGCCGGCACTAAAGGCCGAATCCGGTCTCTCGCACTATCTCGATGAAATCCGGCGGTTCCCGATGCTGGAGCCGCAGGAAGAATATATGCTGGCGCGCCGCTGGCGCGAACACGGCGATCGCGAGGCCGCGCACAAGCTGGTCACTAGCCACCTGCGTCTCGTCGCCAAGATCGCCATGGGCTATCGCGGCTATGGCCTGCCCATCTCGGAAGTCGTGTCCGAAGGCAATGTCGGGCTAATGCAGGCGGTTAAGCGTTTCGAGCCCGAGAAGGGCTTCCGCCTCGCCACCTACGCGATGTGGTGGATCAAGGCCGCCATCCAAGAATACATATTGCGCTCATGGTCGCTGGTGAAGATGGGCACCACCGCCAACCAGAAGAAGCTGTTCTTCAATTTGCGCAAGGCGAAGAGCAAGATTTCTGCGCTTGACGAAGGCGATCTGCGCCCCGATCAGGTACAGGTCATCGCCAAGCGGCTGGGCGTCACCGAGCAGGAGGTCGTCGACATGAACCGCCGGCTCGGCGGCGACTCCTCGCTCAACGCGCCGATCCGCGACGACGGTGACAGCGGCGAATGGCAGGACTGGTTGGTCGATGAATCGCCCAACCAGGAACGCATCCTGGCCGAGCACGAGGAGAGCGATAACCGCCACGAGGCGCTGATAGGCGCACTCAGCGTACTTAACGAGCGCGAGCGGCGCATTTTCGAGGCGCGACGCCTCTCCGACGACCCGGTGACGCTCGAGGAGCTCGCCTCCGAATTCGGCGTCTCGCGCGAACGCGTGCGCCAGATCGAGGTCCGCGCCTTCGAGAAGGTGCAGAAAGCCGTGAAGCACCGCGTGGCCGCCATGGAGCAGCCCGGGGCGTCGCAAATCGCTGCGCACTAAATTTGACCCGCAACAACGCAAACGGCCGGGCCAGTCCCGGCCGTTTTCTTTGATCTTGGCGAAGCTGTACGGCCGGTAGCTATTCCCCCCAGGCACGGAACGCTTCTTGGAACGCGCGCACGCCGGGCGTGCCCTTCTCCATGGCCAGAATAGCGCGCTTGCCGCTGGTGTAGACAATCGGAATGTCGAACCAGTCGCGCTCCTTCAGGAGCTGAATATTGCGCTGCACGTCGACGTCGACCGCCGACAAGCCGATCAGAAAGTAGCCGTTGGTCACCTTCACCGCCAGGCCGGCGAGCGGCACGCCGCGCGCCTGTTCGTCCTGCTTCATCAGCACGCCCGGCACATTGCCAATACCACCTTCCGGAAAATCCGCCGGCAGCGTGAACATGATCTCGATGGTATGACTCGCTGGGAGCGCCTTATCGGTGTTGCGGCGGAGCGACCAAGTCATGCGCATGTGCCGCTCGGGAATTTCTAGGTCGGCACGGATCGCGAGCTCAGGCGCGAGCCCCGGGCCCGGCGACACCGTTTCGGTGCGCCACAGCGCAGAGCCGACATAACGCTTGCCTTTCGGGTCGGTCGGATCCTCATCGTAGAGCACGACCTTTTGCGCCACCGCAACCGCCGGCGCGTTGGCGGCCGACGGAGCGCCTTCCGATCCGATGCGGTCGGTGATCTTAGGTTGGCCGGCCGGCTCCGCCTCGCGGGGCTTCGGCGCCGGCGCGCTGCGGAAACTCGCTACCATCGACGTGATGGCGTGCCGCTGCCAGTAGACGCCGCCCATCAGTCCAACCACGATCAGCGCCAGCAGAGCCAGCCAAATCATTCGGCTATAGGAGCGGACCGGGTGCGAATAGATGTCCTCACTTTCCTCGGAGCGCGGCGTTGGCGCCGCCGCGGGCAGCGGTGGCGCGTATCTCTCTGCCGCAGGAGCTTCAGCTTGCGGTTCGGCCGCCGCCCGCTCGGCCGCTATCGGCTCGAAGGAATGCTGAGCTTGTGGCAACTCGTTTTCGGGCGGCGGAGGCGTCGGCGCAACGGGTGGCGGTTGTTCTCTAGCCATCGCCTCGTAGGCTTCGGACGAAGAGTGGACGGCCTCGGCTGTCGCGCCCAGCCCCTCCGTACCCACAACCGTGTCGCGAAACCCGCGCAGGCCCTGATCGGAGATCGACGGTGGCTCAGGCATCTCGGGATGGCGCTTGGAGGCTTCCGCCTCGACCTTCCGGATCGCCTCCTCGAGCGCCAACCGCTCGCGCGTGATGTCGAATTCATCGAGCGCGGGCTCGACGCCACGCAATTGGTTGACCAACGCGGTGCGCGCGCGCTCATACAGCGCACGCCGGTTTTCGCCGGTGTTCTTGGTGAGGCCGTTGACGGCGCGCGAGATCAGCGGGTGATAATCAGCCATCGCACCTCGACGTACTGCTTCTTATCGTTCTTTTGTTATTATACTTCAAACGGGTTCTTCATCAGAATTGTGTCTTCGCGTTCCGGGCTCGTGGATAACAAGGCCACTGGGCAGCCGACCAGTTCTTCGATTCGGCGCACATATTTTATCGCCTGTGCCGGCAATTGCGCCCACGAGCGGGCGCGCGCCGTGCCCTCGTGCCAGCCTTCGGCGATCTCGTAGATGGGCTCGACCCGGCTCTGCGCATGCTCGCTCGCCGGCAGGTAATCGATCTCGCGGCCGTCCAGACGATAGCGAACACAGAGCCTCACCTCGTCGAAGCCGTCGAGAATGTCGAGTTTGGTGAGGGCGATCCCGTCGATGCCGCTCGTGCGCACCGTCTGGCGGACCAGCACGGCGTCGAACCAACCGCAACGTCGCTTGCGCCCAGTCACCGTGCCGAATTCGCGACCGCGTTCGCCAATTCGGTCGCCGATCTCGTTCTGCTGCTCGGTGGGGAAGGGGCCCGCACCGACGCGCGTTGTGTAGGCCTTGCAGATGCCGAGCACGTAATCGATCGCGCTCGGGCCGAGGCCGGAGCCGGTGGCCGCCTGCGACGCCACCGTGTTGGACGAAGTGACGTAAGGATAGGTGCCGTGGTCGATGTCGAGCAGAGCCCCCTGCGCGCCTTCAAACAAGATGCGCTTGCCCTCGCGCCGTTTGCCGTCGAGCAGCGACCAGACCGAATCCATGTACGGCAACACTTTCGGCGCCACCGCCGCCAACTCGTCATAGAGCGCCCTGGAGTGCAACTCCTCCATCCCGAGGCCGCGACGCAATGCATTGTGGTGCGCGAGCAGCCGTTCAATCTTTCCATTCAGCATCTGCAAATCGGCGAGATCCATCAGGCGAATCGCTCGGCGGCCGACCTTGTCCTCATAGGCCGGGCCGATGCCGCGACCGGTCGTACCGATGGCCGCCTTGCCCGACGCAGCCTCGCGTCCGACGTCGAGCTCCTGGTGCAGCGGCAGGATGAGCGTCGCATTTTCCGCGATCCGTAAGTTATCCCGGCTGACGGTCACGCCCAGTTGCTTGAGCCGCTCGATCTCCTCGATTAGGGCATGCGGATCAAGCACGACGCCATTGCCGATGATCGACAGCTTGCCGCTGCGCACCACACCGGAGGGCAGCAGCGACAGCTTGTAGGTGACGCCGTCGATAACTAAGGTGTGGCCGGCGTTATGCCCCCCCTGGAAGCGGACGACAATGTCGGCCTGTTCCGACAGCCAGTCGACGATCTTGCCTTTGCCTTCGTCGCCCCACTGCGATCCGACTACAACCACATTCGCCATAAGGAATGGTCCCTCGCGCCAGCAACAGGACACTGGCGCCGGGAATCCCGGCCAGGTCCATCTTCGGATAAAGGATCAACCCCGCGGAAGCAAGGCACAGAACCGCCCGACCTGTTTCGGGCGAACCCTGTAAGCCACTGATCTTACAATCAAAGTCCTAGAAATGCAGCGGCTTCGCCTGCTGCACCTGGGGCAGCGCGCGCACCTTGGCGAGCACCTCGTCGGGCAACTCGCCGTCGATTTCGATCAAGGCGATCGCATTGGCGCCGGGCGCATCGCGGCCCACGTGGAAAGTCGCGATGTTGATACCCGCCTCGCCCAGGGTCGAAGAGAACTTCCCGATGAAGCCGGGCTTATCGAGATTGGTGATGTAGATCATCGATGGTCCAAACTCGGCGTCCATACGGATGCCCTTAATGTTGACGATCCGTGGGCGGCCGTCGGCGAATACCGTTCCGGAAACGTGGCGCCGCCCCTTCGGCGTCTCCACTGCCACGGTGATCAGGCTGTCGTAGTCGCCGGTCGCTTCGCGCGTGGTTTCCTCCACCGCCATGGCGCGCTCTCGCGCCACTACCGGCGCCGACACGACGTTGATGTCGCCGAGCATCGGCCGCAGTAGACCGGACAGTACCGAGGAGGTCAGCGCCTTCAGATTCATGTGCGCCACCGTGCCCTCGTAGATAATGTGCACTTCCTTGATCGGGTCTTCGGTGAGCTGACCGGCGAATGAGCCGAGTTTCTCGGCGAGCGCAATGAACGGCTTGAGCCTCGGCGCCTCTTCGGCGCTGATCGAGGGAAAGTTCACCGCGTTGGAAATCGCGCCGCGCAACAGGTAGTCCGACATCTGCTCCGCGATCTGCAGCGCGACGTTTTCCTGCGCCTCCGTGGTGGCGGCGCCGAGATGCGGCGTGCAGACGACGTTGGGCAGGCCGAACAACGGATTGCTGGTCGCCGGCTCCTCGACGAAGACATCGAACGCGGCGCCGGCCGCATGACCCGACTTGAGCGCCTCGGCCAATGCCGCCTCATCCACCAGCCCGCCGCGCGCGCAATTGATGATGCGTACGCCCTTCTTCATCTTAACGATGGCCGCCGCGCTGATGATGTTTCTAGTCTTATCGGTGAGCGGCGTGTGCAGCGTGATGAAGTCGGCGCGCCTGAATAGCTCGTCGAGCTCGACTTTCTCGACGCCCAGGTCACGGGCGCGCTCCTCGGTCAGGAAAGGATCATAGGCGATCACCTTCATCTTCAGACCGATGGCGCGGTCAGCGACGATCGATCCGATGTTGCCGCAGCCGATGATGCCGAGCGTCTTGGAGAAGATCTCTACGCCCATGAAGCGGTTCTTCTCCCATTTGCCAGCGCGCGTCGAAACATCGGCTTCCGGAATCTGCCGCGCCAAGGCGAGCATCATCGAGATCGCGTGCTCGGCGGTAGTGATCGAATTACCGAATGGTGTATTCATCACGATGATGCCGCGCGCTGTTGCCGCCGGAATGTCGACATTGTCGACCCCGATACCAGCGCGGCCGATCACCTTCAGTTTTTTGGCCCTCTCAAGAACCCTCGCCGACACCTTGGTGGCGGAGCGAATCGCCAGGCCATCATAGTTGCCGACGAGCTCGGCAAGCTTTTCCTTATCCTTGCCGAGGTTGGGCTGAAAATCGACCTCGATGCCGTGATCCTTGAAGATCTGCACGGCCGCGGGTGAGAGCGCATCGGAGATAAGAATGCGGGGAGCCATGAGGATCATCCTTTTTCGCTAGCACATCCAAGCGCAGCATGTGGGATGACGGCGAACCCCACTTCTATGCCGATGCTTCGGAAAAACTCCGCCATCCTTTCGGTCAGGCGACATCACGCCACCTCAGGCCGCCTTGGGCAGAGCTGCTTTGGTTTCTGCGAACGCCCAGTCGAGCCAACCGGTCAGCGCCTGTATGTCGCTGGTCTCGACGGTCGCCCCGCACCAAATCCGCAAGCCCGGTGGCGCGTCGCGGTAATAGGCGATGTCGTAGGCAATGCCTTCCTTCTCCAACAGGCCAGCGAGCGTCTTGGCGAAGGCCGCCTGATCATCGGCCGAGAGTCGCGTCACCGCCGGGTCGACCACCTTCAGGCACACCGAGGTGTTGGAGCGTTGCTCCAGCCTACTGGCGAGATTAGCGATCCACGGCGTCACCGCCACCCAGTCGGCAATCGCCTTGGCATTGGCGTCCGAACGCGCGACTGTCGCCTTCAGGCCACCGACCGATTTCGCCCACTGCAGCGTATCAAGATAGTCCTCGACGCAGAGCATCGACGGGGTGTTGATCGTCTCGCCCTGGAAAATGCCTTCGTTGAGCTTGCCGCCCTTCGTCATCCGGAAAACCTTCGGAAGCGGCCAGGCCGGCTTGTAGGTCTCGAGCCGCTGAACCGCGCGCGGCGATAGGATGAGCATGCCGTGCGCGCCCTCCCCGCCCAGCGCCTTCTGCCAGGAGAGGGTTGCGACATCGAGTTTTGGCCAGTCGAGCCGCTGCGCAAAAGCCGCGGAAGTTGCATCGCAAATGGTCAGGCCCTTGCGATCGGCGGCGATCCAATCGCCGTTCGGCACGCGCACGCCCGAGGTGGTGCCGTTCCAGGTGAAAACTACGTCGGTCTTGAAATCCACTTTGGATAGATCGGGCAGCTCACCATAGGGCGCGCGCAGCACCGTTACATCCTTAAGCTTCAGCTGCTTCTCGACGTCGGTGACCCAGCCTTCGCCAAAGCTTTCCCAAGAGAGCATGGTCACTGGCCGCGCGCCGAGCAACGACCACAGCGCCATCTCTACCGCGCCGGTATCGGAGGCGGGCACGATGCCGATACGATAATCGGCGGGAACTTCCAACACCTCGCGCGTGAGATCGATGGCCCGCTTGAGTTTCGCCTTGCCGAGCTTGGATCGGTGCGAGCGGGCGATAACAGCGTCAGTGAGAGCTGCGAGACTCCAGCCGGGGCGCTTGGCACAGGGACCGGATGAGAAGTGCGGCATCACCGGCCGCAAAGGGGGCTTCGTCGCTGTCATGTGTCTACCCTTCCAGATAGGCGCCCCTCGTTGGGGAGGGGTGTCCCACTGGGGGCATAGGCGACTTGGGCTACGCGGTCAACTATGGGCTGTTGTGTAATGCGGGTACCGGGGAAGAGGTGTATTGATCGAGGGTCACCAGCCGCTGCGGCCGATCCTGCGCGGGAGCGAGGCGGCGCCGCTACCAGCAGGACGGACCCGACACGAAGAAATCGGACATCGGAACGAGCAGGCGCCTTGTAACATTTCTTCTACCTAATTCACGTGCGGTCTACGCGAGTTAGCGGAAAGAGCTCGCAAAGCGTGCAGCCGCAAAGCAGGGATGCAATTTCAGGCCGCGACCTCGGTCAGCGCTTCGACCACATCATCGACGACCGTCTCGACCAATGATTTGTCGTCGCCTTCGCCCATGACGCGAATCACCGGCTCGGTGCCAGACGGACGCACAATCAGCCGGCCGGCGCGACCAAGCTTTTTCTCGGCGGTGGCGATTGCGGAACGCACCCGCGCGTTCTCCAGCGGCTTGCCTTTCTGATAGCGGACGTTTTTGAGCACCTGTGGCAGCGGCTCGAAGCGGTGGCATATCTCCGACACCGGCCTGTCGCTGCGCTTGATCACCGCTAAAACCTGCAGGGCGGCGACAAAGCCGTCGCCAGTGGTGGTGTGGTCCGAAAGGATGATGTGGCCGGACGGTTCGCCCCCGACATTGTACCCGTGCTCTCGCATGTGCTCGAGCACATAACGGTCGCCGACCGGCGTGCGCACCAGTTCCAAGCCCAGAGTTCCCAGGTGGCGCTCGAGCCCGAGGTTTGACATCACGGTGGAGACGACGCCCGGCCGCTCCAGTCTGCCGTTTTCCTTCCAGCTTTCTGCGATAACTGCGAGCACCTGGTCGCCGTCCACCACGTGGCCGCGCTCGTCCACAATCATCACGCGATCGGCGTCGCCATCGAGCGCGATGCCAATATCGGCACGCATTTCGCGCACCTTGCGGGTGACAGCAGTGAGATCAGTCGAGCCGCATTCCTTGTTGATGTTGAAGCCGTCCGGCTCGACACCAATCGCGACCACGTCGGCGCCCAGCTCCCACAGCGCGCCGGGCGCAACTTTGTAGGCGGCACCATTGGCGCAATCGATCACTACTCGCAGCCCGGACAGATCGATTGTCTTCGGCAGCGTCCGCTTGGCGAATTCGATGTAACGGTCCTGCACCCCGTCGATGCGCTTGGCGCGTCCGAGATCGTCGTTCTTGGCCAGTTTCTTGCCTAGATCCGAATCGAGCAGGGCTTCGATCTCGCTTTCGACCTGGTCGCTCAGCTTGAAACCGTCGGGGCCGAACAGCTTAATGCCGTTGTCATCGAACGGATTGTGCGAGGCGGATATCATCACGCCGAGATCGGCGCGCATCGAACGCACCAACATGCCGACTCCAGGCGTTGGGATCGGGCCGGTTAGCAGCACGTCCATGCCAACCGAGGTGAAACCGGCGACCAGCGCCGTCTCGATCATATAGCCGGACAGGCGCGTGTCCTTTCCGATCAGCACACGATGCCGGTGCTCGCCGTTCTTGAAGATCAGCCCGGCGGCCTGACCAACCCTGAGTGCCAGGTCGGGAGTAATGACCTTATTGGCCCGGCCGCGAATGCCGTCGGTGCCGAAATAGCGACGAACCATGGAAACCCCTCGAACGCCCCTTTTCTGGTCTGAGCCTCGAACAACCGCTTGTTGGCGGACGGCCGAGCCGTCCGAATGCCCTGCATCATAGAGCCAACGCGGTGAATTTGCTTCAAAAATTGTGAGTTATAATTACTGCGCTGCTGCTAAGCTTTGGGTGAAATAGCTGCAAAAAATACCAGCGGAATCGCTTGTTTCGCGCGTACCACCGCTGTGCTGCCCGGGTTACTTAACTCGCTACCGCGCCAGACAAGCCCATGAAGAGCATCGCCTGCATCGACGACCTACGCCAACTCGCCCGGCGACGGGTTCCACGTGCATTTTTCGAATACGCCGAGAGTGGCTCCTATAACGAGGAAACACTGCGCGCCAATCGCACCGACCTGGAAGCCATCAAATTGCGCCAGCGCATTCTGGTGGATGTCTCCTCGCGCAGCCTCGACACCACGATCATCGGACAGAACATTGCCGCGCCCTTCGTACTGGCGCCCATCGGGCTCTGCGGCATGCAGCACGGCGACGGAGAGATCCTGTCGGCGCGCGCCGCCAACGCGGCCGGCATACCCTTCACGCTCTCGACGATGTCGATCTGCTCGGTCGAGGACGTGGCCGAAGCGACCGGCAAGCCGTTTTGGTTCCAGCTTTACGTGATCCACGATCGCGGTTTCTCCAAAGACCTACTGGAACGCGCCAAGAAAGCAAAGTGCAATGTGCTGGTGCTCACCGTGGACTTGCAGGTGCTCGGGCAACGCCATCGCGACATCAAGAACGGCTTGACCGTGCCGCCCGAGATCCGCCTGAAGAACATCATCGATGTCGCCACCAAGCCGGCTTGGGCGTGGAGCATTCTCAACGGCCGCCGCAAGACCTTCGGCAACCTGGCCGGCCACGTGGAGGGTATGGAGAACGTCAATTCGCTCGCTGCCTGGATCGAACACCAATTCGACCCGGCCCTGAGCTGGAAGGACGTAGAGTGGATCAAAAACATTTGGCCTGACAAATTGGTCTTGAAAGGCATTCTTGACGCCGAGGATGCTAGGACCGCGGTGAAGGTCGGAGCCGACGCCATCGTGGTGTCCAACCACGGCGGCCGTCAGCTCGACGGCGCGCCGTCCTCGATCTCAGCGCTGCCGAAGATCGCCGATGCAGTCGGTAGCGACGTCGAGCTGATGTTCGACGGCGGCATCCGCACCGGCGCCGACGCGCTGCGCGCTCTGGCGCTCGGCGCGCGCGCCTGCATGATCGGCCGCGCCTACATTTATGGCCTCGGCGCCGGCGGGCAGGCCGGCGTCGCCAAGGCGATCGATATCCTTGAGAAGGAGCTCAGCGTCGCCATGGCGCTCACCGGCGTCAATAGCATTAAGGAAATCGGGCCGCACGTGCTGGCCAACGGCGAGGCGAAGAAGAAGCCAGCGCGAACTGGAAAGAAATAGCCGAGGGTTCCCCGCGGGAGTGAATTGGTGTATTGACTTGCCGCTATGCAGACCTCCGCGCACGCTCTGACGCAACAGTTCCTTGCCTGGATCGACGAGGCGCCGCGCAGCTATGCCGATGCGGAAGCCTGGCGCCGCAGTTGCCCGCATCTTTCGATCTGGGAAGACGCCATCTCGGACGGATTGGTACGCTTCGAGAACGGCTCCAGCATGCAGCAATCGCGCCTGACGCTCACGACACGTGGCCGCGCGCTGCTGGAGAACCCCGCTTAACGCAACCGCTTATTGCGGCATCGGGTCGCGCGCCGGACATCGACGCTTTTGGTTTGCTGCTGCTTCTCGGTACGAGTAAGGATGACGTGCGCGCCGGGCTTCATTGCCGAACACAGCGCGATTGCGCGAAGGGGCGGCGACGCCTCAGCTTCATATGTAGACATTTAAGTCCTCCCTGTAGCCGGAGTCGTTGCCCCGGCTCTTGGGTGGGGAAAACCTCTAGCCGCGCCGCTTATTCCGCCGGACGGGCTTGGCTAGCGTCTGCGGCTGTTCCTGGGGCGGCGAGGCAGGCTTGCTGACGCCGAGGTCGGCTTCGACGAGCGCGCGAAGTTCCGGAGTGACCTGAGGGCGGATACTGAACCAACGCTCGAAACCGCGAACCGCTTGGTGCAGCAGCATGCCAACTCCGTCGGTGATACGCAGGCCACGTTGCCGCGCCAGTTTCAGCAGACCGGTTTCCAGCGGCGCATAGACCAGATCGGACACCACAAGCGATGGCGGACAACGCAAATTGATCTCTAGCGGAGGTTGTCCGACCATGCCCTGCGTCGTCGTGTTTACCAGCAAACCAGCGCCCCCCAACAAGCCAGTGGTTTCACCCCAGCCGGCGACGTGCACGCGGGTGCCGAATTTCTTCTGCAACGCTTTCGCGTGTTCCGGCGTGCGATTGATCACATAAATGCGCCCGACCTCGCGCTGGATCAGCGCGAACACCACCGCGCGTGCCCCGCCACCAGCGCCAAGCACGACGGCTGTTTCCAGTCCGCGGTCCCAGCCTGGCGCCGCGGAATCTAGATTGGCGAGGAACCCTTCAACGTCGGTGTTGGTCGAACGCAGCCGGTCGCCGTCGTACCAGAGTGTATTGGCGGCGCCGACAGCCCGCGCGCGCTCGTCCGGCTCGGTCAGCGCAAGCGCCGCCTGTTTGTGCGGCACCGTGACATTGCCACCGATATAGCCGTGCTCGCGCAGATGCGTGATAAAATTGGCGAGTTTTTCGGGAGGTATCGCTTCGCGACGGTATTCGGCATTGAGATTGTGTTGTTTGATCCAGTAATTGTGGATCAGCGGCGAGCGCGAGTGGCCGGCCGGCCAGGCTATAATGCAGACAGCCTTACGTTCCTCGCTCATATTTCCACACCGTACTCGCACAAGCCCCCAGCAATGCGGCGCGCAGCATGTATTCATTGCGCGCGGGGGCGTCAACCGCAGCAAAGCCCGGGCTTGACAATGTAGGGCGGATATTTCCGACTTGCGCGCCGTGCCCCGCATGAAATCGATCTTCATCGACTGCAACGACCAGTTGGCGCCGGTGTGGGCGCGCGTCATTCGTACAGACGATCCGAAGATCGACGTCAACCGTGAGCCGTTCAAGCGCGAGGAGCTGCCGCTGGTGCTTGCCAGCTACGACATCGCGCTCGACGACCACTCCTACATGCCGACCGAACTAGTCGCGCGCTGCAAGCAGCTGAAGCACATCGTCTTCCTCGGTACTGGCGCCGGCAGCTACATGAATGTCCATGAACTGAAGGCGCGCGGCATCACAGTCCACACCATCAAGGGCTATGGCGACACCGCGGTCGCCGAACACACAATAGCGCTGATGTGGGCGGCGGCGCGCGACATCGCGCGCATGGACCGAGAGGTGCGCGGTGGCATCTGGACGCCGCAGGAGGGTGTGCAGCTCACCAACAAGACGCTGGGCGTGGTGGGTCTAGGCGGCATCGGCCGCGAAGTTGCCCGCCTCGGCACGGGCATCGGCATGAAGGTAATCGCTTATAATCGCACGTCGCGCGCAGACGCCCGAGTGCAGCTGATCGACATCGACGGTTTGCTTGCGCGTGCTGATGTCGTCTCGCTCAATCTCGTGCTCAACGACCAAACGCGGGGCTTTCTTTCCGCCGAACGCATCGAACGCATGAAGCCAGGCGCAATTCTGGTCAACACCGCGCGCGGCGCACTCGTGGATGAGGCTGCGTTGATCGCCGCGCTGAAAAGCGGCCGGATCCGCCACGCCGGTCTCGATGTGTTCCACGACGAGCCGCTGAGGCCGACACATTTGTTGGCGGCCATGCCGAACGTGACGCTCACCTCGCACGCCGCCTTCCGCACGCTGGAAGCTTCGATGACGCTGCTGCGGCGCGCGATCGATATTGTGAAGACAATTGCGGCCTAGTAGCAGCCCGGCGTGCCGCCGCCATCGAGCGCGATGGCGGTGTCGTGGATGTGGCGCGCTTTGTACGGGCTTTATACATTGACCTGCCCGTGATCCCGGTCACAATAAGAAAAAATTCAGGGAGGCTCGGGTGAAGCCGGCGCCGTTCGCCTATAAAAAGGCGCGGTCGGTCGAGGAAGCGGTCGCACTGCTCGGCCAGCACAAGGACGCTCGCTTGCTCGCGGGCGGCCAGAGCCTTATCGCCACGCTCAACATGCGGTTGTCGGCGCCCTCGCTGCTGATCGACATCAACGGCATAAGTGGGCTCGATGGCATCGCGCACAAAGGCGGCACGGTCGAGATCGGCGCCCTCACCCGCCACGCCGCGGCCGAACGCTCCGAGACTATCGCGCAACACGCGCCGCTGATCGCGCGCGCTATGCCACATATAGGGCATGTCGCTATCCGCAACCGCGGCACGCTTGGCGGCTCCATCGCCTTCGCCGATCCGGCCGCGGAACTGCCCGCCTGCCTGCTTGCGCTCGACGGCGAGTTGGAGGCAACCGGCCCAAAGGGGAAGCGCACCATCAAGGCGGATGATTTCTTCAAGGGCCTGTTCGAGACTGCGCTCGGACCACAGGACGTGCTCACCGCCATCCGCGTTCCCGCGGCCGGCAAAGACACGCGCGTCGGCTTTGCCGAGCTGGCGCGCCGTCACGGCGACTACGCCATTGTTGGTCTTGCCGCCAGCGCGCGTACCACAGGCAAAGGTTTAAGCGACGTGCGGCTAGCTTTTTTCGGCGTCGGCGCCACCGCGCTGCGCGCCAGGAAATCCGAAGCTACGCTGGTAGACGGCGATGTCGATGCCGCGATATCTGCGCTCGACCTTGCGCCTAACGACGACGTGCAGGTGACCGGCGCAGTGAAAAAGCACCTTGCGGGCGTGCTGCTGCGGCGGGTCGCCAAGCAGCTCATGGAGGCGCGGCCATGAGCGGATACACCCTCGACATTTCGCTCACCGTGAACGGCGAGCGCCTCAACGCGCACGTTGAACCGCGAAAAACCCTCGTCGATTTCCTGCGCGACGATCTATCGCTCACCGGCAGCCATGTCGGCTGCGAGCACGGCGTCTGCGGCGCCTGCACCGTGCGGGTGAATGGCGCGATCGTGCGCGGTTGCCTGATGCTAGCGGTACAATGTGACGGCGCCACGGTGGAGACCATCGAAGGGCTATCCGATTCCGGCGAAGTGGCCGACCTGCAAAAGGCCTTCGAGCGGCGCAACGCTTTGCAGTGCGGCTATTGCACGCCCGGCATGATCGCGACAGTACAGGACCTGCTGAAGCGCGGTGGAGTACCAGGCCGCGAGGAGATCCGCGAACATATCTCCGGCAACTACTGCCGCTGTACCGGCTACCACGCCATCGTAGATGCAGTGGAAGCGGTGGCACAGGCGCGCGCGAGGACGCAAATGAAAAAATGAAAATTGCTGAGGACTCCCCGCCAACCCTCGCCGCGCTCGACCGTCCGAATTCCTATATCGGCCGCTCGGTGCCGCGGCCGAATTTGCAACGACTTGCCCAGGGCCGTGGGCAGTACGTCAGCGACGTCACGCTGCCGCGCATGGCGCACGTCGCCTTCGTGCGCTCGCCGCACGCGCATGCGCGCATCGTCAGCATCGCCACCGAATCGGTGAAGAAATCGCCGGGCTTCATCGCCGCCGTCACCGGTGCGGAGCTGGCGAAAGTAATGACTCCCTGGGTCGGCGTGCTCACGCACTTAAAGGGCCTGAAATCTGCACCGCAGCCGCCGATCGCGGTCGAGCGTGCCTGCTGGCAGGGCGAGGCTGTGTGCGCCGTGGTCGCGCACACGCGCGCTGAGGCCGAGGATGCCTGCGAACTCGTTGAAGTGAGCTACGAAGAGCTGCCGGCGGTCACCGATCCGGAAACCGCACTCGATCCGAAGACGCCGGTGATCCACGCCTCGCTCGGCGACAATCTCTGTTTCGAGCGCAAGCTTGATGTTGGCGCCGTGGACAAGGCCTTCGTTGAGGCCGATGCCGTGGTTGAAACCACCTTCATGTTCGGCCGCCACACCGGCGTCACCAACGAGCCGCGCGCCATCGTGGCCGACTGGAATGCGAGCGAGCAGCGCATGACCGTGTACCAGGGCACACAGGCGCCGCATATGATGCAGGACCTGTTCGCCAAGCACCTCGGACTGCACCACCAGCAGGTGCGCGTCGTCACCAAGGATGTTGGCGGCTCGTTCGGTATCAAGGTGCATACCTATGCCGACGAGATGGCGACCGTAGCACTCTCCAAGCTGCTCAAGCGACCGGTCAAATTTGTCGCCGACCGAATCGAGAGCTTCGTCACCGACATCCACGCCCGCGACCACCGCGTCAAGGGCAAGATCGGCGTCAGGAACGACGGCACCATCACCGCTTTCGAAATCGATGATTTGACCGGAATCGGTCCTTACTCGGTCTATCCGCGCACCAGCGGCATCGAGGCTAACCAGATCGTCAACCTCACCGGCGGACCCTACGCCTGCCCAAACTACCGCGCGCAGACGCGCGTCGTGTTCCAGAACAAGAATGTCATGTGCCAATACCGCGCAGTCGGCCATCCCATTGCGGTGGCGGTCACCGAGGGGCTGATCGAACTCGCCGCCGCTAAAATCGGCATGGACCCACTCGAATTGCGCCGACGCAATCTGATCGCCGACGACGCCTACCCGACGCAGTCCACCTCGGGCCTCAAATTCGAGAGGCTGTCGCACCACGAGTCGCTGGCGCATCTCGACGCCATGATGAATTACGCCGGCTTGCGGGCCGAACAAAAGCGCCTGCGTGAAGACGGTATTTATCGCGGCATCGGCTTTGCCTCCTTTATCGAGGTGACCAATCCATCCGCCGCCTTCTATGGCGTCGGTGGCGCCCGCATCACTTCGCAGGACGGTGCCACCGTGAAGCTCGACGCACAGGGCTTTGTGAGCGTGGCCACAGGCGTCACCGAACAGGGCCAGGGCGCCGAGGCGGTGGTGGCGCAATGCCTAGCCACCGCGTTCGGCGTGCCGATCGACAAAGTGCGCGTGACTACCGGCGACACCGACAACACCCCCTATGGCGGCGGCACCTGGGCCTCGCGCGCGGCCGGTATCGGCGGCGAAGCCGCTTGGCAGGCCGGCAAGGCGTTGCGTGCCAACGTGCTCGCGATCGCCGGCGCCATGCTGCAAACCAACCCCGAGGCTCTCGACATTCGTAACGGCGTCGTCGTCGATAAGGCTGGCGGCAATGAGCGGTTGCCGCTCGAGGAACTGGCGCGCGTCGCCTATTTCCGTCCCGACACATTGCCGGCCGGCATCCAAGCCGAGCTAATGGCGACGCGCCATTACGTGCCGCGCGCCTGGCCCTTCGCCTTCACCAATGGCATGCAGGCGAGCTATCTCGAGGTCGACGTCGACACCGGCTTCGTGAAACTGTTGAAGCATTGGTGCGTGGAAGATTGCGGCACCATCATCAACCCGCAACTCGTCGACGAGCAGATCCGCGGCGGAGTTGTGCAGGGCATCGGCGCCGCGCTATTCGAGCACTGCCGCTACGACGATCGCGGGCAATTGCTCAATGGCAATATGGCCGACTACCTGGTGCCGATGGCGGCGGAAATGCCCGATATTGAATGCGGCCACTGCGTGTCGCCGACCGGCGACAGCGAGCTCGGCGCCAAGGGCGCCGGCGAGGCGGGCACCGCCGGTGCGCCCGGTTCGGTGATGAACGCCATCAACGACGCGTTGCGCCCGCTCGGCGCCAAGCCGCTCACCGACATGCCGTTCACTCCAGACAAGATTTTGCGGGCGCTTGGCAAGGTGTGATCAGAACTTGATCATGTCGCTTTTGGTAATCGTCACTAGGTTGCCGAAGCCTGGCCCATGGGCGAGCTGCCAGACGGTGAGCTGTTCCTCGAAAAGCTCATTCGCGGAGATGCCGTCAACCGGGACGATCACTTTGAAGCCCCGCAGCGCCGCGCCGGTCCCGGTGTAAAGCACGGCGCCATTGGCCGAGTTGCCAGTGACGATCACCGTCTGGATGCCCTTGCCCTTGAGAATCTTTTCGAGATCAGTGTTCAGGAATTTATCCGATTTACTCTTTACGATCGGATCGTTTGGGGCGGGGGCAATATCCTTAGCGATGTCTGCCGCTTCGAATTTGCCGGCTACGCTGTAGATGACGGGGACATCCTTGCCGCGCGCTCGCGCTAAGAGACGCTTGATCGCCGGCAGTGTCGCGCCACACCGTGGTTTGTTGGGGCCGCAGTACGGATCCTGCGGCACAAAGTCCAACATTAACAGCGCAGTGGTCTTTGGGTCGACCATCACCGGTTTGAGCTCCGGCGCCGTCGGTGCCATGACGCTTCCCCACTCCGCCATGATGTCGGCCGCGTGCATCGGCGAGTTGATAATCGTTGCGATCGCGAGAGCGACAACCATTGCAACGCCGCGTTTCATGACCTCCTCCCCGATTTCGAGCAGTTCGTCGTGGTCATCCCGTCTAGAACTTAATCATGTCTCCTTTGGTCCCTCACCCTGTCGCCGAAGACGGGCGCATTGGCGCTGTGCCACTCCATATATTGCTCCGTGTCGAGCGGTTCGAATTTGGTTAACCGGCACCGCGTTGACGTTTCATGATCGTCTCCCCGTAATTTATTGTCGGTTTTGCGCAGCCGACTTGTCCCCCGGATCATGGGCGGACGTGCCCGCCATGTCAAAACGCGCTGATTTGTCCGCTTGCTGAAATACCGCAGTCCGGCGCAATATTGCCGTTCAATCAAGCTTTCAGCGCAACGCAAAAAAACAAATCAAAACAAGAGGAAATACTTCATGGACATCAAGGTCGGCAGACAGGCCATCGCCGAAGCCAGCAAGAAACTGAGCAATTGGGGCCGCTGGGGCAAGGACGACCAAATTGGCACGCTCAACCATGTGCAGCCCGAGGATATCGTCAAGGCAGCGAGCCTGATCCGCACCGGCAAGGTGTTCGCGCTAGGTATTCCGCTCGACCGCACCGGGCCGCAGACCGGGCTATTCGGCGGCCGCTTCAATCCGATCCATCAGATGCTGGCAACCGGCACCGACGCCATCACCGGGCAACAGGACTGGAACAAGATCCGTTACGCCGACGACACCTTGATGCTTTGTGTGCAAGGCGCCACCCATTGGGATGCACTCGGGCACGTGTTCTACGAGGACAAGGCCTATAACGGCCACGACGCCAAACTGATCGACTCGCGCGGCCTCTCGGTGCTCGGTATCGAGCATTCCAAGAACAAGATGGTAGGCCGCGGTGTGCTGCTCGACATCGCGCGCTTCCGCGGCGTGAAATGGATGCAGGACGGCGAGAGCATTTCCAACGACGAGCTCGACAAGTGCGCCAAGGACCAGAACGTCTCGATCGGGCGCGGTGACTTCGTGCTCATCCGTACCGGACAGATAGAGCGATGCCATGCAGAAGGTCAGTGGGGTGGCTATGCCGGCGGCGACGCGCCTGGCGTGAAGTTCGAGAACTGCTATTGGTGCCAGGAGAAGCAGATCGCCGCGATCTGCACCGACACTTGGGGCGTCGAGGTGCGGCCGAATGAGACGACTGAGGCCAACCAGCCCTGGCACTGGGTCGTCATCCCGGCCATGGGCCTATGCATGGGCGAGATCTTCTATCTCAGGGAACTGGGTGAGGACTGCGCTGAGGATGGCGTCTACGAGTTCTTTTTCTGCGGGCCACCGCTGATCATCACCGGCGGCACCGGCTCGCCGATCAATCCGCAGGCGATCAAATAACGCGCGACGCGTAACGACAGGAGGAGTGCCATGACCCGCTATCTGAAACGCGGCATGGATGCGGCTGCTGTGAAGGCTGCCGACACCAAAGTGCGTGAGACGGTCGAACAGATCCTGGCGCAGGTCGACGACCGCAAGGACGCGGCGATCCGCGAGCTGTCCGAGAAATTCGACAAATGGTCACCGAAGGATTTCAAGCTTTCGCCCGCCGAGATCGAACGCGCCATCGGACAGGTGCGCAAACGCGACCTCGACGACATCAAGTTCGCGCAGGCGCAGGTTCGCAACTTTGCGCGGAAGCAGCGCGACAGCCTGCAAGACGTCGAGGTCGAGACGCTGCCCGGCGTGGTGCTCGGCCACCGCCACATTCCGGTGAACTCGATCGGCTGCTACGTGCCGGGCGGCCGCTACCCGATGGTCGCCTCCGCGCACATGTCAATTGTCACCGCCAAGGTGGCGGGTGTTAAGCGCATCATCGCCTGCGCGCCGCCATTCAAGGGCGGGCCGCATCCAGCAATCGTCGCCGCCATGCATTTCGGCGGCGCCGACGACATCTACGTGCTGGGCGGCGTGCAGGCCGTCGCCGCCATGGCGCTTGGCACCGAAAGCATAAAGCCGGTCGACATGATCGTCGGCCCCGGCAATGCCTATGTTGCGGAGGCCAAGCGCCAGCTGTTCGGCCGCGTCGGCATCGACCTTTTGGCCGGGCCGACCGAGACGCTGGTCATCGCCGACGACACGGTGGACGGCGAAATCTGTGCCACCGATCTGCTCGGCCAGGCCGAGCACGGACCGAACTCCCCTGCCGTGCTGATCACCAATTCCGAGAAGCTCGCGCGCGCCACCATGGCCGAGGTCGACCGCCTACTGAAGATCCTGCCCAGTGCCGATCTCGCGGGGCAAGCTTGGAAGGACTACGGCGAGGTGATCGTCTGCGACGACTACGACGAGATGGTGCGAGAGGCCGACCGCGTCGCCTCCGAGCACGTGCAGGTGATGACGCGCGATCCCGACTATTTCCTGAACAACATGAGGAACTACGGCTCACTGTTCCTTGGCCCGCGCACCAACGTTGCCTATGGCGACAAGGTGATCGGCACCAATCATACGCTGCCGACGAAGAAGAACGCGCGCTTCACCGGCGGCTTGTGGGTCGGCAAGTTCTTGAAGACCTGCACCTATCAGAGGATCTTGACCGACGAGGCGAGTGCCATGATCGGCGAATATTGCTCGCGGCTGTGCATCCTAGAAGGCTTCGTCGCGCATGCCGAGCAGGCCAATATCCGCATACGCCGCTACGGCGGCCGCAACGTGCCCTACGGCCAGGCCGCAGAGTGAACGTGAAGTTAACTAAGCCAGCGTCGTTCCGTGTCGACGGCCAGCGCGCGCTAGTAACCGGCGGCGGGCGCGGCATTGGGCTCACCGCCGCTTCGGCACTGGCCGATGCCGGCGCACATGTGACGCTCGTGGCGCGCACCGCGAAGGAAATCGAGGAAGCGGCGGCGGCGATCCGCACGCGCGGCCAGCAAGCCGATGCGCTGGCGCTCGACGTCACCGACGTTGACGCGGTCCGTAAAGCTCTGGCCGGGCGCCCGCCCTATCAGGTGCTGGTCAATAATGCGGGCATGAACCGGCCCGCTTACCTGCCGGACGTGAAAGTGGAGGACTTCGACACCATCTTCGCGCTCAACGTGCGCGCCGCTTTCTTCTTGGCTCAGACCGTCGCGCTGCGGCTGGTCGCCGAAAAGCTGCCAGGCTCGATCATCAATATATCATCGCAAATGGGCCATGTGGGCGCCGCGCGCCGTACGGTCTATTGCGCGAGCAAGCACGCCATGGAAGGCTTCACCAAGGCGATGGCGATCGAGCTCGCTCCGCACAACATCCGCGTCAACTCGCTCGGACCAACCTTCCTGGAAACGCCGATGACGCGACCGTTCTTCGAGAACAAGGTGTTCCGCGACGAAGTCTTGAGCAAGATCAAGCTCGGCCGCCTCGGTCAGCTCGAAGAGTTGACCGGCGCGATTGTCTTCCTCGCGTCCGACGCCTCTTCGTTGATGACCGGCTCGGCGCTGGTGCTCGACGGCGGTTGGACCGCTGAATAGACAGCGAAGGCTCGATGCGCGCCATCGGCTTTTGCCGCATTGCTGTTACTCGGCATGCCGGCTCATGCCGCTGACAAGGATTGCATCGTCGGCACCTAGAAGCTCGTGTCTAAGAGGACATCCAGACCTCTATGAAGACTGCAGACCAACCGCTCTTGGGACGGCAACGTCATCATTAAGGTCGAAGTGGCGTGCAACGAGGTCTGGGTCGGCGGCCGCTTCGAGCGCGACAATCTTTTGCACATCGAAAGCTCGCCAATGCAGCGCTCTAATGTCAACGACAAGGCGGTGCGCGTCATCGTCACCTGCCAGCGCGGGAATTTGTTAATGAAATGGCCGGGACGACCCCCGGCCATCACACGTTTATTTTGCCACGAGGAGGCTACTTCAGCGACGGCAGATCCGCGAAATATTCCGGGTGCTCTTTCTGAACGTCAGTCATGAACTGCGGCCGGAAGAGGTTGGGCACGTCGAGCCGCGGCGCGCCCGGCAGTGTGTTGATCAGCACCTCATCTTCGGCGTTCTCAAAGGCGCGTAGCACATTCGGCGACAGCCGCGGATCGTATTTGATGTTGCGGATCGCCTTCTTACCGATGGCCACGTCCGTGCCGGGCACCCATTTGGCGAAGATCTCCACCGCTTCGTCAGGATTGTTGCGTGTGAAGTGCGAGGATTGCGCGAGGCCGGCGGCAATCGCCTTCACCAGTTGCGGCTTGCTCTCGACCGTCTGGCCATGCGCGGTCGCCACCATCACATAGGACATGTGCTGGCCGCCGCGGATGACCTCATATGAATCCGGCACCTGGGTGAGCACCTGCGTCACATAGGGCTCCCAAGACACCACGGCGTCGACCTTGCCCTCGGCCAACGCGGGCGCGAGGCCGAACTGCGACCAGATGTTCTCGATTGTGAGCTCCGAGTATTTCATCTTGGCGCGGCGCAGCACCATCTTGAAATATTCGTCGGAGGTCTGCCCGCGCGCCAGACCGATCTTCTTGTTCTTGAGGTCAGAGAGCTTGCCCTTCTCAATACCGCGGCCTTTCTTGGTAACGATGGCGAGCGGATCGTCGGCGTTGTCGCGAGTGGCGTCGTTCATGATCAGGCCGATCACCTTGAACGGCTCGCCGGCATGCACCGCCTTTAGGTAGGTGGTGGTACTCATGTCGCCGATCTGCGCGCGGCCGTCGTGCATGGCGTTGACCATGTCGGTGCCGGTGTCGACCACCAGCATTTTGGCGTCGACACCGTGCCGCTTGAAGTAGCCCTTCTCCGCGCCGATGAACATGGGAAGGTGACCGAAGTTATTGCCGATCACGACATCGATTTTGGGCAAGTCTGCCATGGCATTCCTCCAGCTTTAAATTCGGGCCCGTCAGCGAAGTGGAAGCACCTGTGGGTTGACGCAGTTCGGCGGCGTGCGGCCGTCGATCAACGCCTGGATGTTATCGACCACGATATTGGCCATAAGGTCACGTACCTCCATCACTGCGCTGCCGAGATGCGGCGTCAGCACCACATTCTTCATGGTGCGCAGCGCCGGCGGCAAATGCGGTTCGTTTTCGAACACGTCAAGGCCAGCACCGGCGATCTGCTTCTTCTTCAGCGCGCGCACCATCGCCCCCTCGTCGATGATGGCGCCGCGCGCGGTATTGATGATGAAGGCAGTCGGCTTCATCTGCGCGAATTCCTTGTCGCCGATCATGTGCCGCGTCTCGGCATTGAGCGCGGGATGGAGTGACACGAAATCTGATTCCGACAAAAGCCGCTCGAGCGTAACATATTCCATGCCCAGTGCCCGCTCGGCCTCGAGCTTGCGGCGAGGCGCCCAATAGATGATCTTCATCTCGAAGCCGCGGGCGCGCCGCGCTGTCGCCTGACCGATGCGCCCGGCGCCGATCAGGCCGAGGGTCTTGCCGTGCACGAAGCTGCCAGCGAGATGATTCGACTGCGAGCCTGGAAATCTGCCGGCGCGTACCATGTTGTCGCCCTCGATCATGCGGCGCGCAACCGCCATCATAAGACCGAAATGAATGTCGGCGGTCGCCTCCGCCACGATGGGAGGAATCACGGTCACGGCGATGCCACGCTTGGTGGCCTCCGCCACGTCGATATTGTCCGGCGTGATCGACATCGAGGCCACCGCACGCAATTTCGGATTGGCCGCCAGCACTGCGCGGTCGACCTTGTCGTGCAGGAGCGAAAACAGGATGTCGGCCTTCTTTACCGCCGCAAGCAGCCTGAGCTTGACGAGGATCTTGCTCGAATCGGTGTTGATCTTGACGTTGGCGACGCCGCGCAGCCGCTCGAGTGCGCTCGGCGCGACCGGTTGGGTGACAAAGACGCGCGGCTTGCTCATTGCATCCACCGCACCACGCCGGCGACGCCGTCGACGGCGCATTGCGTGCCGTCCGGAATCTTGAGCGTGGCGTCAAGCACGCCGAGCACCATCGGGATGCCGCGCTCGCGGGCGAGCGACGCCAGATGCGAGGTCGAGCCGCCGAGCTCGGCCACGACGCCAGCGACGCGCGGCAAAATGTGGCTGAGTGCCGGACCAGCAACCTTGGTGACCAGCACGTCGCCGGGTGCGACGCGCGACAATTCGCACTCGCAGTTCACCACCACGGCGCGGCCGGAGCCCCAGCCGATACCGGCCGGGTGGCCGCTGAGCCCGGGATGTGTCAGCCAGATCTCGTCCGGCACGATCGGCGCCTCCATATGCAGCGGCCGTGATTGCAAGAGCTTGAAGCCACCCTCGTCCATCGCCCATTCGATCTCAACCGGAACGCCCGCTAGGTGCTCGCACCTGCGCAGCAGCCGCCCGAGCGTCACCGCCTCGCCCGGCGTTAGGCAAGGCTTTCTCACTTCGTCCTTAGGCACCAGTTCCGGCGCCGAAACCCCGTGCGTGCAAGTGTCGCGGTGCCGTTTGCGGCCGGCGTCGATCGTGCGCAGGAAGCCTTTCTTGCTGAGTACGATGCGGTCGGGCACCACCTCGCCCTGTGCGATGGTCGAGCCGAGGCCCCAGGTCGCGGAGATCAGCATCTGGCCTTCGGCGGTCTCGCTCAGGCCGCCGCCGGAAGCCTTGGCAGCAACCAGCGGCTGGATCAATACGCCCATTGCTGTGTTGGCGGCCGAGAGGCCGTAATTCTCCATGTAGCGGCGCGCGTGCGAGGTCCACAGCGCCGCCCAGCATGCACGCACCGCAGTGAGAAATTCGGTTTCGTCGGTGAGGCCGAGGAAGCTTTCAAACTGGCCGGCGAAATTGGCACCAGCGCGGTCCTCGATCAGCGCGGACGAGCGCACCGCGCCGCGCGATCCGTCAGCGCGCTGCGCACGCCAGGCCGCGAGTAACGGCTCGAGAATTTCCGGGGCGATCGGCTTCTGGTGGAGCTCCAAGCGAATCTGCACCGACAGCCTGCGCGAGGTCGGCCGGTCGGCGTCGTTGAACTGGCGCAGCAGCTCTTCGATGCCGAGATGGCGAATTTGATGATTGTAGGCTGCGGCGTTGAGCGCGAAGCCGCCGGGGGTCGGCAGCCCGGCCTGCATCAGCGCCGCCAGATTGGCTGCCTTCGGCCCGACCGTGTCGGCGTCAGTCGCGGCGGAATCGTTGATCGGAAGGATGAAGGTGGTCATACAAGCTAACTCGGCAGCAGACTCGGCGCGCTCCCTTTCCGTAAGTGCGAGAGATGGTTGCGGTGAGGGGCGTAACCACGCGCTCAGAATACCAAGGGCCCCTCACCGTCACCGCTCCGCGCGGCCGACCTCTCCCCTATGCGGGGAGAGTTTAAGCGCGTCACTTCACGTGATCGCCGTAGCCTGGTAACGGATCAACAACGGTAATTTGCTTGACCGGGAAGTTAGACACGATTTCGATGTCGTCCTTCTTGACGATCAGCATTTCCTCGATGCGCACGCCATAATGGAACTTCTTGCCGTGCTGCGTCTCGAGAGCGAAGGTCATACCTTCCTTGATCTCGATCGGATGATCGAGCGACCAGATGCGCGAGATCACCGGCTGGTCGTACTGCGCGAGGCCGAGACCGTGGCCCCACAGGTTGGCGGCAGCCTGATCTTCGTCCTCGTAGCCCCAGGTCTCCATCGCCGACGGCCACTTGGAGGCGATATCGCGCGTGGTAGCGCCGACCTTCACCGCGTTGATCGAGTCGTATAGCCACTTCAGCGCGATCTGGTAGGTTTCTTTCTGCTCCTTGGTCGGCTCCTTGCCGACGCAATAGGTGCGGTAGTAGCAGGACTTGTAACCGTTCCAGGTGAGCGCGGCCAAATCCATGAACACGATGTCGCCCGGTTGGATGATGCGGTCGGAGAAGTTGCGCCAGTTTGGCCAGGTGTTCGGACCGGAAGAGACGATCACGTCCTCGACGTCTTCGATACCGGGGAAGTTGTAGAGGTATTCCATAAGGTGCGCAGTCACCTGATTCTCGGTGATGCCAGGGCGCAGGAACTTCATGCATTCCCAGTGCGTGGCGTCGCCGATCGCGCCGACAATGCGGAAGGCCTCCTGCTCGTCCACGTTCTTGACCGCGCGCGCTTCCATCATCGGTGTCATACCGTCGGCCCAGTGGATGCCCTTCTCCTTAAAGATGTTGATCATGTTGATGTCGATGAAATCGCAGCCAAGCTTTTGCCCGGCGACGCCATGGCGCTTCATCTCTTCGATGACCGCGTTGGTGAACTTGGTCACCTGCGATGTTGCGGCCGGGCCAGCAGCGCCTTTGATCCAGGCGAAGGAGTGGCGGATGTTCTCCTTCGGCAACCACGGCGAGTGACGCTCGACCTGCATGCCGATGTCGCCTTGCTCGAACAGCACGGGGCGGCCGTCGCCGCACAGCATGGCGTATTTCAGGCCAGGCTTGAGCCGATTCCAGCCTGGCGTCAACGAGCCGGTGATGTAGCGGCAGTTCTCATCGTACATGCACAGCAGTGCGCCGAGGCCGTGCTTTTTCATCATCTGCCGCGCGCGGTCGATACGATACTCACGCAGGCGGTCCCAATTTATCCGCTGCTGCCAATCCATACCCAGAGTACCGAAATTTGCAGTGCCCATGCTGTCCTCCCGATCCGACGCGCCAACCGCGCCGTTTCCTGCGCAATTCTTGGAATGTTATTCGGATAGCGCCCGTGACAGAAATAATATAATTGTGCTTTCGTCATTATATTTTCTAATGCCGCTGGTTTCCCTCGATGCGAAGTATTCCGTTAAGGCAGGTCCGCGCCGTGATCGCGGTGTGTGAGGAAGGTTCATTTACCCGCGCCGCCGAGCGCGAAAATGCTACCCAATCAGGTATTTCCCAGCACGTGGCCGCGGTCGAGCGCAAACTTGGAGTCAAATTGTTCGAACGAACAGCCGGGCGCGTGAAACCGACACCGGCGGGCTTGCGCTACTACAAGAGCTGCGTCCAGGCCGTCGGTGCGCTTGAACACGCTGCCGAGGAGGCGCGTTCCCTCGCCGGCCACGTGGTGGGCGACCTGCGGATAGGCCTGATGCCCACCTTCACCCGCGCCGTGCTGGCACCAGTGCTTGACGACTTTGTCCCGCGCTGCCCTGAGGTGCGGCTGCATATCGTCGAGGGCTACAGCAACGCGCTCACGGACATGGTGCTCGACGACGAGCTGGATTTCGCGGTGGTGCCCGCCTTCGAAGGCACCCTCGGACTGAAATCGCGGCTGCTGGTGCGCGACCGCGAGATGCTGATCTCCGGCCCGCGCCGCGGCTTCACGCCGCTTGAGCCTGTGCGCCTCGCCGAATACCGACCGCTAAAATTCGTGCTGCCGGGTCCGGACAATATACGCCGGCGTAACCTGGAAACGTATTTCCACAGCCATGACGTCGAAGTCGAGGCGACGTTGGACATGGACGCCATGATCGCTACGCTCGAGTTCATCGCCCGCTCTGACTGGGTGACGATCCTACCGAGTGTGATCTCGATCAACGACGTCGGCCGCGGCGAATTGATCGTCAACCCGATTGTACAGCCGGAGCTGCATGCGGAATTCGTGCTGATCCAGCCGACGCGGCGTACCCTCACCACGCAGGCGCGCTTATTCTTAGCGCGCTTCGAAGCCGAAGTTGCGCACATTCATCAGGCTTGGGAACAGGCCATCGCGCAGCCGCGCGGCGCCGCGCGTTTGCAGATGGCGAAGGCCTAGATGACGTCGCCGATGGTTCCCACCGCCTGGCTCGCTCAGCATCTCGCGGATCCAGACATCCGCATTTTCGAAGTCTGTTCGCTAAACAATGACAAGGCCTATCGCGAGGGACACATCCCGGGCGCGCTGTGGTTCTACTGGAAGAAGGTCTGCTGGCACGAAACCGACCGCGACTTCATCTCGCCAGCGGCGATGGCGAAGCTGTTCGGCAGCCTGGGCATCGGACCGCAGACAACCGTCCTGATCTATGGCGATCCCGTTCAATTTGGCAGCTACGCGTATTGGACCTTCACAATGGCGGGGCACCCAAAGCTCAAGCTGCTCGACGGCGGGCGCAGGAAATGGCTCGCTGAAGGCCGGCCGCTCTCTAAAGAGGTGCCGTTTTTCCGGCCGGTCCTCTATCCCGCTCCGTCCGGCAATTCAGCGACGCGTATCGACCGCGACGACGTACGCGCACATCTGCGCGATCGGCAGCGGCTGCTGCTCGACGTGCGCTCGCCGGAGGAATATTCGGGCGAGCGCGTGTCGGATTATTCCTTCCCAGTCGATCACGGCGCCGAACGCGCCGGGCGCATTCCCGGCGCCAGACATCTTTATTTCCGTGAGCTGTTGAACGAAGACGATTCGTTCAAGTCGCCCGACGAGCTACGCGGCATGCTGGAGGCGAAAGGCCTCGGGCTGGAGAAATTTGACGATGTCGTCTGCTATTGCCGGCTGAGCCACCGCGCCACCATGGCCTGGCTTGCGCTGAGCGGACTGCTCGGTCTGCCCAACATCAAGATCTACGACGGCTCCTGGACCGAATGGGGTAGCATCGTCGGTTTCCCAATCGAGAAGTGATCAGTCGCCCGTCGTCCGCTTCTGATAGGCCTCGATCTTCCCGCGCAGCGCCGGCGGCAAGGGCACTGGCTTGCGCGTCTCCAGCGACATCATGGCAGTAACCATGTGCGCTCGCAGACGCTCCAGCCCTTCAACGTGGCAAACAATGCACATCGTCAAGGATGAGCGGCCGATCTTATCGATGAGCAAAGTGAGATTGATCGATTCCCCCATGCGGCTCGGAATCTTGAAATCGCAATCGAGGTGGACGAATGGGAATCCGAACCGGCTGCCCATCACCAGCTCGGCGTAGTCGTAGCCGAGTTCTTCCTTGTACCAGTCCTCGATCAGACCATTGAAAATGTCAAAGTAGTGCGGGAAGTAGACGATGCCAGCCGGATCGCAATGCGAGAAGCGCACCGTGACGCTGCGGGTGAAGGCGTCCTTGGGCGGCTCGAATTTATCCTGAAGCATAGCTCATACCGTTATCCAGGCGCCGTGAACATCGACCGACTAACATCGCTTCCGGCGCCGCAACCGTTTGTAGGATCCCGTTGGGCGGATCGGAACGTGCTCTGCACAAGCGCGGCCTTGGCGGAATAACTCGAGATTGCGGCCGAGATGGTTGTCGGCCGGCCTGTCGATCACCTCCGAATCTCGCCCGGCGCGGCACGCGATCGTGCATGTTTCGCTTGCGCTTTCGGCGTGGCAATTCGTACGGTAGATCGCGAGCTGCCAGTCGCACGAATCGTGGTGTCGAGCGTGCCGGCGGCGCCGCTCTCCAATTCGATCAGCGCGGTGGTGGA
>Ga0207776_1000006_pt1 | contig 38155 bp, 64 predicted proteins | sample LuqExpMetageno30_FD_187788 | JGI IMG/M metagenome (GOLD analysis project Ga0207776, IMG submission 187788) | Tropical forest soil microbial communities from Luquillo Experimental Forest, Puerto Rico - Sample 30 (SPAdes) | ecosystem: Environmental > Terrestrial > Soil > Tropical forest ... | reverse complement strand
CATCATATTGGTTATTCTGTCCCTGTTGGAGGGGTTATTGCTTACCAAGGGAGGATATGTGTTAACGGCGTGGGGTTTGACATTGCTTGTGGGAACAAGGCTGTTCTGGTGGACTGTCCTCTTGACCAGCTTAAAAGTAACATCTATAGGACGATGAATGAAATTCAAAGTAAGATCAGTTTCGGCATGGGCCGCAAGAACAATGAGACGGTGGACCATCCCCTGTTCTCTGATGATGTATGGTCATCCATACCTTTACTCCGAGATCTTAAAGATAAAGCACGTTCTCAGCTCGGAACCGTTGGCGGAGGTAACCATTACGTGGATCTCTTTGAAGATGAGCTTGGTCGGGTGTGGATTGGCGTTCATTTTGGGAGCCGCGGCCTGGGCCACTCTATCTGCACTCATTTTGTAAAAGAAGCAGGAGGTAAAGATGGAGTCCATGCACAGCCGGTCGTTCTTGATGAAGATTCACAGCTCGGACAGGAGTATCTTAGTTGCATGGAGATTGCTGGTCGATATGCTTATGCAGGGAGAGACTGGGTATGTGAGCGAGTGGCTAAGATACTACGAGCATCAATTGTCGATGAGGTCCATAATCACCATAACTTTGCATGGCGTGAACGACATTTTGATAAAGATCTCTGGGTCGTGCGAAAAGGAGCAACTCCTGCCTTTCCTGGCCAAAGAGGTTTTGTTGGCGGTTCTATGGGAGACATATCAGTCATATTGGAGGGCGTGGAATCACCAGAATCTCAGTACAGCCTCTATTCGACGGTGCATGGCGCAGGACGTCATCTTGGAAGAATGCAGGCCAAAGGAAAACGAGACAAATCCGGAGCTTGGATTAGAGAGCCAATGGTTAACAGATCTGAGCATGATGCATGGATTGCTCGCGCAGGAGTTGAACTCCGAGGAGGTGACATTGACGAATCACCATATGCCTATAAAAGAATCGAGCAAGTTCTTGATGCCCATAGACGAACCATACGAATTGTGCATACCCTCAAACCTATTGGAGTCTGCATGGCCGACGACAGAACCTATGACCCATATAAGGATTAAATGCGAGCCTTACGAGAAGACGAACGAGACGAAATAGAATCTGTTAAACACTTCTTGAAGTATATAAACAGCAACAGCAATGTGCACCCATTTGAAATTTGGGAAGGCATGATGAAAGTAAAAGATATCACTGAAAAATATATCGTAAGTGAAATAGCATCCGAAGAAGAATTGTCCGAATTGATAGAGGTAGACGACATTAAAGATGTATTATTCAAACTTCTTGCTCTTCTAAAAAAACACTTAAAAGACAAAGAAGACGGTAACATCAAAACCTAAGCTTTGTCTTAAAGTGTCACATTAAGTTTCAACTGTCACATAAAATCTTGAAAGCTAGAGTGTTTTCGGTTATTAATTAAAGAAAACACTTTACAAGTTTTATGGGCATCAAAAAAGAAATCAACTGGGACCTTGTCGAGCTTTATGTTAAGTCTGGCTGCAAGCAGATTAACATTTGTAAAGCATTTCATATCGATGAAGAAACTCTCCGCTCTCGCGTTCAAGAAAAATATGGCATGACCTGGTCGGCCTTTTCGGCTTCGCTTCTCAGTGAAGGGGATATGCTTATTGAAGCCCAGCAATTCCAAAAAGCAATTAAAGGCTATTGGCCGGCGTTACATTGGTTAGGCAAGGTTAGGCTAGGCCAAAGAGAACCGGAGCTTTTAAACCAGCTTGCTGCGAACCAGACCCATATTGATCAAACCCATAGGATTATGGAATTAGAACATGAACTAGTGGAGTTAAAAGCTAATGCCAACAAGTCCGAAACAGAATAAGTCTTTCTGCGAGGCAACGCACCGGTTCAATATTTGGGTCGGTGCCGTTAGCTCCGGAAAAACATACAGCAGCATTGAAAGGTTTATCTATGACTTGAAGAATGGACCGCCAGGTGATGCTATGATAATTGGCGTTAACCGGACGGCTATTCAACGTAATATTTTAACCCACCTATATCGAAGGTTAGGTTTTCCATGTCCGACAGAGAAAGCAGGAATGAGCCGGTTATACGGCAGAGATGTGTGGTTTGTGGGTGCACCCGACGTTTCTGCGGTGTCAACAATTCAGGGCTCTACACTTGCGCTTGCATATGTCGACGAGGCTACAAACTTACCAGAACCGTTTTGGAAAATGCTCGAAAGCCGCCTAAGAGTTCCAGGAGCAAAGCTTCTGGCGACCTGCAACCCTGAAGGACCAGCGCACTGGTTAAAAAAAGACTATATTGACAAGCCGGAACTAGATCTGGTTTATTGGAATTTTAACCTAGAGGATAATCCTTCCCTTGATGAAGCGTATAAACAGCAGCTTAAAGCATCGTATACGGGTATGTGGTATAATCGTTACATACTCGGCGAATGGGCACTTGCGCACGGTGCAATATACGACTGCTATGACAAATACAACGAATACGAAAATCCGTATCCTGCCCCTAACTATTACATCGTTGGTGTCGATTATGGGACTACCAATGCGACAGCTGCGGTACTTTGTGCCGTCACGCCAAACAAGTGGCCACAAATCAGGGTCGAAGCGGAATATTACTATGATTCAGCTAAGAAAGGTCGATCAAAGACCGACCAGGAACTTGTGCGAGATATCAAAGACTTTATTGGTCATAAGAACGTCTCTGCTATTTACGTTGACCCTGCCGCTGCCTCGCTTAAAATTGCTCTTAGACAATCAGATCTTCCAGTATTGGACGCAAATAACGACGTGCTACTTGGCATTAAAATCTGCTCAAAGTTTATTGGCGGAAAAAACATAGTCATTCAGAAAGGATGCGCAATCCTTCGGGAACACCTACAATCTTATGCCTGGGATTCTAAAGCCGCCGACCGAGGCGAAGACAAGCCAATAAAGAAAAACGATCACATATGCGACGCATTACGCTATGCCGTTTGTTCTGCATTCCCTCATGCCGAGTTCGCTCATCCAGACGAGAATATCAGCTACGATCAATTAAGAAAACAAGTATTTGAAGAAGACGCGTGGGGTCCATTAGGTCCGACACCAGGAGGATATTTCTAATGGACAATGCAGATGCTAAGAAAGGAATTATTAAAATGATCGGTTTGCTTGATAGATGCAAATGCGAGAAGTGTCAACAACATAAGAAAAAATGGGAGGAAAGACTGAATGGATATGTAGCAGAAGATAATTATAAACCACCTGAAAAGGAGGATTGTATGCAAGGCGTTAATGAAGTCGAGTATTGGAGAGCTAAGGCGCATGACTATCAGTGGCTCTATCAAGGGCAAAAAGAAATAGCGCAAGGATATAAGGAAATTATAGAGGAGTTGCAGCAGCAATTGAAGCGTCTTAACATCGAAAAGGCAATGCGAAATCAAAAAGTTGCTAAAATTTAAACAAGATGTATCAACAAAATATTTTAAAAAAGGAGGAAAAATGATATAAAAATCTTTAAACGCACAAAGGAACGCGCATGGGTTCATACGAATCTGGCGAATATTCGTTGGGATATATCGATCCCTCGGATGTTGAAGCTAAAGATTTAAAGCAAATGCAGGATTGGTTTTATCAGTCTAACTATACAACCAACTCCACGTATTGGCTCCAGGGCGCAATCGATAAGCGATTTAAAGTTGGCGACCAGCAACTATACAATCAAGTATACGGTCAAAATCAACAGAACGTTCAACGCTTCTTTTTCAACCTAATCCGTCGGCATGAAAATATGATGACCGGTTTCCAACGCAGGAACCGTAAATCTACCATCACAATGCCGGTCCACGATAACGACGACCCACTTGCAGACGATTACAACAAAGTTCTCCGTTGGTCAGAAGAGCGAGACGGATTTCAAGAATATCTTTCACAAGCATTTGAAGGGGCATTAGACACCGGCGAAACCCTTCTTCACCTATATCCGGACTACACTTTTGATCCTATTTCCGGAGATTTATTTACTGACGCGGTGCAGTGGAATAATTATTTGATAGATCAATACACAAGAAAACAAGACCTTTCCGACTGTAATGGAATATGGCGAAGACGATGGACTAGCAAACAAGCTGCTAAACTGCTACTTCCTGGTCATTCTAAAGAAATTGACAAAATGAAACCAGGGGGGATGAAAGATGGACGATTTCCTATGCAGGCAGAACTGCAAAACGTTGCTATCAATAATCTCTTCACCTACGACGAGTTCTATTATCGTACGACACGGAAAGGTAAGATCATACTTGACCCGCACACCGGAGAAGCAATCGAATGGGAAGACGACCCAACGGCAGAGGAAGACGAACTCGACCGAGTAATGTATTTCCAACCATGGTTAAAAGTTCAAGAAGTTGACATTCCAACAGTCAAATTAGTTATCAGTCTTTCCGGAAAAATGTTCTATCACGGCAAGAATCTCCTCGGTATTGATGAATATCCATTTGTGCCGGCGCAATGTTATGTAGAGCCGGATATTCAAGCATATGCATGGCGTAAACAAGGCATTATCCGAAACCTAAGAGATGCGCAGTTCTTATACAACATGCGCAAAGTGATCGAGCTTCAAATACTACAAAGTTCTTTAAACGCTGGTTGGATTTATCCGGTCGACGTTGTACCGGACCCAAAATGCTTCCGTCAATCAAGCGGGGGTGATGGGTTCTTAATCCCATTAAAAGCAGGCAGGCAGGTCAATGAAATTCAAAGAATTGAGCCGGTGTCTATTCCTCAATCTCTGCTTGAGCTGTCTAACAGTCTGGCAGAGGATATTACTAAAATTTCAGGGGTAAATGAAGAGCTATTGGGCGCGGCGACAGACGACAAGTCTGGGATATTATCTATGCTACGTCAGGGAGCTGGCCTCACTACGCTGCAAACCATCTACGACAAGCTGGACTATACACAGAGACTATATGGAAAGATTCGGTTGCAGGCAATTCGTAAAAACTTCTCTAAAGGTAAGGTACGTAACATCCTTGGCCATGAAGCGGATCCCCGATTCTTTAGTTCCTACTCTCAAAAATATTCCGTTGCAGTTGAAGAGGGTAACTACTCAACCACGCAACGTCAAATGGAATTGCAGCAACTCTTGCACTTTAAACAACTCGGAATGGCAATACCTGACAAGTCAATACTCCGCGCAGCTTTTATCACGAATAAACGCCAAGTTATCGCGGATATGGAAGAAGCAATGCAACAGCAATCACAAGCTCAACAAGCCGATGCTCAACAAGCTGCTAAATTGGATAACGCAAAAGTACTCGATCTATTCGCTAAGGCTAGGGCTAATCTGGCTAAAGAGCAAGATAGCCTGGCTGCGGCTTCAGAACGCATGGCTAAGATTCAAGATATCACTGCCGATGCCGAGTACAAAACAGCTAAGGCAGACCTGGAAATCGTTAAGCAAATGATTGAGTTAGAAGATATGGACCTTGACAACTTCCGGAGCAATCTGGAAATGGCCGAGTACATCAGGGGAGTAAATAAAGCAAATCAACAAGTGCCGGCGGCCGCTGGCTAGGAGAAAGTATGAAAGAGCATAAAAAACACAAGCATCACCCACATGACAAAGTTGCTGCTATGCCGCAGTTTAACGAAGGTCATTGGGAAAAGAAAATGGCAGACGTTGAGGTTGCCGACGGAAAGTATTCTAGCGAGATGAACCAAGCTGAAGAATATAAAAAATCCGTTGATGGCCTGGCTAACTATGCCAAAAAACACAAAGAGAAGCATTAATCCCGACCTGACATGTGTAGGCACGGGTTGGGGATAAGCGGAAAACGCCTAATCCCCTTTTTTTACATTGCGTTACATAACAAACCATTGAGGTTCAAATGTCTAAGCATACGAAGCACAATCCCGATTACACAAAGAATCGGACAGCTGACGTTGTTAAGCATGGGAAAGGCCGAGCAGTTCCGAACGAACATTGGCAACAAAACATGGACTTAACTCCGGCAGGATCAGACAGCTCATCCGGAGCTTTTTTACCTAGATCCGGTACGACTAGACCAACGCCCCATAAAAAAACAAACGAGTGTGATCATTAATGGACGACTACCCAATTTTTGATGGCGAATGCCATGCAATCCCAGGTTCAACCGAGTATGGCTATATAGCCCATAAAGTAACCGCTGAACTAGCCGACTTGCAAGAGAGAATCGAGCAGGAGGTCGGGAAATATGCCGAGTATTTATATGCCTATGACAAAGAAGAAGTCCTCGAGATTTTGAAAGATGTCATGCGCGCTCAAATTAGATGCGTTTGCACTCCGGAACGTTACCAAATAGTACACCGACCTCCTTGGGTTGTAGGCGCGCTCGCCCAATACGGAACCGTCTGCCTTAAATTTAAACGCGCAAAAAAAGACAACCTAGATGAACCCCTTAAAAGTTGCTCGCGATGTTGTTAAGTACATAAAAAACGGCGAAGAGAAGAAGCGAAAACTAAGCTATCGGGATGTCAAATTCGATCCGGATGGGTGGTCAGACGCAAAGCTATTTTTGCCGGCAGACTTTGATTTGGTCTTCATAAAGACAAAAGAGAAGACATATAGCGGCTGGTCCACTGGAAGCAAGTGGGACGGGCTAAAACATAAACTAGATTCAGAAGTCCTTTATTGGAAAAGACAGGATTAATGTTCGAGCGAATAACCAAGATTGATAACTCACGAGAAGCAGATGGTCCTCGTGAAAAGGATTACTCCATTGAGTTAACTGACCAGCAGCACAGGGAAAAGCTGGAGGCGCAGACTAAGCTTGTTTACAAGCCTCCGGTTGAGGATGGGGATATGACTCCAGCACTTAAAGAAAAGTTCGAAAAGGCTAGAGATTTAACAAAAGACACTAAGGTCACAAAATTGAAAGAAGGTAAGAAAAATGAGCGGAAAAAGAGCAAAACTACTAAGAAAACATCTTCTAAAAATAATCCCAAATCCAACACCTCAGCAGTGGCGCAGGTATAAAAGAAATTATAACGAAGGTCTTGTTTAATGAGTGCATTAATTCAACCAAGAGAAACAGCCGGTGCAATTTCGAACCGGCTAATGAAAGATCAGACAAAATATGACGCTTTGGAAGTCGGGCACGCAATGACCGACGACATTATGCCGCATCTCCGGCAATGTATTGAAAATCACAAGAGCATCATAAATGAGAATGAATTCTGTATCGTCATGCTTTTGGCTAAAGATCCCCTCCTTGCCACCGTTATTCGTCGAAAGTTCTATGCCTGGCCTTATTTACCGAAGCCCAGACCAAATCAAGCTGTATTTTTATACAACAAGGGATTGGATAGAATAACGAAAAGACTGTGGGTTATGCCCTCGGATGTTGTAATGGCTGAATTGCACAGCCTTGCACACGTGGATAAGCAATATCAAACTATGAAGGCGTGGTGCGATGCATTTTATAAGGGTTGGAAGTTTGTCCGGACCCCTGGATCAAAAGACCCAGGGAAATTCGTTAATACCGATCCTTTCTATTTTTGGAACTTCGTTAGAAAAGATCAACAAGTTGACATGCCATCAGAGCATGAGTACTTCCTAAAGCATAGAGAAGAATTGATCCAAGCAGGCTGTAAGGTGCCGGACGCGGACTACTCCGAGGCCTTTGATTTTAGTAAAATCCACGTCAAAAACGTCATAGATGCGCAAGATCCCGTTGTCGATTAAAACGTTTTCTATAGGTTTAGGAAGGCATAAAATCCCAATAGGGGCATCCGCTGCCATATAGTTCAAGGTCGTTTTATAGTCCTTAAACTTTTGCAATAGCTCCTCTCGAAGCTTTGTCATCATCATTTCTTGTTCGATCTGGTAGTCTTTATTTTCAAGATTACCAGGCCTTTCTCCTTCAAATTCAAATTTATCTTTAACATTTGAATTGAGTTTTTCAATAATTTCTTTTACATTTCTCTTAGTTGTATCAACCATATAAGGAGACTCCAATATGACAGTTGTTCCCCCTGAAAGTAAGCAAGAAAATATTTTAAAACAAGAACAAGTTGACACAAATGTGCAACAACAAAAAGTTGACACAAATTTGAATCAACCTCAAGGTCAAGAAAAGCAACAAAAAAATTTAGAAGACGATGAAAACTTCAAAGCCTTTAGAGAAGGAAGAAAAAAAGATCGATTGGAACGAGAGGCTGCTGAACGACGAGCTGCTGAAAAAGAAGCAGAGGCTGCTGCTCTTAAAGCAGCGATGGAGGCAGCTTTCACTAGAGGGTCGCCTACACCAGCGGCCTATATGCAGCATCATGGAATGAATGAGCCGCCCGATGAGTCCGAAGATGTACGCATTGAGAAGAAAGTCAATGCCATCATTGCTCAAAGAGAAGCTGCTGCTGCTCGTCAACAGGCCGAAAGGGAAGCTGTCGAATATCCTAACCGGCTAGCTAAAGATTACCCAGATTTTCACCACGTTATCTCGCAAGAAAACCGCGACTATTTAGATTACCATTATCCGGAAATTTCAAGGCCATTAAGCCGATTACAAGACGGATATGACAAGTGGTCCGATATTTATCACGCAATTAAAAAACTAGTTCCTAATTCCGTTACAGCAAAAAAAGAATTGGCTAAGGCTGAAATCAATCAAGCCAAGCCAAAGTCTAGCTCTATGCCTACTTTAGCTCAGCCGGCACCGGCTCCAGGTTCGCATATTTTGTCCGAAGAAAGAAAAGCGGCTAACTGGGCAAGAATGCAGCAATTTATGAAAGGAGTGGGTTAATGGAATATGAAAAACTAGCGTTAGAATTTGAATTCTTGCGCGAAAAATTAAAGCAAGCAGCAACTCTTTTGATTCGTGACGAATGTAAAACAGAAGTAGCTTTTATTCTCGGTTGTTTGCATTCAATTTGCCATCAACACTGCGCTGAGTATCACTTGAAAAATAAGGCTGAAAAGCATGTGGATTCCTAGACGGCCATTTGTTCAAGTTGGCCTTAGAGATATTGTAGATAAATTTTTACCAGAAGAAGAAGTTGAGGAGTTCGCGGCGTGGGCATTCGGGAAATATTACAATAATCTAAAGCTTGAAGAATTTGCCCACGCCTGGAACCGACTTCATAAAGACCTTTATGAGGTAAATATATCCAATACAATTGTGCATGATGTTTACAAAATGACAACTTGCTTTAAAAATAGGAACAAAAATGAAGGACAAAAACAGCTATCTAATTGAAGATTTGCCTGGAATTTTTGCAAATCAGGCAGAGGAAGCTGAAACTAACCACGAAAGAATGGTTAAAGAATATGAAGAAAACTTTCCAGAATCTGACCCTCCGGAATGGTTAAAAAGTAATTTTAATATTGCACGCGCTCTTTCCGTTATGGCCGCAGAAATTGATAGATTGAAAACCATTTGTAATTAAAAAAAAGATTTGATAGATTTGGGATAGCGAATAAATCGGAAGGATTCGCTGCCCTTCCCTGGCTGCATAGTACGCTTCGCCAACGTAAGACAGTTTTTGGTTTCGTCAACCGCGAAAACAATTTCAACTTACAAGAGGCAATACTATGTCATTCTCAACAGGGATCACAGGTATTCAGAACATGGCGCCGGAACTACCGGTCCAGGCTTCAGAAGACCTATTGTCCACCCCAATGTTCAACTTAATCCACTCCTTCGGCGTTGATTTGCATCATGCTGAAAGTTATGTGGGTAAAACAACTAGGATGTCTCGCTTCGAACGCCTTTCAACTGAAGGTGGTCAGCTTGACGGTTCTGGTATCGACCCCGCTTCCGAGGTCCCAGTTCGTACAGATATCGATGCGACTATGGAGATTTACGCCAAGTCTATCGTTACAAACGAGCAGGTTGTCCTCTGGGAAAACAGCAAAACATTAACAAAATTCACTGCTCTCTTGGGTCAATGGCTCAGGGAAAAAGAGGACTTGTTAATGCGCGACCTATTCGCAAGCTCTGTTTCCTACATCAACGCCACCGGCGGTTTGAACGGAGACCAGCCTTCGAATATCTCGTTGAACGATGTAAACAACATCGAAAATATTTTACTTGGCAACGATGCACGTTCAATGCTGACCAACTTGGAAGCGACTTTAAAGTTCGCAACCGGTGGTGTCCGCGACGCGTTTATCGCCCTTGCAAATACCAACCTCTGCGCCGACCTTCAGAAAGTTCAAGGCGTGCTGCTTAAATCAGCATACCCGACGCAAGAAGGGATCCGGCCTGAAGAATATTGCTCTATTTCTAGATTCCGTTTCTTTGTCAGCTCTAAGGCTGCAAGGACTCCTGGTATCTCCTTAAAGGGCAATACGATTTACACAATCCCTATGTATGGCTTGGAAGCTGCCGCTAAGATCGAGCAGAACAACTATACCGCGGTTATTGGGTATCGCCCACCTTGGGTTGTTTCTTCTGTCGCTCAGAACAGCCAGCTTTATGCGAAGTTTGCGATTGCTCGCGCGATCACAAACCAAAACTGGATCTCTGGTTTGAACGTAACAACTTTCCAACCATCATAAGGAGATTAGGATTATGCCTTTTACTATTGTTTCTCAAGGGACTTTTACACAGCCTTCAACCGCTGTTAACCAAATCATCCCACTTCCGAGTGGAGCTGATTATTTTACCACAACCAACCTAACCCAAATGAACCTTGCGCCAAACCCAGGTGTTTGCGTCCGAGGGGAATGGTATGGAGGTGGGTTAACTGCAAATAACGATGGTCTGCGCTGGAAAAAAACAAACAGTTCAAACGCCATCAATATTGATAAGTTTTCCACTGCAACAGCATCTAATGGTTTTACCTACGTTACAAGTTTTCAGCCACCACAGGCAGCTTTAACTGGTACAACTATTACAAATGCTAACCCAGCGGTTGCATCCGTGACTAACACCTACTCTAACGGAGATCAGGTCGTTATTTATAATGCAGTTGGGATGCAGCAAATCAGCGGCATGACATTCACAATCTCAAGCGTTTCTGGTTCTCAGTTTACGCTTTTAGGTTTGGATGCATCCGGATTCGCTGCCGGTGCAACGTCGTTCCAAGTTCGAAGAGTAAATCAATTTACTCCTGTCGAGCCAAGCTTCTTGTTTGTGACTAAAGTAACCCAAGCCGCACAAGCTCAAGTTACCGTGTCTCAAGCTAACAGCGTTTACTTAGGTCAAAAACTTGAGTTTACGATCCCAGGAAGCTTCGGTATGGTTCAGTTAAATAACTTCAACCAGCCGCAAAGCTTGCCAGCCGTTGTGACTTCGATTGTCGATGCTTATAACTTCACAATCAACGTCAACACAACGAACTACACCGCGTTTGCTTTCCCAGCAAGCTCCGGTTCTCCGACTACATTGCTTTTTGCAACTTGTGCACCTGCAGGTCAGTCTACTCAGTTTAACCCGATTACCGGCGTTCAAACAGGGTACAACTTTACGCAGATTCCATTCCATACAGGACAGTTTATTCCATACATGTACGTCCCAGCCGGCGCGAACTCCCCAGGGGGATCAGCAGGCGATGTTATCGTATGGCAAGCTTACAAAATGGAAACAGGAACAATAAATGCACCAGTTCCTAGCTAATGCATCGATCATTGCGAGGGAAACCTCGTAATGGTCGTAGATAGATTGAGGATCATTTTGTTGATGTCAACAAAATGGTCTTCAATGGACCTAAAAGCTTTTTCCTGACGTTAGGAAAATGGTTGATACACGGGTGGGGACATATTGTCCCCCTCCTTAAATCAAGGAAAAAATGGCTAATAACTATCTGCCTCCGGTGATTCAAATCCCTAGTTCTTTGTTGATTACGGCGATAACGCAATCAGCTCCTATGGTTATTTCCGTGGCAATAGGAAACCCAACGACAGAGGCAAACACCTATATCGTCGGGATGAACGTTAGGCTCTTGGTTCCTAGACCTTATGGAATGTATCAAGCAAACGGCTTGGTAGGAACGATCCTAGCAATCAATGGGTCGGACTTCACTCTTACTCTTGATTCAAGCGGATTCGATCCCTTTGTCGTTCCTTCGGGAAATGTCGAGCAGCCGGCATCTATTGCCCCATTTGGCTCTAGAAATTTGCAATACAACAACAGCACCGACCAGGTGCCCTTTCAATCATTAAACAATATAGGAAATTAATATGGCGAAACCACAACTAACACTCTGCACCGCCGGCGGCGAAATGCATGGGTTAATCAACACAATGACCAATTGCGTTCCCTTTGATGACTTTAAGCATTTCAAACCGGAACACAAGAAAGAGCTAGAAGCCCAGAAAAAAGAAAATTCAAGAATGGTTAAAGCCGAATACCTCAATTCAAGAGGAAAGCATGAACGTTTAACTAAACCTTTCTGCTTGGGATCCGGCGAACCAATCCAAATTTGGCATTTCATTCCAGGCAAAACTTACGAAGTCCCACTCGGACTCGTTAGAGAAGTTAACGACAAAAACAAGGTTATGCCGAAGAGAAGTGGCCTAGTCAGTATCGATGGCGAATCTCTGCAAAAAAGCGGTGCTCCTATTGAAGATGATCAAGAGGGCGAGTGGCTCCATAAGTTTGTTGCTGCTGGGTTTTAATAATAGAGGTAGATCATGAGTTCTGTAGTTCAAGCGGATTCGACTTATACGTTTATCGAAACGAAAGTGCGCAGGCTTACCGCGTCTGCGAGTGAAGCTGCTTTGAAAAGCACAGATATTCAAGCTGCCGTTAATACTTTTTATAATAATGATTTTCCCTATGCAATAAAGCTTGATCAAATGCGCTCGGTTTATAAATTCCTGACGATTCCTAACGTCGATCGGTATCCGGTTGATGTGAATAGTTGTCAGGGATTCCGCGCGCCTGTCTATTTCGAAGGAATCCAGGGCAACTTCTTTAAAAATAGAGATCAACTTTTCAATTTATATCCTCGTTATCCGACGCAATTTCAGCAGGGAGGAGGGCTTAGTGGTACCATTACAGACGCACAACAGACTAATCCCTGCATTATTACAAGTCCTAATCATAGATTACTAAATGGATCAATTATAATTATAATCGATGTAGTTGGTATGACCCAATTAAATAATAATGGTTATACAGTTACAGTAATTGATGCTAATAGTTTTAGTTTAAATGGTACTGATGCAACCGGATTTTCCGCTTACATTAGCGGAGGTTCATGGACATCAAACAATACTTTTTCGTTCTCCTTATTTGGAAATAATATAAACCCATTTCCTGCTCCTAACTTTGGGATTTTAAGCACGCAAGTTGTCATTGGCGGAATCGACGAAGCCGGAAACCCTATCCGAGTTTTAGACGACGGCGGCGCGGTAGTTAATTCCTTTGGTATCGGGAGCAATACTACCACCGGACAGCTCATTTTCGTTCAGCAAAACGCGGTAGGTAATAATGTCTATCTCGACTCAACCAGCACTCAAGTTCCCTCCATCCCTAACTATTCTCCTCTTGGTGGACAGGGAAATGCGAATTTGCCAAATAATCCTTATCCTCCGCTTTCATTAACACCCCAATATTGCGGAACGGTTAACTATGTTACCACTCAAATTGACCTTCTTTTGCCGGCTCCAATTCAAGCCGGTACGACTTTAAATATTTGGGCCGCCACTTATCAAGTAGGTCGTCCATACAACCTTCTTTTCTGGAATAACGAATTTACGATTCGGCCTGTTCCGGACAACGTTTACTTAGTTGAAATCGAAACGTACCAAACACCCTCCCAATTCATGCAGACAACTAACCATCCTGTGCTTAACCAATGGGCGCAATATATCGCCTATGGAGCCGCAATGGAAATCTTACGCGACCGGCAAGACATGGAAGGAGTAGAAAACCTTAGAGAAGGATTTAAACGGCAAGAGGCGATGGTTCTCGAAAGACAAGCCGTTGAAGAGATTCAGCAACCAAATATCACTCTATTCAATACCACAATGACCGGTTACGGCTATGGGACTGGATGGGGTATTGGACAGGGTTTCTAATGGCAGGATACTCACCGCTTAAAATTACATGTCCGACTACAGGTTTGGTGCAGCAGCGCGAAGAGTTTCTATTGCCTAATGATGCCTATCCCCAATTAGAAAATGCTTATGTCTGGCGTGAAAAACTTCTGAGGAAAAAAGGCTATCAGCTCCTCGGAAGACTTCAAAAAGAAGCAACCATCAACACGGCACTAATCGGTGGCGCGATTGATATCATGGCTCCTTTCGAACCAACAGCAACAATTGTCCCAGGCACTTTAAGTGTAACCGGTGGGACCGATGGAAGCGTCTATACCGATCCTGCCTTAAATGGCGTTTTGGTGGCCACAGGTGGAACCGGAACAGGTGGAAGCATTAATTATACCACCGGAGTCCTAATAATCGCAGGAGGGGGCACAGAAACGATTATAGGGACCGTTGATTATTACCCTGGCTTGCCGGTTATGGGAGTCCGGACGCGCGAGCTTCAAAATAGCGCGAATGACCAAACGGTTTTTTTTGATCAGGCTTATGCATACATCTTCAATAACGGAACTAACTCTTTTCAAGAATTTATTCCAGGAACGACATGGAATGCACACGGTGCCGGAATTGACGGAACAGACTTTTTTTGGTCAACGAACTACTGGGTAAGCCAAACAACAATCCCAGGAACGGCTACCCCATTCTTCACGACGACAAACGTTAAACTTTTCTGGGAAACAAACAACACAGGACAATTTGGGGCACAAGCCGACCCACCAAGAATGACCGATGGGACAACTTGGTATCCTTTTTATGACAATACCACTCCGGCTAACACTCCGTGGGCTAAAATTGATGCGTCTACTTATCTAGTCAACTGGCTATCTAACCTTCCTTTCCGAGGGAGAATGGTAACCTTCAATACTTGGGAAGGAGCTAACGCTGCCAGTGCTAAAAATTTCAATAATAGAATTCGTTGGTCGACGATTGGCAATCCCTTCATTCCTTTTGCTGCTGGCCCTCCGGCTACTGGATCTTGGAGAGATGATATTAGAGGACAAGGAGGCTTTCTTGATATTCCAACTTCTGAGGATATTGTATCTGTCGGTTTTGTTAGGGATAATCTCGTTATTTATTGCGAGCGTTCAACTTGGCAGCTCCGCTATACAGGCCGCTCGATTGCTCCATTTCAGATTGAGCGTGTCAATAGCGAACTCGGTGGCGAAGGTCCGTTCTCGGCGGTCCAATTTGACACCTCCCTTGTCGGAATCGGAGACAAAGGAATCGTCGAGTGCGATAGTTATAAGTCAGAAAGAATCGATATTAAGATTCCGGACTTTGTCTTTACCTTCCAACCAGCACAAAACGGACCTTTCCGTGTGCACGGGGCACGTGACTTCATTAACCGATTAGCTTATTGGACGATTCCTTTGCTTAGTGGTTATGACCCAAGGATTGACCCAGGTTCTTGGATTTTCCCGAACCGCAGGTTGGTTTACAACTACGAAAACGATTCATGGGCTTTATTCACCGATTCATTAACCGCTATCGGGACCTATCAGCCGCAATCAAGCCGGACATGGCTTAATACCCAAGTCCCTTGGATTCGCTGCAATTTCTCATGGATTACCAGCCAACCGCAGGCGATCCCTTCTATTGTCGCCGGAAACCAGCAAGGATTTGTCGAGTATTTAGATGAGTTGAACACTAATGACCCTAGTCTTTACATCTCAAATATCGTAGGGCATGGCGTTGCCGGCACCCCGATCACAGGAACAGCAACAGTTGTCACTTGCCCGAACCATAACATGAATACCGGATATGTGATCGGCATTAGCGGAATCCCAAGTGGGACACCGTATGACAATTTAAATGGGGGTGTTTTTGGAATAATTGTCATTAATGCAAACAGCTTTCAGTTAATGGTTTTTGACCCAGGAACAGGACAATTTAGCAATCCACAGCTCGATGTGCCAAGTGGTGCTTATATCGGCAATGGCGTGATCAATATCCGCGAAAATTTCTCGATTTTTAGCAAGAAGTTTAACTTTTTGGATGAGGGTCAAAATATTCAATTGGGTTATTTGGATGTTTTAATGGCCGCATCCGAGCCAAACGAACCAGGCGAGATCAGCCTTAACGTCTATATCGATTATAACGACAACGAGGCGACAAATACTTTACCTCAAAATGAGATCAATGACTACAGCCCTGTATCTAATCCGGACACTTTCTTTAATTCGGTCATTCCTACGACTCCATCCGTTTTGAATAACAAGGGCGGTTCTAAGTTTTGGCAGCGCGTTTATTGCGCGACAAGAGCTAGCTTCCTGACCCTTCAATACACTTTTTCGAATGCCCAGTTAGCCGGAGATGCCCAACAAACACAAGTCCAGATCGATGCTCAAATCCTCTGGATTAGAAAAGCAGGTCGAATGACCCAAATTTAGGAGATTTTATGAGCAGCTATCAACCTGGAATCCCTACTGGGACAGTAAACCTAGACGTGGATTACCTAAATATTCAAGCCAACTTTCAGCAGCTTGATACGTCCTTTGGAATTGACCATTTGCCGTTCTCTAACCAGACGGCGCAAAACGGATATCACCAGAATATCCACTTCAATCCCTTTTCGACGACAGTTACTAATCCACCGAATAACTATGTACCAGCAACCTCTTATCCGGCTTCTGTTCCGGCTGCTACTCCTGGATTTGGACAGCTATTTAGTTGCCAAGTCAATGATGGGATAAATTTAGACGAAGCACTCTTTTGGCTTTCCGGAGGCAATAGGCTATCTCCTTTAACCCGAAACTTTGCTCCCAGTTTGGGAACTAGCGGAAAGACTTATCTTCCTGGGGGAATCATCATGCAATGGGGACAACAGGCAGGACTAACGTCAGGGATTACAACTGCGACAGTTAACTTTACTTCTTACGCAAACGTAATTGCTTTCCCAAATGCCTGTTTCTTTATGACCGGAGTGCCTTTTTATACCGGTAGTGCGCCGTCAAGTACAAGCAGCTTTGCCGATGTTTGGTTCAGGTTAGTAAGCAAGACACAGTTTAGATTTACCTTTAACACTAACTCCAGTTCCACAGATGGATTTATGTGGTTAGCATTAGGAAATTAATATGTCAGCTCCATTAGATAGCCAAAATTTCGAAAGTTACGTTCCGGTCTATGATGTTGCACCGGAGAGCATGGAAGACCTAAGAGGATTTATTGTTGAGCAATTTAAAAGACACGCCAATGCGATTAATCTTCGAGAAATTGGATTCTTTTTGGACCAAGAGTTATTAAGTGGAAAAGCGTTTATTCCAGGTGCTAATAACGCAGCTGGAGGAAGTACTTCACAGGCTTATAGAACTGTTTTGAGAAAGGTGATTAATTTTGGAGCATTACCCAATGCTGGAACAAAATCAGTGCCTCACGAAATAACTTTTGATGCGAATTTTACATTAGTTCAAATGTTTGCATCCGCAACAGACCCAGTGGCTTTTATAGCATTTCCGTTGCCTTATGCAGACCCAATAAATATTTTAAATGCTGTAGCTTTAACTATGGATGCGACAAATGTTAACATAACAACAGGCATAAATTATTCGTCTTTCACGCGATGCTTTGTTGTTATCGAATATATGCAGGAATTATAGGGGGATTTATGGGTGGGTTAAAAGATTTTTTCATGGGGACTCCTAGCAAGATTAAGCAGGTCTCCACTTTAAGACCGGATCAAGAAGGTTTAAGCAACCAACTTGTCGGGGCTGGTAAAGGGCGTGGCGCAGGTGGTGCTTTTGGAACGGCCGCGGATTATTACAGGGATTTATTAGGAGATGATTCAGCAGACTTTAATGCGTTTGCAGCTCCTCAATTAAGGCAATATAATCAAGATATTGTGCCTGGAATTTCCGAGCAATTTGCCGGAATGGGAGCCGGTGGATTATCAAGTTCCGGTTTTAGAAATGCTCAAATACAAGGAGCCACGGATTTATCTGAAAGGCTAGGTGCTATCCGAGCTAATTTAAGACAAGCAGGAGCGCAAGGATTACAAAATATTGGGCAGTTAGGATTGCAAAGCTTCCAGCAAAACTATGAGCAGCCAGGAACGGAAGGATTTTTATCCTCAGTTGCACCGGCTATTGGAACCGCGTTAGGCACAGCCGTTGGTGGCCCAATTGGTGGAATGATTGGCGGAGGTTTAGGAAGTTGGTTCGGTGGTAAGGGTAAATCGTCTCCTTATGGGGGAACAGGAGGAGGATCTCCTGCAGCTAGCCCTCAAATCGGTGGAGGTGGAGGTGGAGGTAAATTCGGGTTGCCTAACTTCTTGCAAGGTGTAGGAGGATACTAATGTCTAAAGGTGGCGTTAATCGATCAATTTCACTCGGCCAGCCAAGCATTTTTGGAAGGATCGGGACAGGACTTGGAAAAGGTCTTGGCGAAGCATTACCTAAAGAAGTTGAAAGGGGAAGACTTGCTGCTGGATTGAAACAAGTAGGCGAACAAAAAGACTTGACCCCATTCCAGCAATTTGCCGGTTTGGCATCAACTCCTGGCATCACACCGCAAATGCTTCAAAGTGGTGGAGATTTATTAAGGCAACAGGCTTATCTGAATGCCCTTAAAAATCAATACGAAAGCCAAGGTGGGCCTCAAGCTTCCAAAGGTGGGTATGTTCCTACCCAAGAAGAACTAAGCCAGCCAGTTAAAGGAGAAGTGCCAACGCTTGCAACTCCGGAAGATACGGCGCAGTCTTATAAAAGCTATATCCCTCCGACTGAACAACAAGAAAGAAATGAAGCTTTTGAAAACTTTAACAAAAATCCGGCTCGGTATAATTATGATTTTGATAAGGCTTTAGAAGAAAGAAAGGCTATAACTGCTCGGAATCAAGATATTCAAAAAGCTCATCAAACCCAAGAAGCAACAGCAGTCGCTAAAGAAGAAAAGCTAAAGGGTGCTTTTGATAAAGAAGCGGCCAGATTGGGCATCTTTCCTATAGGGGATAATGCTAACTTTGACCCGACTATGTATCAAAAGTTTGAAGAAAAGCTTTTGAATGCAATCCTGCCTAAAAGCGAGGGAGGAGAAGGTTTAACCCAAGAGCAGGCAACTAAAAAATATTCTGATCAGCTCAGGAATGCTTTTGAAAGCTATACGAATTTAAACACGGTAAGTGCGTGGTCGCCTCGAGAATTTAATAGACGTGTGGACACTATTCAAAAAAACTTTGCAGAACTAGGGCCATATGCCCAGAAAGTTTTGATGGATAGACTAGTGGCAGAACAACAAGTTTCTCCTAGCTATGCAGCTCACAAGGCATTTCCAATTAAGAAAGGTGAGGTTCCTACATTAAAGAAATTAGGAATTCAAATTGGTGCACCCACTATTTCCGGCGTTTCAATGCCTAGAGTAACGGACGCAACCTATGCTCAATTAAAAAAAGAAATGGGAAAAAATAATAGTCCTCTTTCTATCGCTTATGAATTGAATCAGATTGGTCAAAGTGATAGGGGGTGGCTAAATTATCTCAATAACAACCGAGACGATTTAGAGGTTTGGCAAGCTAATCAGCTAGATAAAAATCTTAATGTTTTTGATTTAAAAGACGCTTGGCTTAGAGCGTGGGAGTAAACTATGAATCCATATGAAAAAACAGCAGCTGAAATGAAAAGGCAATCCGAGGGACCAAAGAGATTTGCCCAAGGAGCAGCAAAGTTAGGAGCTGCGGCTGGTGCCGCCGTGGGTGCCGCTTCTTTTGCTCCTATTTTGGCACGTGCTGCCCCTTTTCTTAGCCAGTATATCCCAGAGGATTTAGCAATAAAAGGACTAACCAAAATCAGTCCTCAGTTTGGTAAATTTATTAAATCAGCGATAGATGGGGGATATGATTTTCAGCAAGTAAAAGACTTTATTGGACAGCAAGTCATTCAATCTCAAAAACCGGCGCAGGATAATCGAAACGTAATCGAACAATACTCTCCGGAATTAAATACCTTCCTTTCCGAAAAAATCAAGGGGGGAGAGGATCCTATTAGAGCTGCAGCTCTTGCTTTATTCGAAAAAGGAAACCCATTTGAACCGGTGATTCGCAAGATCGAAAAGGAACATAAGACTAACTGGTCCACTTTAGTTCAAAGTATTTTTGGAGGACAAGCCCAACCTCAAACACAACAAACGCAACAGCAACCTCAGCAAGCACAACCCCAAGCACAAGGCGGTCAACAAGCCGATCCGTTATTCCAAGCACTTCAACAAGGAGACGCGGCGACGGTTGCTCAACTAACCGGAGTTACCCAACCCCAAGCCATGAATTTGATTCAAAAATTTATTCAGAATCAAGGGGGACAACAACAGCAACAACAAGGTCAAGGCCAGGGGGCACAAGCATTACAAGCCATCCTTCAAAAGATTAATCAAAAATTAGGTGGATAATGGAGCTGCAAGAACTCGAAGAACTAATGAGAGATCTTTTGCAAGCTATCCAACTAATGGTTGATTATGGAGAAGAAATGTCGGATGAGCTGCAGGGGGCAGTTGCTCAGACATTAGAAATGTTATATAACCGCATTGAGCAATTAAGAGGGGAAGCTCCACCCGAGCCTCCGGCCGAACCTGAATTAACAGAGGCAATGCCATCTAGCAACGTAGAAGGATTCGCATATGATGACGAAAATGGAAGGCTTTACGTTCGTTTCCTTGGAAAACATCCCGACCGAAATGGTCCAATCTATCAATACGAGAATGTTCCACCCAACATTTTTGAGATCTTTAGCAAAGGCGCAATACCTGCAAAAACAAATGGAAAAAATAAATGGGGAAGATGGTGGAAAGGAAAATACCCAAGCATGGGAGCCGCTATGTATCACCTGATTAGAGCCGGTGGTTTTCCCTATCAAAGAGTTGCTTAATTTCTATAGCAATTAAAATAATTACTTGATAAATTTAAGTTAGCGAAAAAAAAGGGTCGCTCCCTTTGGCTGTATACGAGATCGCCTCCGTAGAAAAGTATATTAAAACCTTTTTTAAATATGCTATGGAGGCATTATGACTGCAGTCCTTCCCAACGATCAAAATGGGGCATTCGGCTTTAATATTGACGGATTCGTATATCCGCAATTTCTTGGAATCCCACTCAGGGCACCAACTACTCAAGATATTTATAACCCAGGCACGCGCTGGCAAGACAATAGCGTAAGTCCCCCTGTCCAATATTATACAGTTGGAGCAGGTCTTTGGTATGAAATGCCAAATACTTCTTTTGGAGTTTCTTCAGTTACCGGAACAGCCAATCAAATTTTAGCCACCCCAACGGTGGGTAATGTCGTGCTATCTTTAATCGGTCCCTATACTCCGGCAACTTATACCGCTCATGGAGTTTTGATAGGAGAAGGAACGGGTTCGATTGTAGCAACATCAGCCGGAACGGCGGGACAAGTTTTAACTTCCGGTGGAGCAGGTGCAGATCCTAGTTGGACTACGGCTACTTTCCCATCCACAGTTGCGGCCGGAGATTTATTAGTTTCAACGGCTTCTAATGTAATTGGTTCGCTTGCTGACGTGGCAACTGGACAAGCACTTATGAGCGGTGGAGTTGGTGTGGTCCCTGCCTATAGCGGATCCCCATCATTTAGTGGATCAGTAACAGCTGGAACCACATTAACGGCTACTTTAGGAAATATCACCGCCACAAACGGAAATATTGTCAAAGGAACAGCCGGCAATAAAGACGTTTATACAAGCGTGGCTTCAACTACAACAGCCGGAGCTAATTCAGCCGGTAGCGTTGCACTCGTCGGTGGAACGGCAACAGTCAACACATCTGCGGTAACGGCTAACTCATTGATTCGTTTAACTTGCCAAGGATTAGGAACAGTGGTTGTTCCCTCGGCATTATGCGTTTCGGCGAAAGTTGCTACTACAAGCTTTACGATCTTAGCTTCAGATGCAACGGATACTTCGACTGTATTCTGGGAAATCGTAAACTAAGGAGACAACATGAGCCTGCTTCCTTATATTTTTCACCAACAATCGCTTCCTGCGCCGGAACTTATAACGGCTATGACAGGAAGTAATGTTTTGATTGGGACGCTTTTGCATGTCCCAGTCAAATTGATTTTGGACAATCAAAGCACCTCTTCAGTGGTTCTATCTATTGATGTTGGAGGAGTTGGAAATCAAGTCCAATGGAAGACTTTCTCTGCCGGAGAAGCTTTAGTTTTAGACGGTGATTGCTATACCTATCCCAAAGGAACTAAGTTTTATGGGAATGGCGCAGCAAATGGTAATTTTTCCATCTCTTATAGCTACATAAATCTTTAGGAGTTTCATGAGTCAAATATATAAAAACAATGGTGGAGGAGGCCCATCCACAGACCTTCACGTTGCAAGATTTATTGTAAGTGCAGGAGGACTAACGGATGGGGCCAATTATACAACCATAGCTTCCGCTTATGCAGCAGCAGTTTCTGCTGGTGGAAATCAGACTGTTTTTATTCAGCCTGGCACATACACAGAGAATTTAACTCTGACAGCAGGAATTAACTTAACTGCATTTGATTGTGACGCTCAAACTCCAAATGTCACGATCAATGGTAAAATGACAGCCAACATCACAGGAACTTGCTCCTTTAGTGGAATCAATTTCCTAAACAATTCAGACAATATCTTGTCTGTAAGTGGTTCTGGAGCATGTAATTTCAAGTTTGTTGAATGTTTTATCAATGTCAGTGGGACTGCTTTTGCATTTGCAAATAGTAATTCAAGCTGTGGGGTTGACCTTTTTTCTTGTAATGGAGACATTTCTGGAACTTCTTCATATTTTAATTTTACAGGAGGAGGAGTCAATGTTCAAGACTGCTTCCTTTTCAATAATATTGAAAGCACTACACAAAGCGTATTTACCGGAGCTTCTATAGATGTTGAATCTTCAACAGTAGATGTTCCTATCAATGCTACCGGAACAGGCGGAGATGTCTCTATAAAACACAGTACCATGATTGTTTTGAATGCTACTGTTGTCACGACTAGCGGCGGTCCAAACTCTGATTTAGTTATCTATAATTCTCACATAGATTCTAATAATGCAACAGCTATTGATATTGGTGCCGGTTCAACAATGACAATTTGCAATACATCCGTTGGCTCTTCGGCAACTGATGCAATCACCGGAGCAGGAGTGTTAAAATATGCTCCTATCGCCTTTACAAAGTCCTCTTCAAGCGTAACAGTTGCAACACAGACTCCAATTCGTTTCGGTCCTCAAATATCTCCAGAATTAACCGATACAAATGGGACTGTCTATTATGATGGGACAATTATATCAACGGTAGATCCTGGTACAGCTGGCGATGTTTTGACATCTAATGGTGCCGGTTCACCTCCTAGCTATCAAGCCCCAGGCTCAGGAAGTACAACAGCTTTTAGGGCACATTTGAATGCGAATACAGCCACTAATATTACAGGGGACGGAACGCTAGTTACAGTTCCCTTTGATACGGTGGATTATGATATTGGTTCAGGATATAATACAGGCACAAATACTTATACGGTTCCAGTTGGTAAAGGCGGTATTTATCAGATCAATTATTCTGTGTTTACTTATCGAGTAGCAGGAGTAAACACTGTCGAATTATTGAATTTTTTGATCAATGGAGCTACTACCGTCAGAAACTATGAAGTAAATTTTGAAAATACTCAAACAAGTGGCGAGTTAACTTTGACTAGTGGGGCTCAATACCAACTATCCGCAGGCGACACCGTTAATATTACCTGTATTGTTGGTGGTGCAGCAAAGAATATAGGATTTGCCGGAACTTATTGTGTATTCAGCATGTGCAAAATTGGTTAATCATAGGTTTGATTAAGCAATTCTGTGCTGACATTGATATGGTAAATTAGCCTATCATATGCCTCTGAAGGCAGAAATTCTTTGTTCTCTTCCACCGTTTCTTTAATTTGGATAATCTGGGAAGCGAGAGTAAGATTGCGATAGTGCTCAAAGTGTTCGATGGCCATAAGAGGACCGGAAAAGAAAAGTATTATAGGTAAAAAACAGAGAGATAATTTATGAAACATTTGATTCTCCTTTCGATGTTGTGTTTGTTGGCCGGTTGCCAGACGCTTCCGCAGCTTTATCAAGCCGCAGAAGATATCGCGGATGATACAGCAATTAAGGTGCAAGTGTCTAGAGAAGCTATTCAAAAACAGACGGATATCACTCTTTCTGTTGATGTGAAAAACAAAGATGCACCAGCAGCAGCAAAGTAGAAGAAAAAAAATAAACATTATTAAAAAATGCTTGTGTATTAAAATTTATTTTAAATATGGTGACATCGAACACATAAAACACGGAAAGAAATATGCCACTCCATAAAGGAAAAAGCAAGAAAGTTATCTTGGGACACCTTGAGGGATATGCTTGCGATGAATGAGAGAATGACAATTAGGACATACAACCATCAAATTATTTCGTTTATTGTTTTCTCTATTTCCGTCTATGTGGTGGATTCCCAAAATTTCTTTAACTTCATCATACCCACATTTTTCGCATTTCTGAATTATCCCTCTTCTTACCCAAAATCTCCGGAAATTATTAGATTTATTAGGAAATTCTTTATCTGCATGTCTGGCTTTATTAGCACAAGATTTAGAGCAATATTTCCTTTTTCGACTAGGAGAATAAGTTATTTCCTTATCACACAACAAACATCGACACTTAACACGCCGGCAATTTACAGAACACCATTTAGCAGTTTTTATTCTGTATTTTCTGACGTGAAAAATTTTAGAACAATTTTGACAACAAATAGGATGCATTATGCCTCTACTTAAAGGTAAGAAGAATATAGGACACAACATTAAAATGGAAGAAAAAACCCATCCTCATAAGCAAGCGGTAGCGATAGCATTAAATACCGCGCGCAAGTCAGGAGTAAACATCCCTAAAAAGAAAGGAAAGAAATAATGTTTGATCAAATCGCAACTCAGTTCAAAGATGAATTCAAGCTAGGCCACATGGCAGCTTTAATAAATCATTTAGCCAACGTCATTAATATTTTCCGTGCGGATTTTATGAAAGATGGGGATGCTAAAAATGCTGCCATAGATGCGGTGTGTGAAATGTTGCAAAACCAAAAAGATAAGCCGGCGGATGGCCAGCCTAAAGGACAATAATGGATAAGAAAATTAAAAAGCTCGAAAAGGGCACATCGAAACTACTTAAAGAAGAAAAGTCATTGATGAAAGCCGATAAGAAACGCGATAAAGTTTGCGACTACGGCGAAAAAATGATGCACAAAAAAAAGAAAAAGTAGTAAGACTAATTTGAAACGTTAAGTTTTTTCATTAGACTTTCCTTGGTAAGGGTGGAAAGGGCACTAGTTTCCTCGTCTAGTGCCTTTTCTTTTAACTTCTAACGAGACCACGTATCTATAACCCATCCATTGTTGACTTGTTTTATCTCAATCCGATGTGGGATAAGATGGTCTAAAATAATTATCGATAACATATATATCGTCACAGCAATCACAAATGTTTTTAGTAAAAAAATTAAGAACTGCATGATATTCTCCAACTAACGATTTGTGCCTTTCTGTATGGCTCTAAATCTATTTTCTTAAGTTCCGGAATCTTTGTGTAGTCGACATTCCCTTTCCTGACTACCTGGCAAAGTGATATACCGGCCCCCTTTGTATTCGATTCTCCACTTAAAAATATGAGTTGCTTTCTCAGCTCTTCTTCCTCTTTCTCTAAGTCTTTGATAGCAGCGTTCACAGATTGCCATCTTGAAGCGCATTGTTCCCATAACTCGTCATTCCTTTCAATATAATCCCCTTCGCTAGGCTCCGGAGGATTGCCTTCTTTAAGGCACATGTAAAATTTAAATTCTTCGGCTATCATTTTTTCGATGTAAGCCTCATCTCTTGCCACTTCGACCGTCACCCCATCAAATCCATCAAAACTAAAATAATAGGCTTTCTGAGCATCACAGACCCACATTTGGTGTTGAAGCTGAGGGTAGTAATAATCAGGAATTTTCCCATCTACGGCAATTTGATGTGGTCCAGGTCCAGGGCATTTAATCTCCAATATTTCATTCCAATCATTAATCCCATCAAGAGAAGCCATTGCCCAATCTTTAACGATCACTTTCGGCACCATTTTGTGTCCGGTTTTGGCACAAAACAATTCTCTAGCAATAGGCTCAAGGTCAGTTCCCCTTTGCATCCGCTCATTTATCATTGCGCGATAATTGGGGTCTTTCTTTTCGTGGTAAAGTTGAACCTTGGTTTTCCAATGAGATGCCCCCATAATAATGCAGGCATCCGTTGCAGTGACTTTATCTCTTCGGAAATCAAGCCACTCCTGACTCCCTTGCTCTAGTTGTAATTCCTGGCATGCTGCTGACATTGTAACCTCTTTTCTAAATATTTAATATGATCCTCAAGCTTTATTATCTTCTGGGCTAGAATCCCTGCTACAAGCGCAGCAGGGTCTTTTGTCATCTCTAGCCATTCTCCGGCGTCTTCTTGAACTTGTTTAATAACGTCGTCTGCAGTCATTGGACCTCCGCAGCGACAAGTTCCGGTTCCGGTAAAGCAGCGCGCTGTTTTGCATGGTTTTGTTCCATATTCTTAACAGCAGCATTTTTCATGCGGTCATATATCTCTAAGGGCAATTCAGAAAGATTGTCAGTCTTATATTTTTTCTTTAAATAGTCATAGACCCAGGTCTTATACCTATCGTCACACTCATCTAAGATCATTTGAAGTTCAGCAGCTTGCTCTAGGCTTATGCGTGGAGTTAAATCTTCCAACTCGGCCTGTTGCATTTCCTCTTTGGTGTAAACACCAGACATTTCAGCAGGGAAGGCTTTTCTTAAGGCTTGTGCCTCGGCGCACTTCGCAAGCATAGTTTTAGGCATGTTTACCCACATACCGGTAGGTTTTTTCTCACCGCTGTTTTTATCAACGAAAGTCTGGCAATATTCATCCATGTATGCACTAGCCGAAACGGTATGCCAAGTGCCGTCTTTTGTTAGCTTTTTGATATAAGCGGTTGCTGAAAGGAGATTGCCGCTTTGATCAAGAGTATATGTAGGCTCCGGACCTGGGGCGTAATGTTCGGTTCTCTCGGCAATTAAACGGTATCCATCAATTCCGGTCTGGATTGTCATGGTTTCACCCCATGTCCCGTCCGCTTTTTTGGCCTTGCGTTTAACCGCATAAATCTGTCTCATAAAGGGGTCTAGCTGCGTTTTTTGGCAAGCCATTAGGAATATTTTAAATTCTTCATTAGACACGCCTTTGCATATGGAATTTTTAAGTATGTCAATCTGTTCTTGATTGAAACTTTGTGCCGGAACAGCAGCTTCTTCTCTTATTGCTAAAACCTTATTCATACTAGCTCCTTTTCGAGATTAAATTGTTTAATTGAGAAAACTCTTGAATGAAAGCAGCTAGCGCGATATCTTCTTTAGCGCAGCGATCTATTCCCAGTCTTGCCGGACCGAACGTTTGGGTTGCTGCCTCATTCAAATTTTGTATACTATTCTTTGACTCGTATTTTTGAAAGTAGAGTTCATCCTCAAGATCCATCAGGCGTTCCTCTATTTGGTAAATCATAGTAGAAGCCTGGTTAGTCCAGGCCTCCATCTTTTCCATGTAAAGTTTAAGCGTGTTGAGGTGCGTCCTCATTTTGTCGATTTGCATCTTCATTCCTTGGTTAAGAAAAATGTTCTTGATATTCAGAAATTCCCATCTGAATAGCGGCCATTATTGTATGCATGGCCACCAACTCTTCCGGTGCGGTGTACAACATCATCGATGTTGCGTTGGCGATTAACCGGCAGCCTACTTCGTAAGGGGGTAAATCCCTAAACTCCTCGCATAGGTCGGTTATCCTGTTTCCTAATTCATTTAGTCTATTTTGGTCTGTCATCTCAACTACTCCTCGTTAAGTGGTCAAAATATAAATAAAGTGACAATTTGCGATCAAGATAAAAAATGGAAAAAGCGATAAAAATAAAGATGTTGACAAATTGTCATGATCTGTGCATAAAATATCGCCGGTAATACGAGGAGGAAACCATGAATTTGAAAGCTTATCTAGCAGACCAGCACGTAACCCAAAAAGATTTTGCGGCAACACTAGGGATAAATGAGCGATATATGTCCAGATTAGTGAATGGCCATGTAAAACCTGGAAAAAGACTAATGAGGGATATAGATGCGCTAACCGAAGGTAAAGTAAAACTAGAACCGAAGCCAAAAGAAACCAAAGAATAAAATTATAATGAAAAGAAGTAGGCCGATCCATATACTGCCCCTCGGCAGCTTGGGTGGATGTGGAGTGTAGCATGATGTAAAAGACTCTAGATTATGAATAGCGCAACCGTTAGGAGTATCATTATCGTCCCTAGGATCGATATGATCAAAACACGCGCATAGACTGGGGTTCCTTGCAAAATTTCTAGCCATACTTCACGCATAATTTCTCCTGAATTTATATATGCTCCTACCGGTGGCGATTGTCAAATTATTTTTTGTATAAAAAAATAGTTGAATCGAATACTTTGTTTTTGTTAGGAATGCGTGTGTTACAGAGGAGATTGGTTATGATGGTCCGGCAAGACTTCCAAACAATGCCTCCTAAGCCGTTTATGGATCAAATTATGGATCCCTTGGCAAAGGCATATTGTTTTTTATGGGAAAGGAAAGACAAGTTTAATCGAATAAATTTTACTTGGTCTGAGCTTTCGAAATATTATAACAAGAATAGTTTCCGCACTAACTTGAGAAAGTTGAATAGTGTGGGCCTTGTTACTGATATTAATGAATCCGAAGAGAACATCCAAATCGAATTGGTCGGTTGGGATGAGTTTGAGGATGAAGTATAGAAAAGCGAGTTAGACGCTCGCCTTTCTATGGTATTTAAACCCTTCCGACAAAGGGATAAACGAGTACGCGACGACATGAAGCATATCAAGCCAGCGAATTTCGTTCTATCTTTTTTCTCGGAAAAAAATCATTTACCGAGGAGAGAGTCCCCATGTCCAGGTTGTCGCATGCATTTAGCGTTGAACACGCAGAAAAATACGGCGTCGAGTGCGCCATCTTAATTTCACATTTTCAGTTTTGGATCGAGCAAAATCAAGTTGTAGGTCGTAATTTTCATGATGACCGGACTTGGATGTATCAATCTCAAAAGGAAATATCAGCTTGTTACCCGTATTGGAGCGAAGACACAGTTTACCGGACAATTAAAAAATTAGTGGATTGCGAAGTCTTGATAAAAGGAAATTACAACAAATCAAAATTTGATCAAACTTCGTGGTACGCTTTCAAAAATGAAAAAAATTTTACGAAACCGCGAAATCGCGGAAACGACACCACGACTCCGCAAAATCCTGACTTGAAACCCGCGGAACCTATACCAGATACTAATCCAGATACTTATCCAAAGAAACAGCAACAGCCCCCCCCTGATTCTGCTGCTGTTTTTTCAAATTCAGAAAATAAACAACAACCAACCATGACCGCAAAACTGCGCGGCGTAAATATTCCGGTCGAGGACAAAATCGAAATAGTTACGAAATATGATCCTAAAACCATAGACCACGCCATTGATTGGGCAACCCATCCAAGCACCAAAATAACCAAAAGCGTGGCAGCGGCAATCAAATGGGCATGCGTTCATAAACCAGAGATTCCAAAAGAAAAGAAAAGCGAAAAAATCCCTGTTAATCCCGAAGGATATAATAAAACCTACTTGAGAGAAGTTTACAAAGTGGCCCATCAAAATGGCTATAGATTAGACCAATTAGGATTGCAAGACGGTCACGAGTTTTTAAAAACCGAACATGAAAAAATTTACTTCAAAGACGTGGGTTTCCTAGAGCAAATTGCTAATTTCTTAAGGAAAAAGTCCGTTGATTGTCGAAATATTTATGACATGATCAAAGCTTGCCAACAAGATTTACATAAACAGATGGCTTAAATGGATAAAATAATTTGGGACTTGCCCATAAAAACTTGCGATGAAACCAACGCTTATGAAAACCCTCATATGAAAACCCGAAGGCATAAGCAGCAGCAATTCTTTATAAGGCAGCTGTTCAATCGAGAAGCTAGGGACGTACCTTTACCCTGCTCGATCACTTTTGTGCGTCTAGGGCCAAAGGAAATGGACGAGGAAGACAACCTGCGGATGTCATTCAAGTGGATAAAGGATCAGGTGGGAGCTTGTATCTTTCCGGAAAAGTCCGTGGTTTATGTGACCAAGAAGGGAAAAGTGAGAGAAAACAAAGGCCATGCGGATTCTGACCCAAGGATAAAATGGCTCTATCGCCAAGAAAAATCTCCTAGATTGGGAATTAGGATCATTATCGAGCCTTTAACTGAACCTCCGCAGCGCGTAATTGTCCATGAATTAGTGCAATGCAGCACTCAGGATCAGTAAGTGCTAAATTTTCGACATCAACCGAAAGCAACTTGAGGTTCTCGCACATCAAAGAGACAATCCGCTTTTTTATATTCCCAGTCGATCTTTTCGTCTGAAAGCGTTCTGACTTTTTCTTTGAGGGTCTGGTTCTCGAGCTTGAGTTCTGCCAATTCTTTTTTGAGTGTTCCCATCTCGGAGAAGAGCTTCCGTCGCACTTTTCCCATACTTTCAATGGCTTCATCGATTTGTTTTTGCATGTTGGCAAGTTTGACATCGGCTTCGCTTTTATTTTCCAAATTGAACTCGAGCTGCATAAAAATTTCCCCACCTGATAAAGAGTGTCCGGAAATTATTAAAAAAACAAGTAAAGAAAAATCTTGTCATTCTGTATAAAGAAATTATTTTGAAAAAGGATGACAATGATCAACTGGCAACTAAAATCCGTCCCCATCAAGCAAATAAAACCTTTAGAAAAAAACCCTCGGCAGATATCTAAAGACCAGATTGGACACTTAGAAAATCTGATCAAAAAATTCGGCCTTATCGATAAGCCGATTTTAAATAATGATCTCACCCTTATTGGTGGGCATCAGCGCATTAAAATCCTCAAGAAAATGAAAGCTAAAGAAGTGGAATGTTGGGTAGCTGACGAGCAACTTTCCCAAGAGGATATTGAGCATCTTTGCATCGGCTTAAACTTAAATCAAGGGTCCTGGGACTATGATATCCTAGCTAACCAATGGGAAGCGTTAGACTTGCTTAAATATGGTTTTACCGAAGAGCAACTCCTTGGCATGGACAAGGAAGTTGAAACCGTAGAATCCGATCTTTCCGAAGAAGATGATCCGGTAGAGCTAGGAACTGAAGAAGAAGCAACAACAAAATTAGGAGATGTTTATGAACTTGGTCCTCATAGGATTACTTGCGGCGATAGTACTCAGCCTGACGTGGTGGATCGCGCACTTAATGGCGAGGAGCCAGTCCTTATGTGTACAGACCCCCCCTACGGAGTCAACTACGATCCCAGCTGGAGAAACAGCATCAAAACAGAAGGAAAGTTCCGGTCAGCCACCAAAATGAATGGAAAAGTCCTAAATGACGACCAGGCTGATTGGCGGCTTACCTATTCTCTTTTCAGAGGCTCAGTTGCCTATATATGGCATGGAGGGAAACACGCCGGCACAGTGGCTAAAAACCTAGAGGATTGCGATTTTGAAATAGTCTCCCAGATTATCTGGAACAAACAAAACTTCGCTTTCGGAAGAGGAGATTACCACTGGAAGCATGAGCCTTGCTACTACGCCGTCCGGAAAGGGCATCAGCATAACTGGCAAGGAGATCGCAAGCAATCGACGGTCTGGGATATCGCTAACTTAAATCCGGTAGGCAGGAAAAAGGGGGACGATGAGGACGATAAGGTGGAAGGCCACGGCACGCAAAAACCCATCGAATGCATGGGTCGCCCTATCAAGAATCATACCGTGGAAGGTGATTGGGTATACGATCCGTTCCTGGGGTCCGGCACGACTCTTATCGCTGCCGAGAAACTAGGACGTAAATGCATAGGCATTGAATTGTCACCGGCATATTGTGATCTTATTGTCAAAAGGTACATAAACTTCATTGCAAAAAGTGGACATAATGCTATTATTAAAAGAAACGGTGAAATCATTGCACCGCTAGATTTTTTAAACAAAACAATTGGAGAAGAAAATGGCAGCATCCGAAATGACTAAAAAGAAACACCCTTTAATGAAAGAGGCTGAAAAGAAGATGAAGAAAAAAGGGGTCGACATTGAAAAAGCTAAAAAGACACCAGCAAAAGGCAGCTTTTTCAAGAGCAAAGGTTAAGCGGATATCCTGTTTTGAGTGGATTTTTTGTCCTACTGTAGAATTACAGTAAAGATTTTATTTACTAAAAAAAGACCGAGCTTTAAGTTGAAGTTGCAACACTAACAATCTTAAAGAGGTCTTATGCTTAAGATACAAAAAACCACTGATTACAGTCAATTCAAGTTTCTCAAAGAGAATCGCCCTACTGCGCCGCAATATATGGTTCAAGCTATTCAGCAGAAAAACCTGCTGGAAGAGCATCCTATTATATGCGATGTGAATATGAATGTCATTGACGGACAAAATAGATTAAAGGCTGCCGAGTTCTTGCAGCTCCCTGTCTATTTTATCGTTAGCGAAAACATCACAGCAGAAGACATAGGGTTATGCCAAGTGCAAAAACCCTGGGCGATGTCCGACTTCCTGCGCTTTTACAAAAACAATGAAGACTATGCTTTTGTGGATGAGCTTATCCAACTATACGGATTGCCTATCCACTTTGTCATTTATTGCTGCAATCAAGCCAGCAACATCAATAAGGACTTTAGAACCGGTAACTTCATAATTAAGAAAGATAAAGGCTTTATTAAAACAAGATTACAATATGTCAAAGAGATCATCATTGTGTTATCAGACCTTAAAAGGGATTCCGGAGAAAGCGATGCTTCAGTCTCTAGTAGAATGCAGCGGTCCCTCTGGAGCTTCGTATGTCAAGATAAATACGACCACAAAAGAATGGTTCATGCAATCCACACATATCCGGCGAATGCGCTTCCTATTCTCGCATTCAATTCTGAAAAGATGATAGCGCATGCCCTGAAGAAAAAGCTCTACAACTTCAAGCGCGCTGAAAACAGGATGGAGTAATGGAAACAACTATTCACGACGCACCCTTAATTCCGGTGCGTTTTAATCCGCATTTATTGTCGATCCCTACCTTTGGGTTTTCGGCTAGACATCTTCTATCTTTAGCGGAATGGGTAGAGAAAAGGATACTTCGCGCTGAATTTCGCAAGTTTCCGGCCACAATACAAGCCCTAAAACAGAAACATCAGCAATTAATGGAGCTTTATGAGCGGACGAAAATTGAAGAAGGGAAGGCTAAAGAAAAAGCGTTTGTCAAAGCTCACGCTCCTTTCTACCGACCTAGACTTGATAACAAGAATGACGAACGCCTATTTGAAAGACTTAACGACAGAAGAAGAATGTCCGTGGCCTCTTCCGGTGGGAAAAACTATAAGGTTTAAAAGATACCCATTGTTCGGAGAAACATGAGATTTACTCACCTAAACGCGGAGCCTAAGCCTTTGGACGGTGAAGACCCTCCCTCCGGATTAATTAATCCAGATTATAAGCAGCAGCCAAGCAATCCAAGAAAATGCGTCACTTGCGGAAAGAGGCATGACATGGTAGTCGAGTGTCAAAAGACCGGTGAAAGGTTATCGGAAATCCCAGAATGCTATGATTGCTTTTTTTCTAAGGCGTTCAAATATCAACTGTACGATAAAATCGTAAAACTGAAGGAGTCGGTTACAGAATGACACCGACTGAATGCGATAATTGCAAAAAACCATACGACCCGAACACGCAGCCATTTGGCATGTGCCAAACATGCAATAAAAAGGTTCTTTGTCCGGATTGCTATTGGACACATGATTGCGTTCCAGGAAAAGGAAGGCGACTTCTAATTATCACAAATCCTCAATGGATATGCAATCTTCGAAAATTAGTGTCTGATCAGGGTACTCCCTAACGCACTTATTTTTTAAAAATATTCTTTTTTCAATACTTGTCACAACAGAATTGTTATTTTACCACTTGACATAATGTAACCCCATGTCTTAAACTTACAAGCAACAAAAGAGGAGGTTTTTATGGATGGAGCAACATTATTAACAGCAGCTGGAACAGTTATCACAATTGTCGGGTCAAACATTGCTTTGATCGGATGGTTAAGATCAGACATGAAATCTTTTGAGATAGAAGTCCGAGGATGGAAAGATGAAGTCCAAAAGGAAATGAAAGACTTTCATGGAAGGCTTTGTGCAATTGAGGAGAAGAATAAGATTGGAAAGTAGCATGTTTATAACTACTATTTGCATTTTTATAATGATTATGATGTTTCTTGGTAATTATCAAGAAGCATGCATAACATTATTATTTTGTATTTTTGGACAGCTTGTAATGATAAAGGATAGATTAAAATGAAAATGGATGTGAAAGACATATTCGAGGAGCTTGAGCAGGTAAAGAAGAATATAGACTTTATTGCCGATGCTCTTCAATTAGACCTGCCGAAAGAAAAAAATTACCATGACTGCCGGATTCATACGATTCAAATGTCCGGTAACGTGGAAGGGGATATCTTTCTTAGCATGCCTAATATTTTTCATGAGATGAGAAAGGTTCAAGTGAAATATTGCCCTGTTTGTGGTTTAGAAGGAAATAACCCTCCTCTTATGAATCTGACGATGTTTCCGAGGAGCGGTGATGAACCCAGATGATATAAAAGATATTTTGCATAAGCCATTAATTGAAAAATTAAAAGACATGCAGCAGGGCCTTCAACTCAACATTGCAATTATTTATGAATCATCTACGGTTTGTGGAGATTGTGAAAATGAAAAAGAGTATGCCAGGGCGAACGACCAAATATGGGGATTGCAATTTGCGAAAGGAATGTTGGATTCAATATTAAGGTTAGAAGAAAGAAGGGAATTATGGGACAAGGAAAAAGAATCGGTTACATCAGAGTAAGCACGACGGACCAAAATCCCGACCGGCAGCTTTCCGGCATTGACGTCGATAAAAGCTTTATTGAATTTGCTTCCGGTAAAAACTTAAAAAGGCCGCAGCTTTTAGCGTTACTGGACTACGTGCGAGAAGATGACATAGTAGTAGTCCACAGCATGGACAGACTAGCTAGGAACGTAAAAGAGCTGCTTGATTTAATTGATCAACTTAATGACAAGAATGTGGTAGTCCATTTTCTTAAGGAGGACATGAAGTTCACTGGAAAGACTGATCATATGTCTAGGCTAATTCTAACCGTGATAGGTGCGATTGCGGAGTTCGAGCGGCAACAGATATTAGAAAGGCAACGCGAGGGGATTAAAGAGGCACAAAAGAAAGGAAAATACAGGGGAGGAAAAACCAAAATGACCCCCGATAAAATCCAACAGCTAGAAGAGATGCTTAAGACTAGAGAGCCAAAAAGCAAAATAGCAAAACTCTTAGGTGTTTCAAGATTCACTTTGTATCGATATTTAGAAAAAATTGAACCAGCAGCAACAAATGAAAAACCAGAAAACTAAAGATATATTTGATAGAGAATTTAAATTAAAACATTTAGGATATGGCGACTGGCTGGATGAGCCGGACGTTATGGAATTTGAATATAGAGGGATTAAATGTTTAGTGGCACGTGTTTACAAAAGGGAGCCTTGTACTAATGAAGAGGCTTGGTTTGGTGGCCACCTTTGCGGCTATATATTTATACCAAAAGATCACCCTCTTCATGGAAAGAAAATGAGAGACTTAGACTTGGATTGCCACTTCGGAGTCACATGCGCAGAAGAAACAGAAGAGGGCTATATGATTGGCTTTGATTGTGCCCACTCCGGAGACCTAGTTCCCTCAATGGTTCAGTTAAGAAAAATCTGGGATTTAAAGGGCAAGTTTCAAAACCCATTTCCTATTCCGGAAGGAATGGAAAATCATCCTTGGTTCAAACCGGTTTATAGAAATATGGCTTATTGTGTCAAGCAATGCAAATCAATGGTTAGACAAGTTCACAAAATGCAGGCTACCGCATGAGCTGTTTCGATTGCAAGAAGATGCATCCAAAATGCAAGGCTCAATGCTGCGGCATTGTTCCCATTCCTAAAGAAATCTACAACAGCAACAAAGACAAAATAGTTAGGCATCCCCATGAAGTACTCGATCAAGGTGATACTGTTATCCCTCTTACTCAGGATGCTTACTGTGTCTTTCTTACTAGCGGTCTTGACTGCAATATTTATGAAAATCGCCCAGAGGTTTGCCGAAAGTTCGGGGATGAATCCCATCCAATGCTTTTTTGTCCCCATTTAGACAAAAATGGAAAGGAAAGGTGCCGGCAAAATAGAAGGGCAATAGAAAGACAAACGGAGAAATATATGTCAAAATTACAGGTGCTTCAATGAAATTAACCGATGATCAATGGTATTTATTATTATCTACTTTAGCAGTGGCGCATGTAGTTGAATATATGAAGGGAAAAGATAATTCAAGATTAGAAGAATTGATTCAAATAGTTACTAAAGATTTAAGGGAACGAGGAAAAGAAGATATTTTCAATAAAGTATTTATGGAGATGAAGAAATGATAGAATCCCTTTACGCAATACTAGGGTTTTTTATCGGTTATAAAATGGCAACCTTAAATATACAAAGTATAGTTAAAAAAGAAGTCCTAAAACAATTAGAAATTCTGAACGACTGGACTTTGGTGGATAAAAATGATGAAAATTGATTTTGAAATGTCTTATGAAGAGTTTAGTTGGGTTAGTTTAATGACAACTAGATGTAATAATGTAGGGTATAAAGTTGAAAGAGTTTATAGGGATGAAAAAGGACAAATTTCAATCTCACTCCAACCAATAGTTTTAGGGGAATATGAAGAGAAAGAGCCAGAAAACCGTTACGATTGATTGCGTCGCGGACTTGCACGGATTCTATCCGAAGCTTGAGGGAGGCGATATTCTTATTATTGCCGGAGATCTTACCAAATCGGATAAGGTGTGGCAATACGCAGAATTTCGCAATTGGCTTTTAGCTCAGGAATACGAGTACAAAATTGTCGTTGCCGGAAACCATGATGGATGCATTGAAAATGGACATGTTCCTGTCACCATGGATTGGTTAGGAGCTTATTATTTAAGGGATGAGGAAATAGTTATTGAGGGGATAAAGTTTTATGGCTCGCCTTGGACCCCTCATTTTGATGAGGTGAACCCTCACTGCGCCGCCTTTATGAAGCCGGACAAGCAGCTAGCAGAAATATGGAAAAAGATACCGGAAGACACGGACGTTCTTATTACTCATGGCCCTCCTTACGGAATACTTGATGGGATACCCCAACCCTATGATGGCACCCTATTTCACGTGGGAAGCAAGACTTTAGCAGCGGAAATGGGGTTAAGAAAAAAGGTTCCGAAGCTTTGGTTATGGGGACACATACATGAAGCTTATGGAGAGGATTTAGCAGTCAGAGAACTAGAGTGCAAAATGATTAACTGCAGCTATGTAAATGAAAGATATAAACCGGTAAACAAGCCAATACGAGGGATTTTATGAGCGATGACGGAGTAATATTTGATTTAAGTAGACAAGACTGGAAATACAAAGGGGTGTTTTTCGGGGAAATGGATAACGCGGCAGTTGATAAAGAAATGAATTCTCCCTTTCCTACTCCTAAAAGTTATGTAGCCGGAATGATGGCTATAATATGGACAGATGAGAAAGGAGTGTGGCACTTAACAGCGCGCATTAAATTTCCATCCGGAAATAAACAGGTTATAAGAAAATCATTTAATCAAAAAGAAGACAGCAACAAAACAATCAATGAGACTTATTGCTTACAATTCTTATACAAAATGCCCATGATAAATAAGACTTGGACTCCTAATCCTTCCGGAGAAGGATGGGATATACTAGAAATCATTAAGAAACTAGACATGATCGAAAGCTTCGAGGTTCAACATGCAAAGAATTGACGATTTGAGAGTCTGGGGTGAACCTCTACCGGAAGCGGTAGACCAAATGAAGGAGGCTATGAAACATGGTGCGGTTTACGGTGCCCTTATGGCCGATCATCATATTGGTTATTCTGTCCCTGTTGGAGGGGTTATTGCTTACCAAGGGAGGATATGTGTTAACGGCGTGGGGTTTGACATCGCTT
>Ga0207776_1000001_pt1 | contig 50385 bp, 44 predicted proteins | sample LuqExpMetageno30_FD_187788 | JGI IMG/M metagenome (GOLD analysis project Ga0207776, IMG submission 187788) | Tropical forest soil microbial communities from Luquillo Experimental Forest, Puerto Rico - Sample 30 (SPAdes) | ecosystem: Environmental > Terrestrial > Soil > Tropical forest ... | reverse complement strand
CAATTGTGCTGATTGGGGCGCAGTCGCCGCTGTCAACATATCTGCTGCTGGTGGAGGATCGCCCGGTTTTGCGTGGCCAGGGGAACTTGGCTGGTTCAATGGACGCCCGCTGGATAAGTATTTGGCCTACTAGTTCGTCGGACCACCAGTCCCTTGGCCCCGTTTACTGATCGTGTCCCTACACGCGCAATACGAGCATCGGATCGCCCCCGTTTCGCTCGTTCACCAAATCCCCTGTCTTCCTCGCTCGCTTCGCCCACGGCTGTCGCATCACCGAAAAGGGGGCAAAACTGGCTTTAGTTCAATGGCCCTACCCCTGAAGGGCCAAAGTGAAAGGTTCCCGCACCCCTCGCCGAAAATACAACCTTTGATCCTATTTATGTCACCTAGAAATGTGCCCTAAACCGCCATGGCATCGAGCAAATTCTCGCTACGACGCCCGATACCAATCTTCTCATCAAAGCACCGGCGGCAAGCTGGAAATGTCCGGCCGGTGCTTTGAGGGCGAGACCATCAGGATTCTCGAGGGCGAGCGCCTCGAGGTGCGCAATTTAACGCCCAAGTGCGAGTGCTTCGTGATGGGCTTCAATGACGACGCTTGTCGACAAATTGGTTGGGGCGGGTGATGATACCGGCCCGCCACGATCGGACCGCCGTGTCTGCGGTGTTGCGACCCCTGGCCGGTTTCATTGGGCGTGCGGGGGTAGTTTTCGGAGTCAAAAAGAGTCTCACCTACTGATTTCGCAAAGGAAATGCAGTCCCGTCGCTCCCGCCTTTTTATCAATGGAATGGCCGAGGTTTCGCGCTGCGAAATCACTCGTTTTGGGCAATAGCGCGTGTTTGCTGAAGCCCCAATCCGCGGCGTCCGAGCACTATTCTTCGACGTTTTCGGAACCTTGGTCGACTGGCGAACGTCGGTCGCCCGCGAGGCCGAAAACATCCTCGGGATGCTCGGCCACCAACTGGACTGGATTGCCTTTGCCGACGCCTGGCGCGCCGAATACCAGCCCGGCATGGAGGAGGTGCGCTCTGGCCGCGAGCCTTTCGCCAAGCTGGACGTGCTGCACCGACAGGGCCTGGTGCGTCTGCTGCCGCGTTTCGGCCTGCAGAATTTGTCGGACGACGTGCTCGACGATTTGACGCTCGTCTGGCACAGACTCGACGCCTGGCCCGACGTTCCGGCGGCGCTAGCGCGGCTCAAGCGCAAGTTCACTATCGCGCCGGTGTCGAACGGAAACATCTCTTTGATGGTCGATCTCGCCCGCCGCAATAATTTCCCGTGGGACGTGATCTTGGGCGCCGAGATTGCGCGCGACTTCAAGCGCAAGCCGCGTGTCTATCTCGCGGCCTGTGAGGCGCTCGATCTCGCCCCCGCGCAATGCATGATGGTTGCGGCGCACAGCGACGATCTCACTGCTGCCGCAGCACTCGGCCTGCGCACGGCGCACACAGCGCGCGTGAACGAATATGGTCCAAATACCGGGGAGGCCACGCCGACGACGGAGGTCGATTTCGCGGTGCGCCATCTCGCCGAACTTGCCGACAGGCTCGGTGCCTAGCCGCGATATACCGGCGTCGGCTGCGCGAAGAAGCTCGCCAGAATGTGGTAAACGAGCATGTAGTTCTTCTGCTGGAAGCTCGCGTGCGAGATGCCGGCCATCACCGCAAATTGCTTGTCGGGGTTGGGCAGCTTGGCGAAGAACTTGAGCAGATCGTCCATAGAGGCGATGCCGTCCCATTGCCCACGCATGATTAGTGTTGGCACGGTAATCTTCTCCGGGTTCACTACGGGCAACTTCGAGCACATGTCGACGTAAGTGCCCGTCGGCACTGAATCGTCAAGCGCACACACCGCGTCGGCGAAGACGTCGATCACTTTTTCCTCCGCGCTGCCGGGATGGTCGCGGTCGAAGATCGAATGGATGAAGACTTTGTCGATCGGCCGGCGGTTCTTGGCCTGGAATTCCGGCAACTTCTTGCGCCGCTCGGCGAGCGTCGGCGAGCCTTCACCGGTCCACACCATGGCGTCAAGCGCAAGGCGCGCCATCATCTCGGGATGCCGCTCGGCGAACATCGCCGCGCGCAGCGCGCCGGAGGAAATCCCGTAAACAAGGAGAGATCGTTTGCCGCGCAGCTTTCGAATATAAAGAGCGGCGGCGTAGCAGTCGTCGGCGCCTTGCGAGATCGGGGCGTTGTTGTCGCGGGTCTTCGTGGACCGGCCATAGCCTTCCATGTCGACGCACCAGCAGTCGTAGCCGCGCCGCGCGAAGTGATCCATCACCGAAGAGTCGGGACGCCCCGGCACCTGCAGGTCAAAGGTCGGTTGTGAGGCCATCGACGAGCCGTGCACGAACAGAATGATGCCGATGCTTTTCGCCGGTTCGCCGACGCATTTCTCGAATAGAAAGAGCTTCACGCCGCTGTCTTTGCTGGTCCAATGCTCGCTACCCTTGATCGACGTGGTCATTTCGTCCATTGGTCACTCCTACGACGCGTTGCGCGCGAGGCCAGGGGCGCGCCACAATGAAGCAGATGATTGACATTATGCGCACGCTCGTTCTTGTCTCTGCCGTCGCGATAGCCCTGTCAGCCGATCGCGCTAGTTTATAGGCGTGATGCGGTTGGCCTTGATCAGATCCGCCCATTTGGAGATCTGAGCATCCATGAACTTCTTGAAGTTCGACTGCGTCATGCTGACCGGCGTGGCGCCAGTTTTCTCCCAGGCCACTTTGATGTCGGGCCGCGTCACGACCTTGGTGATCTCACTGTTGAGCTTTTCGACGATCGGCTGCGGCGTGCCAGCCGGCGCCATGAAGCCGACCCACAGCGTCGCCTGGAAACCCGGCACGCCAGCTTCTGCAATGGTCGGCACGTCGGGCAGGATCGGCGAGCGCGTCAAACCGCTGGTGCCGAGCGCGCGGACTTTGCCGGCCCTGATCATCGGCGCCATAGTGGGAACGCTGTCGAACAAGATCTGAATCTGTCCGCTGAGGATGTCCGTGCGCATGCCGGTCGACCCCTTGTACGGCACGTGCACGATGTCGACGCCAGTTAAATGTTTCAACAGCTCGCCGGCCATGTGATAGTTCGAGCCCGGACCGGAGGAACCGTAGTTGAGCGTGCCCGGCCTGGCGCGCGCGAGCGCGAGCAGCTCGTTCAAATTCTTGGCGGGAACAGACGGGTGCACGACCAGCACCAGGTCGCTGTCGATCAGCGGCGCAATCGGCACCAGATCGCGCATCAGCTCGTACGGCTTATGCGTATAGAGCGTCTCGTTGACGGCCTGCGTGCCCGACACCATCAATAATGTGTAGCCGTCGGGCGCGGCCTTGGCGACGAAGTCGGTTCCAATTGTGGTTCCGGCGCCGGGTTTATTCTCCTCCACAAAGGCCTGATTGAGGGACTTGCGCAGTTCCTCGGCGATCGCGCGCGTGTAGACGTCGGTCGGGCCGCCGGCGCCGAAAGGTACGATAATTCGAACCGGGCGCGAGGGATAGTCGTCCGCATTGAGCGGAAGCGCCGGTAGTGCGGTGATACTGGAGGCCGCCAGAGTGAGCAAAACCACGAACCGCCGCATAGTTGTCATGCACAAATTCCGGTCAATGCGACTTCTGACGTCGTCGACGACAACTATCAATGGCGGCTTGCGGATCTGTCAATTGACCGACCCGGGTTAACCCTGCCAATGTTGTCTTGCCACCCCTTGTGCGCTGCGCTAAGCCTCGGCCGCTCCCGCCGTTGAGGCTGTTCCGAACACGGCTTCTTGAGCGGGCGCGACGGCGCCCTTTTTGCGGCTGCCGGACAAGTCCGTAGCGCGGGCGTCAGATCCGGGCAGGGCGCAGGAGGCTTTAGTGGAGTCGCCATGAGCGCATTGCTGCTGGATTATTTGCCGCTCGTCATCTTCGTGGCGGTTGCCTTGGTGATTGGCCTGGTGCTGCTCATCGCGCCCTTCATCATCGCCTACAGGCAGCCCGACCCCGAAAAACTCTCCGCCTATGAATGCGGCTTCAACGCATTCGACGACGCGCGCATGAAGTTCGACGTGCGCTACTACCTCGTCGCCATCCTGTTTATTATCTTCGACCTCGAGGTGAGTTTCTTGTTCCCGTGGGCCGTCGCGTTCCGCGAAATCGGCCTCTACGGATTCTGGACCATGATGTTGTTCCTTGGCGTTCTCACCGTCGGCTTCATATATGAGTGGAAGAAGGGGGCGCTGGAATGGAATTGACGCCATGACCCTCGTCGCACCCGCGCCGAAAGGAATTCTCGATCCGCGCACTGGCAAGCCGGTAGCTGCCAACGATCAATTCTTTACCGGCGTAAACAACGAACTCGCTGACAAAGGCTTCCTCATCACCACGGCCGACAACCTCATTAACTGGGCGCGCACCGGCTCGCTGATGTGGATGACCTTCGGGCTCGCCTGTTGCGCGGTCGAGATGATGCACATGGCGATGGCGCGCTACGACTGCGAGCGCTTTGGCTTTGCCCCACGCGCGAGCCCGCGCCAGTCCGACGTGATGATCGTCGCGGGCACGCTCACCAACAAGATGGCGCCGGCGCTACGCAAGGTCTACGACCAGATGCCCGAGCCCCGCTACGTCATCTCGATGGGTTCCTGCGCCAATGGCGGCGGTTATTACCATTACTCCTATTCCGTTGTGCGCGGCTGCGATCGCGTTGTGCCGGTCGACATCTACGTGCCTGGCTGTCCGCCGACCGCCGAGGCGCTGCTCTATGGCGTGATGCTTCTGCAGAAGAAGATACGTCGCATCGGCACGATCGAGCGCTGAGTGGGGCCGTACGATGGCCGAGATGCTCGACAGGTTGGGGCAGGCAATCGCGAAGGCACTGGGCGCGTCCGTCACCGGCTATGCGATCGCGCACGGCGAGTTGACTGTTACAGCAAAGACCGCGGACATCGTTAAGGTCGCGACTTTCCTGAAGACCGATCCGGCCTGCCAGTTCGTTTCTCTCATCGACATCACCGCGGTGGACTGGCCCGGTCGCGAGCAGCGCTTCGACGTCGTCTACCATCTCTTGTCGCCGCGCCTTAACCAGCGCATCCGCGTAAAAGTACCGGCCGACGAAACGACGCAGGTGCCGTCGCTGATCGAAGTCTATCACGGCGCTGACTGGTACGAACGCGAGACCTACGACCTCTACGGCGTGCTGTTCTCCGGTCACCCGGATCTGCGGCGCATTCTCACAGACTATGGATTCGAGGGGCATCCGCTCCGCAAGGATTTCCCACTCACTGGTTTTGTCGAGCTGCGTTACGACGACGAGCAGAAGCGCGTCGTTTACGACAAGGTTCGTCTGGCGCAGGAATTCCGCACCTTCGATTTCCTCTCGCCGTGGGAAGGCACCGATTACCTGCTGCCCGGTGACGAGAAGGCGAAGCGTGAGGATAAGGGGTCGTGAGTTAAAATGGCGGAATCCGAGCTTCGCAGCAATTTCACAATCAATTTCGGCCCGCAACATCCGGCGGCGCATGGCGTGCTACGGATGGTGTTGGAGCTCGATGGCGAGATCGTCGCGCGCGTCGATCCGCATATTGGCTTGCTGCACCGCGGCACCGAGAAGCTGATCGAGTACAAGACCTATATGCAGGCGGTGCCCTATTTCGACCGGCTCGATTACGTCGCACCGATGAATCAGGAGCACGCCTTCTGCCTGGCGGCGGAGAAGCTACTTGGCATCGAGGTGCCGCGGCGCGGTCAGTTGATTCGCGTGCTCTATTGCGAGATCGGTCGGCTGCTATCGCACACGCTCAACATCACCACGCATGCGCTTGACGTCGGCGCGCTCACGCCGCCGCTGTGGGCCTTCGAGGAACGCGAAAAGATGATGGCGTTCTACGAGCGAGCGTCCGGCGCGCGACTGCACGCCGCCTATTTCCGCGTTGGCGGTGTGCACCAGGACCTACCGCCCAAGCTCATCGACGATATCGAGGCGTTCTGCGAGCCGTTCCTGAAATCGGTGGACGATCTCGATACGCTGCTCACGGACAACCGCATTTTCAAACAGCGGTTGGTCGACATCGGCGTGATCTCCTTGGAAGAAGCTTGGAACCGCGCTTTCTCCGGGGTGATGGTACGCGGCTCGGGCGCGGCCTGGGATCTACGCAAGGCGCAGCCATACGAGTGCTACGCCGAGATGAGTTTCGACGTTCCAGTTGGCAAGAACGGCGATTGCTTCGATCGCTATCTCATCCGCATGGAGGAGATGCGCCAGTCGGTGAGCATCATGCGGCAGTGCATCGCCAAGCTGCGCAGCAAGGACGGGCAGGGTCCGGTCATGGTCGCCGACCACAAGATTTCGCCGCCGCGCCGCGCCGATATGAAGCGCTCGATGGAAGCGCTGATCCATCACTTCAAACTTTACACTGAAGGCTTCCACGTGCCGGCTGGCGAAGTTTATGCCGCGGTTGAAGCTCCCAAGGGTGAGTTCGGCGTCTACCTCATCGCCGATGGCACCAACAAGCCCTACAAGTGCAAGATACGAGCGCCCGGCTTCGCCCACATGAGCGGGATGGACTACTTGAGCCGCGGCCACATGCTGGCCGACTGCTGCTCGGTGCTGGGCTCACTTGACATCGTGTTTGGAGACGTTGACCGATGAGCGTCCGACGTCTCGCCCCGCCCGAGCAGCAGCCGAAGGAGTTCTCCTTCAGCAAAGCCAATCTCGAATGGGCGAAAGCTCAGATCGTCAAATATCCAGAAGGCCGCCAGCGCTCGGCGATCATTCCGTTACTGTGGCGCGCACAGGCGCAGGCCGGCGGTTGGCTGCCGGAGGCGGCGATCCGTTACGTAGCCGACTTCCTCGGCGTGCCGCATATCCGCGGGCTCGAGGTCGCCACCTTCTACACGATGTTCAATCTCGCTCCGGTCGGCAAAGTTCACGTGCAACTCTGCGGCACCACACCATGCCGACTGCGCGGCGCCGATGAGTTGGAAGACATCTGCCGCAAGCGCATCGGTGACCAGATGCAGGTCACCGACGACGGCAAGTTCTCTTGGGTAGAGGTCGAGTGCTTGGGCGCTTGCGTCAACGCGCCAATGGTGCAGATCGGCGACGATTACTACGAGGACCTGACGCCGGAAACCTTCAACAATATTCTCGACCAGTTCGCTGCCGGCAAGACGCCGAAGCCGGGTCCGCAGATCGATCGGCACCTCTCAGAACCGTTCGGCGGCGCGACTACGCTCACCGACAAATCGATCTACACGGCACGCGCACGGGAATGATTGCATGCTCGCTGACAAAGACCGCGTCTTCAAGAATCTCTACGGTCGGCACGACTGGGGCCTGAACGGCGCGCGTGCGCGCGGCGCTTGGGACGGCACCAAGGCGATCCTGGAGAAGGGCCGCGACACGATCGTAAACGACATCAAGGCGTCTGGTCTGCGTGGGCGCGGCGGTGCCGGCTTCCCGACCGGATTAAAGTGGTCATTCATGCCCAAGAAATCGGATGGCCGCCCGCAGTACCTCGTGGTCAACGCCGACGAGTCTGAGCCGGGCACCTGCAAAGACCGCGAGATCATGCGCAACGATCCGCATTTGCTGATCGAGGGCTGCCTGATCGCCGGCTGCGCCATGGGCGCTAATACCGGCTACATCTATGTACGCGGCGAGTTCGTTAGAGAACGCGAAAGGCTGCAGGCGGCGATCGAGGAGGCCTACCACGCCAAGCTGATCGGCAAGAACAATGTGCACGGCTGGGACTTTGACCTCTACGTTCATCATGGTGCCGGAGCCTATATCTGCGGCGAGGAAACCGGGTTGCTGGAAAGCCTCGAAGGCAAGAAGGGCCAGCCGCGCTTGAAACCGCCGTTCCCCGCCAATGTCGGGCTCTACGGTTGTCCGACCACCGTACAGAACGTCGAGTCGATCGCAGTTGTCCCCGACATCATGCGCCGCGGGGCTTCCTGGTTTGCCGGGATCGGCCGCCCGAACAACACCGGCACGAAGCTGTTCTGCATCTCCGGCCACGTCGAGAAGCCGTGCAACGTCGAAGAGGCAATGGGGATCCCGCTGCGCGAGCTGCTTGATAAGCATGCCGGCGGCGTGCGCGGCGGTTGGGACAATCTGCTCGCGGTTATTCCCGGGGGCTCGTCGATGCCGCTGGTGCCGGCGGGGTCTGATCAGGCCGATACACTAATCATGGATTTCGACGGCTGCCGCGACAAGAAATCGGCGCTCGGCACCGCCGGGGTGATCGTGATGGACAAGTCCACCGACATCATCCGCGCGATGGCGCGCATCTCCTATTTCTACAAGCACGAAAGCTGCGGCCAGTGCACGCCATGTCGCGAGGGTATGGGCTGGATGTGGCGCGTGCTCACTCGCATGGCGGACGGCCGCGCGCAGAAACGCGAAATCGACATGCTGATGCAGGTGACCACTCAGATTGAGGGCCACACCATCTGCGCCTTTGGCGATGGCGCCGCCTGGCCGGTGCAGGGCCTGCTGCGCCATTTCCGTCCCGAGATCGAGCGCCGCATCGAACAATATACCCGCAACGCCGACGCGCACGGCGCCGTGCGCGAAGCGGCCGAGTAGCAAGGGGAAACTGGGCCGGAGCGATGCCTAAGGGAAAACAGAAACCTGAGTTAGGGCCACTCCGCAGTCTGGAGCCGATCGCGGAGTGGGTGGGCCGCGACCGCTCGATCCGCGGCCCGGCGCCATGCGTCGCCCATCCGCGTTCCGCCGGATCACATGTACCAAGCAGGATGACCGGTGCGGCGAGAACCGATATCGCCAGCTTTGGGCGAGCTACAGATTAAGCAGGCGGTCATGACCAAGGTCGTTGTTGACGGCAAAGAGATCGACGTCCCACCGGGGTATACGCTGCTCCAGGCGTGCGAAGCCGCGGGTGCGGAGATTCCACGTTTTTGCTTCCATGAGCGGCTGTCAATCGCTGGCAATTGTCGCATGTGCCTGATCGAAGTGCAGGGCATTCCGAAGCCACAGGCCTCCTGTGCCATGGGCGTAAAGGATCTCGCGCCGAACAAGGACGGTTCGCCCAAGCAGCTCTTCACCAAGACACCAATGGTAAAGAAAGCGCGCGAAGGAGTGATGGAATTCCTGCTGATCAACCATCCGCTCGATTGCCCGATCTGCGACCAGGGTGGCGAATGCGACCTGCAGGACCAGGCGATGGCCTATGGCGTGGACGCCAGTCGCTACGCCGAAAACAAGCGCGCGGTCGAAGACAAATATATCGGCCCGTTGGTGAAGACGATCATGACGCGCTGCATCCACTGCACGCGCTGCATCCGCTTCGCCACCGAAGTGGCCGGCGTGCCGGAGCTCGGCGCCATCGGGCGCGGCGAGGACATGGAGATCACCACTTATCTAGAGCAGGCCATGACCTCAGAGCTACAAAGCAACGTGGTCGATATCTGTCCGGTGGGCGCGCTCACGTCAAAGCCCTATGCCTTCACCACGCGGCCGTGGGAGCTTAACAAGGCACAATCGGTCGACGTCATGGACGCGGTTGGCTCGGCGATCCGTATCGACACGCGCGGCCGCGAAGTGATGCGCATTTTGCCGCGGATCAATGATGACGTGAACGAGGAATGGATCTCCGACAAGACGCGCCACATCGTCGACGGCCTACGCACCCAGCGGCTCGATCAGCCCTATATCCGGTCCGATGGGCGGCTGCAGCCAGCGAGCTGGCAGGACGCGTTCGTAGCGATCGCCGCCAAGGTAAAAGCGACGCACGCCAAGTATATCGGCGCCATCGCCGGCGATCTCGCCGCGGTCGAAGACATGTTCGCCCTCAAAGACCTGATGACGCGGCTCGGCAGCCCGAACATTGACTGCCGGCAGGACGGATCTGCGCTCGATCCCGCGTGGGGCCGAGCAAGCTACCTGTTCAATGCGACCATCGCCGGTATCGACAAGGCCGATGCGCTGTTGATCATCGGCTCCAATCCGCGCCGCGAGGCGGCGGTCCTCAACGCGCGCATCCGCAAGCGCTGGCGCGCCGGCAATTTCCCTGTCGGGCTGATCGGAGAGAAGGCCGATTTGACTTATTCCTACAACTATGTCGGCGCCGGGCCCGAGAGCCTCGCCGATTTCGGCAGCAGCAAATTCGCCGATACCTTCAAAGCGGTTGAGCGACCGCTCCTCATTCTTGGTGCTGGCGCGCTCGCGCGCAAGGATGGCGACGCGATTGCCGCGCTCGCTGCCAAAACAGCGGTCGTGTTGGGCGCGCTCAAGGACGGGTGGAACGGATTCTCGGTCCTGCAGAGCGCCGCGTCCCGCGTCGGCGCGCTCGATCTCGGCTTTGTGCCCGGCGCCGGCGGACATAACGCCAAGGAGATGGCGGCGGGCGACGTGCAGCTGCTGTTCCTCCTAGGAGCTGACGAGTGCGAGGTCGCGCCCGGATCGTTCGTCGTCTACATCGGAACCCACGGCGACCGCGGTGCGCACCGTGCCGACGTGATCCTGCCGGCGGCGGCCTATTCGGAAAAATCCGGTATCTATGTGAACACCGAAGGCCGCGTACAGATGGCACCGCGCGCCGCGTTTCCGCCCGGCGACTCTCGCGAGGACTGGGCGATTCTGCGCGCGCTGTCCGCCGTGCTCGGCCAAACACTGCCTTACGATTCACTGGCCGAGCTGCGCCAGACGCTGTTTGCAGCGCATCCGCATTTCATGCGGCTCGACCAGATCGCCGCGGGCAATGCCGCCGACGTGCAGAAGCTCGCCAAGCTCGGCGGCACGCCGGACAAGGCACCATTCCATTCATCGGTGCCGGAATTCTATCTCACCAACCCGATCGCGCGCGCGTCCGCGATCATGGCGGAATGCTCGGCGCTGGCAGGCGCGGCCGTCCGGACGGCGGCGGAGTAGGGCCATGACCGTGACCGATTTCTTTTGGACCTATCTCTGGCCGCTGATCATCATTCTGGCGGAATCGGTGCTGCTGCTCGTGCTGCTGCTGGTGGCCATCGCCTATGTCATTTACGCCGACCGCAAGATCTGGGCGGCGGTGCAAATTAGGCGTGGCCCTAACGTGGTCGGGCCCTGGGGCTTGTTCCAGTCTTTCGCCGACATGCTGAAATTCGCGCTTAAGGAGCCGACGATTCCATCGAGTGCCAACAAGGGCGTGTTCCTACTGGCACCGTTGGTATCCACTGTGCTGGCGCTTGCCGCCTGGGCCGTGATCCCCGTCAACACCGGCTGGGTTATCGCCGATATCAACGTCGGCGTCTTGTACATCTTCGCGATTTCGTCGCTGATGGTCTACGGCGTCATCATGGCGGGCTGGGCGTCGAATTCGAAATATCCGTTCCTCGCCGCGCTGCGTTCGGCCGCGCAGATGGTGTCGTACGAGGTCTCCATCGGCTTCGTCTTCATCACTGTGCTTTTGTGCGCCGGCTCGCTCAATCTGTCGGCCATCGTGAACGCGCAGGATACGGAGTACGGGTTGCTCGGCTGGTATTGGCTGCCACTGCTACCGATGTTCGCGATCTTCTTCGTCTCGGCGCTGGCAGAAACGAACCGGCCGCCGTTCGACCTGATGGAAGCGGAGTCCGAACTGGTCGCCGGCTATATGGTCGAATATGGCTCGACGCCCTACGTGCTGTTCATGCTCGGCGAGTACGTGGCGATCTGCACCATGAGCGCCATGGCTACCATCCTTTTTTTGGGCGGCTGGCTGCCGCCGGTGCCCTATCCCCCGTTCACTTGGGTGCCGGGCGTAATCTGGTTCGTGCTCAAAGCGTTCATATTCTTTTTCTTGATCGCGATGGCCAAGGCCATAGTCCCGCGCTACCGCTACGATCAACTCATGCGGCTCGGCTGGAAGGTCTTCCTGCCGTGGTCGCTGGCCATGGTGGCGATCGTCGCCGCTGTGCTTGAGTACGGCCTGGCGATGGCGCAGTGAAGTGAGGACGCAATGACACTCACCCGCTCGGTCAAAGCTCTGTTCTTCTGGGAGTTCGTGATCGGCTTCGTGCTGGGCATGCGCTATTTCCTGAAGCCGAAGGCGACGCTCAACTATCCTCACGAAAAGGGTCCGTTGTCGCCGCGCTTCCGCGGCGAACACGCGCAACGCCGCTACCCGAACGGCGAGGAGCGCTGCATCGCCTGCAAATTGTGCGAGGCGATCTGTCCCGCGCAGGCCATCACCATCGAGGCGGGCCCGCGTCGAAACGACGGTACGCGCCGCACCACCCGGTACGACATCGACATGGTGAAGTGCATTTATTGCGGGCTGTGCCAGGAGGCCTGCCCGGTCGATGCCATCGTAGAAGGCCCGAACTTCGAATACGCGACCGAAACCCGCGAAGAGCTTTACTTCGACAAAGAGCGGTTGCTGGCGAACGGCGACCGCTGGGAGCGCGAGATCGCCAACAATCTGGCGCTCGACGCCCCTTATAGGTGATCCGATGATTGTGGCCGCGTTTTTCTTTTATTTGTTTGCCGGCGTCTGCATCGCGAGCGCCGTGATGGTGATTGCAGCGAAGAATCCGGTGCATTCGGTGCTCTACCTGATCCTCGCTTTCGTCAACGCAGCGGGGCTGTTCGTGATGCTGGGCGCCGAGTTCCTCGCGATGATCCTGGTGGTAGTCTATGTCGGTGCCGTCGCAGTGCTGTTCCTGTTTGTGGTAATGATGCTCGACGTTGATTTCGCGGAGCTCAAGCAGGGCGCGCTCCAATATCTGCCGTTCGGCATGCTGATCGGCGGAATCTTCCTCGCCGAACTTTTGCTCGTGGTGGGTGCTTGGGCGATCGGACCCGGTGTGCCGCAAGCGATCGCCGCGCCGATTCCCGCCAAGGTGCCTAACACCGAGGCCATTGGCCTCGTGCTTTACACCCGCTACGTCTATTTCTTCGAAGCTGCCGGTCTTGTCCTGCTGGTCGCGATGGTGGGCGCCATCGTGCTCACGCTGCGGCACAGGGAGCGGGTGAAGCGCCAGCACATCCCGACGCAAAACGCGCGCACGCCGGTGATGTCGATTGAAGTATTGAAGGTTCGGTCAGGCGAAGGCCTAGGGAGCAACGTATGACCATCGGGCTGGGACATTATCTCTCGGTTGGCGCCATCCTGTTCACGCTCGGAATCTTCGGCATCTTCCTCAATCGCAAGAACGTCATCATCATCCTGATGTCGATTGAATTGATCTTGCTGTCGGTCAACGTCAACCTGATCGCCTTCTCTAGCCATCTCGGTGACATCGTCGGCCAGATCTACGCCCTCCTGGTCCTCACGGTTGCGGCGGCCGAGGCGGCGATCGGGCTTGCCATTCTCGTCGCGTTCTATCGCAACCGCGGCAGCATCGCCGTTGAAGACATTAACTTGATGAAGGGCTGATAAGGAACGATGTATCAGGCAATCGTCTTCCTGCCTCTGCTGGGCACGATCCTCGCCGGCATCATCTCGCTTACCGGCGCCCGAGCGCGCTTCCCGGGCGAAGGCCCGCCGCCCGGCGAGGAAAACGACACCGCCGACCACGGTCCGTCGCCGCATGAAGGGGGCGCGGTTATTCATCAACCGCATACTGACGCGGATATCCACGGGGATGCCGAACCCGCGGCCGCCGGGTCGCGCACCGCGGAGCTAATCACCACGACGCTCTTGATGATCTCGATGATCCTGTCGTGGATCGCCTTCGTGCAGGTCGGCTTTGAGCAACAGGAAACGCAGGTGCCAATCTTCACCTGGATACTGTCGGGCGACCTCAAGATCGATTGGGCACTGCGCATCGACACGCTTACTGCGGTGATGCTGGTCGTGGTGACCACGATTTCTGCCTTCGTCCACCTCTATTCCATCGGCTACATGGATGACGACCCGTATCGGCCGCGCTTCTTCTCGTATCTGTCGCTATTCAGCTTCGCCATGCTGATGCTAGTTACTGCCGACAACCTGGTGCAGCTGTTCTTTGGCTGGGAAGGCGTCGGCTTGATGAGCTATTTGCTCATCGGCTTCTGGTACCACAAGCCGGAGGCGAACGCCGCGGCGATCAAGGCTTTCGTGGTCAACCGCGTCGGCGATTTCGGCTTCTACCTCGGCATTTTCGCGGTGTTCATGATGGTTGGCGCGGTCGATTTTGAGACCGTGTTCCATCAGGCGGCGTCGCTCGTCGGCAAAACCATTCCATTCTTCGGCTATCACCCCGACGCGCTTACGTTGATCTGCCTGCTGCTCTTCATGGGCGCGATGGGTAAGTCGGCGCAGTTCTTGCTGCATACCTGGCTACCTGACGCCATGGAAGGCCCGACGCCGGTTTCCGCGCTCATCCACGCGGCCACCATGGTGACCGCAGGTGTGTTCATGGTGGCGCGGCTGTCGCCGCTATTCGAACTCGCGCCACATGCGCAGACCTTCGTCACCTTCATCGGCGCCACTACCGCGGTGTTCACAGCCACCATCGCTTTGGTGCAGAACGATATCAAGCGCGTTGTTGCTTATTCGACGTGTTCGCAACTTGGCTACATGTTCGTCGCCATGGGGGTAGGGGCCTATTCAGTCGGCATGTTCCACCTGTTCACGCACGCGTTCTTTAAGGCGCTTCTGTTCCTCGGCGCGGGCTCGGTGATCACCGCCATGCATCACGAGCAGGACATGCGACACATGGGCGGCCTGAAGGACCGCATGCCCTATACGTACATTGTTATGATTATCGGCACGCTGGCGCTCACCGGCTTCCCGCTCACTGCCGGCTATTTCTCCAAGGACGCCATCATCGAAGCGGCCTTCGTTGGCACCAATCCGATGGCTCTCTATGGCTTCATCTGCACGGTGTCGGCCGCGCTGCTCACCGCGTTTTATTCTTGGCGGCTGATCTTCAAGACCTTCCACGGCGAACCGCACGACCGCAAGCACTGGCGGGACGCGCACGAGAGCCCGATGGTAATGCTGATCCCGCTCGGCTTCCTCGCCTTCGGTTCGATCATGGCCGGCCTGCCGTTCAAGGAAGTGTTCGCCGGCCACGGCGTCGAGGGCTTCTTCCGCGAATCGCTGGCGTTCGCCCAAAATAATCATGTGCTCGAGGAAATGCATCGAGCGCCGCTGATGGTCGGCGTTCTGCCGACCATCATGATGGCGGTCGGCTTCGTGGTCGCCTGGTACTTCTATATTCGCCGGCCGGATATTCCGGTCGAGCTCGCGCGCACGCAGGAGCCGCTCTACAACTTCCTGCTCAACAAATGGTATTTCGATGAACTCTATGACCTGATCTTCGTGCGGCCCGCCAAGTGGCTTGGCTACTTGCTGTGGAAGGGCGGGGACGGCTGGCTGATCGATGGCTTCGGACCTGACGGCGTCTCGGCCCGCGTGCTCGACGTCACCCGCAACGTGGTGCGGCTGCAGACCGGCTATCTCTATCACTACGCCTTCGCCATGCTGATCGGCGCTGCCGCGTTCATCACCTGGTTCATGTTCGCGGTGCGCTGATGAATATCGACTGGCCCATCCTCTCCCTCACGACGTTCCTGCCGCTGTTCGGTGCGCTGCTCATTATGGTGTCGGCGCGCGGCAACGACCGTTGGGCCAAAGGCACGTCGCGTTGGATCGCCTTCTGGGCGACGCTGGTCACCTTCGCGATTTCGCTGGTGATGGTGTGGGGCTTCGACCCGTCCTCGCCGGAATTCCAGTTCGGCGAGAAACACCCCTGGCTTGGCATCGCCACCTATCACATGGGTGTCGACGGCATTTCGCTGCCGTTCGTAATTCTCACCACCGGGCTGATGCCTCTGTGCATCCTGGCGAGCTGGACGGTGATCCAGAAGCGCGTGAAGGAATACATGATCGCGTTCCTGGTGCTGGAAACGTTAATGGTTGGCACGTTCGCGGCGCTCGATCTTGTGCTGTTCTACCTGTTCTTCGAAGGCGGCTTGATCCCGATGTTCCTGATCATCGGCGTCTGGGGTGGTTCCCGCCGGGTGTATGCCAGCTTCAAGTTCTTCCTTTATACGCTGCTCGGCTCGGTGCTGATGCTGCTCGCCATCATGGCGATGTATTGGGAGGCCGGGACCACCGATATCGAGCTGCTGCTGCGCCACGGCTTCCCGATCGCCCTGCAGAAATGGGCGTGGTTCGCCTTCTTAGCCTCCTTCGCGGTGAAGCTGCCGATGTGGCCGGTGCACACCTGGCTGCCCGACGCGCACGTCGAGGCGCCGACCGCCGGCTCGGTGATCCTCGCCGCCATCCTGTTGAAGATGGGCGGCTACGGCTTCCTGCGCTTCTCGCTGCCGATGTTCCCGGTGGCGAGCCATGATTTTGCGGCGTTGATCTTCACACTTTCGGTGGTCGCCATCATCTACACCTCGCTGGTGGCGCTGATGCAAGAGGATGTGAAGAAGCTAATTGCCTATTCCTCGGTCGCCCACATGGGCTTCGTGACCATGGGTATCTTCGCGGCGACCATGCAGGGGCTGGCCGGCGGCATCTTCCAGATGATCTCGCACGGCATCGTCTCCGCCGCCCTGTTTCTTTGTGTCGGCGTCGTTTACGACCGCATGCACACGCGCGAGATCGCCTTCTACGGCGGGCTGGTCAACCGTATGCCTCTTTATGCCTTTGTGTTCATGGTGTTCACGCTCGCCAATGTCGGCTTGCCGGGCACCTCCGGCTTCATCGGCGAATTCCTGTCGCTGATCGGCACCTTCAAGGTCAATATCCAAGTGGCGACGTTTGCGACCTTCGGCGTCATCCTGTCGGTGGCCTATGCGCTATGGCTCTATCGCAAGATGATCTTCGGCACGCTCAAGCCCGCGCTGGTCGGCATCAAGGACATCGGCTGGCGCGAGTCGGTGATCTTTGCCCCGCTAGTCGCGCTCACCATCCTGTTCGGCGTCGCACCGAAGCCCGTGCTCGACATGTCGGCGGCCTCCGTCACTCAGCTTCTCGACGGCTATAAGAAAGCTGTTACGGCGGTCGAGACGACCCGCAAGGAAACCGAGGCCGCTCCAATCAGCCTTGAGCGCGCCGTCATGCTTCCCGTGAGCATTGTGCGATGAACCACGTGAGCATCGTGCGATGAATCAGTTGACACAAATTTCCGACTTGTGGCCGATGCTGCCCGAGATTGTGATGGCCTGCGGCGCCATGGTGATGCTGATGGTGGGTGTGGGGATCTATCAGAGCGAGCGCAGCGCCCGTATCGTCAACGGCTTCTGCGTCGCCGTGCTGGCCCTCACCGGTTTGATTATCGCGATGCAGCCCTCTGGCCGCACGGTGATGTTCTACGGCAGCTTCATGGTCGATGAGTACGCACGCTTCCTCAAGCTTCTGGCGATCTTTGGCTCGGGCGGCGCGCTGATGCTGTCGCTCAACTGGCTGAGCGCCGAAAAGCAGCAGCGTTTTGAATACGGCGTGCTGTTCCTGCTGTCGACACTCGGCATGATGATGTTGATCTCGGCGGTCGACCTGATCGCGCTCTATCTTGGCCTAGAGTTGATGAGCCTGCCGCTGTACGTGGTCGCCGCGAGCCACCGCGACAATGTGAAATCGACGGAAGCGGGACTCAAGTATTTCGTGCTGGGTGCGCTGTCGTCCGGCATGCTGCTATACGGGGCATCGCTGATTTACGGTTTCACCGGCACGGTCGCGTTCACCGGCATCGCCAAGGCCACGACGCTGGGCGCCAGTCTCGGCCTGATCTTCGGCCTTGTCTTTTTGTTTGTCGGTTTCTGCTTCAAGATTTCCGCGGTGCCGTTCCACATGTGGACGCCCGACGTCTACGAAGGTGCGCCGACGCCTGTCGCCGCCTTTTTTGCAGCCGCGCCCAAGGTCGCTGGCATCGCCGTTTTCGTACGCGCGACCGTGGTGGCGTTCCCCGGCATCATACACGAATGGCAACAGATCGTGGTGTTCGTCGCGATCGCTTCGATGATGCTCGGCGCGTTTGCCGCCATAGGTCAGCGCAACATCAAGCGGCTAATGGCCTATTCCTCTATTGGCCATATGGGCTTCGCACTGGTCGGGCTCGCCGCGGGCACCCCAGAAGGCGTGCAGGGCGTGCTCATCTACATTTCAATCTATGTGACGATGACGCTCGGCATGTTCGCTTGCATCTTGGCGATGCGACGAGACGGGGTATTCGTCGAGAACATCAGCGATCTTGCCGGGCTCACGCGCACGCAGCCGACCATGGCCTTCTTCTTGGCGATGCTGCTGTTCTCGCTCGCTGGGATTCCGCCGCTCGCCGGCTTTTTCGCCAAATTCTACGTGTTCCTCGCGGCCATCAAGGCGGGACTGTATACGCTAGCCGTCATCGGCGTGCTGACCAGCGTGGTGGGCGCCTTTTATTATCTCGCGATCGTCAAGGTGATGTATTTCGATGAACCCGCGAAGCCGTTCGAGAGCATGCCCGGATTGGTACGCCTCGTGCTCGGCGTTACCGGGCTGATCAATATCCTGTTCTTTGCCTATCCGGCTCCGCTGCTTGGCGCAGCCACTGCGGCGGCGAAATCTTTATTCTGAATGCAGCTTGATCCCACGGCCAGGCGGGCGGGGGTTAAGCACATCGCCTTGCAAACGGTTGGCTCGACCAATGCCGAGGCGCTGCAGCAGGTGCGCCGCCGCGAACGCGGACCGCTCTGGATCACTGCCAGTAGCCAGACCGCCGGACGCGGCCGCCGCGACAACGTGTGGGCTTCGCCGCCGGGCAATCTCTACGCCTCGCTGCTGCTCACCGAGCCGTCGCCGAAGGCGCTAGCACCGCAACTGGCATTCGTGGCCGCGCTGGCACTGCGTGACGCGCTCGTTGACTGCGCGCCGCGGTTGGCCCCGTTGTTCAAATTGAAGTGGCCGAACGACATCCTGCTAGGGGCCGACAAACTCGCTGGCATCCTGATCGAAGGCGAGAGTGTGGGGGTCTTTGCGGTGGTGATCGGCTTCGGTGTCAATTGCGTGAGCCACCCGCTCGATACGTCCCGCCCCGCCACCAATCTCCAGCTCGCTGGCGCGCCGGTGTCGCCGGACGCATTGTTCGCCGCGCTGTCGGCGGCGATGGTGCGCAGGATGGCGCAGTGGCAATCGGGCGCCGGTTTTGCCAGCATCCGCGCCAACTGGCTGGCGTGTGCCGCCGGCCTCGGTGAGGAGATCTGCGTGCGATTGCCGGAGCGCGAATTACGCGGCCGCTTCAAAGGACTGGACGAGGCCGGACGACTGCTACTCGAGCAGGCGGATGGGGTGGTGAGCGTGACGGCCGGCGAAGTGTTCGGGCTGGGCGGAAGCTGAAATGGCGGGGCCGGTACAGGAACTGGTGTTTGCCCCGCTGGGCGGAGTCGGAGAGATCGGCATGAACCTGTCGATTTACGGCGTCGGCGATGAGCACCGGCGTACGTGGATTGCGGTTGATCTCGGCGTGTCTTTCGCCGCGGAAGAGCATCTGCCCGGCGTCGACTTGATCCTGCCCGACGTCCGTTATCTGGTAGAGGAGCGCAAGAACCTGGCCGGCCTGGTGCTCACGCACGCGCACGAAGATCATTTCGGTGCGCTCATCGAGCTGTGGCCACGCCTGAAGGTGCCGGTCTTTGCTACGCCGTTTACCGCTGCGCTGCTCGAGGCCAAATGCGCGAGCGATCCAGGCGCCCCGGAAATCCCGGTGACTGTAGTGCCGCTTCGCGGCCGGTTTAAGGTCGGGCCGTTCGACATTGAAATGGTGACGATGGCGCATTCGATCCCCGAAGCGAATGCGCTGATCATCCGCACGCCAGCGGGGACGGTGCTGCATACCGGCGACTGGAAGATCGATCCGACGCCAATCCTCAAGGACCCCACCGACGAAAAGAAACTACGCGCGCTGCGCGACGAGGGTTGTCTGGCGGTGGTCGGCGACTCTACTAATGCTGTGCGCGAGGGCCAATCGCCTTCGGAGACAGACGTCGCCAGAACCATCGCCGAGCTGGTGAAATCCGCGCGCGGCCGCGTGGCGGTGACCACCTTTGCCTCTAACGTCGCTCGCCTGCGCGCGGTTGCCGATGCAGCGCGTGCCGCTGACCGCGAAGTGGTGGTCATCGGCCGCGCCATGGAGCGTATCGTCCAGATTGCGCGCGAGACTGGATATTTCAAGGGTGTACAGGATTTCCGCCCGATGGATGCCTATGGCTACCTGCCGCCGAGCAAGGTCGTCGCACTCTGTACCGGCAGCCAAGGCGAGCCACGCTCTGCGCTGTCGCGCATTGCCGAAGACCAACATCCGGAGGTGACGTTCTCGCGCGGCGACCGCGTGATCTATTCGGCCCGCACTATCCCTGGCAACGAGAAGGCAGTCGGCCGCGTGATCAACCTGTTGATCGAGCAGGGCATCGAGGTGATCACCGATCGGACGCACTTGGTGCATGTGTCTGGTCATCCTCGTCGCGCCGAGTTGGAACAACTCATCGGCTGGGTTAAACCGAAGATTGTCATTCCGGTGCATGGCGAAGCGCTGCATTTGTCCGAGCACGCGGCGCTTGCCCGCCGCTGTGGCGTGCCGGAGGTGATCCAATGCCGCAACGGCGACCTGGTGCGGCTGTCGCCCAATCCGAGTCTCATCGACGAGGTGCCGGCCGGCCGCCTCTACAAGGACGGCACACTGCTGATCGAGGCCGAGGCGCGTACGGTGGCCGACCGCCGGCGGCTGAGTTTTGCCGGTGCGGTATCGGTGGCTCTGGCACTCACGGATAAGGGCGATCTGATTGAAGACCCATCGGTCGGCTTGATCGGCATCCCGGAACGCGACCGCGACGGCGGACTGATGATCGAGGTGGCGGAGAATGCGGTTCTGGAGACGCTTGAATCGCTACCACGCGCCAGCCGCCGCGATCCCGATGCAGTAGCAGAAGCGGTGCGCCGCGCTGTGCGCGCTGCCGTCGCCGAGCGCTGGGGCAAGAAGCCGATGTGCCAGGTGCACGTCTTGACAGTATGATCAGTCACGCCGGAGTTAAGCGAGAAGTTGCATGATCGGTCGTCTCAATCACGTTGCTGTCGCGGTCAAGGACATCGCCAAAGCGGCAAAGGTCTATCACGATACGCTTGGTGCCGAAGTCTCAGGCCAGGTGCCGCAGCCCGACCACGGCGTTACCACCGTGTTCATCACGCTGCCCAACACCAAGATCGAGTTGCTCGAACCGCTCGGCGAAGGATCGCCGATCGCCAAATTTCTCGAGCGCAACCCTGACGGTGGCATCCATCACGTCTGCTACGAAGTGCCGGACATCCGCGCCGCCCGCGACGCGCTGAGGGCGCAAGGCGCTCGCGTATTGGGCGACGGCGAGCCGAAAATCGGCGCGCATGGCAAGCCAGTGTTGTTTCTGCATCCGAAAGACTTCTGCGGAACTCTGGTCGAGCTCGAACAGGCCTAGGCCACAATGCAAGTTGGAACCGCACTCGCCACGTATTTCCTGATCTGGTGGGTGACGCTGTTCGCCGTGCTGCCTTGGGGCGTACGCAATCAGGAGGAAAGCGGGGAGGTGGTGTCCGGAACCGATCCCGGTGCGCCCGCGGTGCCTCGGCTTTGGCGCAAGCTGCTCTGGACGACGCTGCTCTCAGGGGTGGTGTACGGCATCCTCGCCGTGCTCTACCGCTCCGGTGTGCTCTCGTTTGATCTTGTCCTCCGAATTTTCGGCCCGCTCAAGCAATAATGCACAAGCAGTAAAAAAAGAGCAGGACACGAAGCCCTGCTTGTTAATGCTCATCCATTTCCCTGTGCTTTGTTGGTTGGGCTTTGTTGCAATTAATTTGGCGTAATAAAAATACCCCGCTTGGGGTTGGGCCAAGCGGGGCGAGTCGGTCCGTGCTGTTTACGGTAGGGTGCGCCAGGGCCACAGGGTGACACGATTTCTTGTCGGACACGTGTGAGCAATTCTCTCACAGCTCTGCTGTGCCATTGACCAAGGACATCATGGCAATACCAAATTGGATAGCTTGAAATTTGCGGCCGTCGTTTCTTGGCTAGGACCAATCCACGAGGGACACGGTATCATTCAACGTCGCACAGGTGGGGCGTGGTTGGAGTAATGCGTCGGGAGCGATTGCGTTCAATCTGGAAGATTCACATGCTCACTAGCGCGCACGGAATGAATGATCGCGTTGCTAACAGAAATCCGTGATCATCTCTCTAGGATTGCGCACCAGGCGATGCGCCGAAAGCGCAATCAGACGATTCGAACTCGTCGAAATGACAGGCCGTCTAATTCAAACCTCGAAAAATAGGCGCGCGGCCTCATTGCTTGTTTGCGTGCCCAGCCCTTATAATCCAAATCAATGAGACGAAGACTGGCCTCATGTAGAAAATTCTTGGCGCTCGCCTAGCTTGGCGGGTTCATGACGCGAGCCGCCCTTACCGCTAACGAGCACATGCCGCCGTTGGCAACATAGGCACTCTGCCGTCCCACATTTTCGGCTGAAGTGAAGGAGTAAGCCGTGCGGATCGATCACACAGCGTTTGGCGAGATTACGATTGAGGGCAAGACCTATGAACATGACGTCATCGTTCGGCTCTCGGGTAAAGTCGTGAAACGCAAGAAGAAGCTCTCGAAGCAACTGTACGGTACCTCGCACGTCATGTCGGAGGCCGAGGCGAAATTCGTGTTCGAAAAGGGGTGCAAGCAGCTCATCCTCGGTTCAGGCCAAGAGGGCAATGTGCGGCTCTCTTCGGAGGCGGAGGCCTACTTCGCCAAGAAGAACTGCCAAGTCGTGATTCAGCCGACACCGCAGGCGATTTGTGCCTTCAACGAAGCACTTGGAAAGAAGATCGGCCTGTTCCACGTTACCTGCTGACGGCCTCCTTTCAGCAATAGGCCTGTCTTTCCGGCCACGCAGATCTCGACCCAACCCAAAGCGCGTGCGCGTCCCGGCGCTCAAGCGTCGAAGAAATTGCGATCTCCAAAGGTTGAGCAGGACCTGCATCAGAAGTTGCAGCAGCGCCACGACGATCAGGAAGATGGTGAGCCCGGCGGCCCGCCCTTTCTTAGGATCAAGGAGATTTGGCGCAACGGATGCATTCGCTCGGTGGTCTCGATGGTAATGTCGTGCCGGAATGTTATGAATACTACACTCTATCTATACAAGGGACTTTTGCCGGAGCTGGTCCTTCGGCGGTCCTCTATTGAGCAACCCAAAGAGTAGTCATAGCCAAATGCCGAACCCCTTTGCGCTGCCGGGAAAGCTCTCTTCCGATCTCATTCGCTTGCACCATTATTGGAGCGGTCTCAAGCGTGGCGAAAACAAGGTGCCGTTCGCGGATGACGTTAACTTGTCGGTGCTGCCTCAACTAAAGAACAAGCTCATGCTGATTGACGTGTTTGAGCAGCCGCAACGGTTCCGCTTTAATGCGGTCGGCGGCGAGATTCGCGACGCCTACGGCGCCGACATCAACGGCAAGTTTGTGGACGAGATCGCAGCCAAAGCGCCGTTCGCCTTTTTCACGGCACAGGCCAGCGCCACAGTCGAGAGTGCCGAGCCAACTTATTACCATGATGGGGTTGCACGGTTATTGTTGCCAATGTGGGGCGATGGCCATGTGGCGATGCTATTAGGAACTATTGTGCCTCTTTAGGCTCGGGCCAGTATTTCGCAATGCGGCCGCAGGGCGGCCTTGTTTTTTATGTCGGCGATAGGCTGTTGAAGAAAACTCGCGACCTTGCCAACAAGGCTAGTGAGCCAATCATTAATGACGGCAGCAGAAGAGGAACTAGTCGGGCCGATGCCGGACAAAGGCTTGAGCGAATTGCACGAAACGATTCGAGGCGGCGAGCGCGTGCTGATCCGCCGGTCGCGGCCTGAAGACACAGCGTTATATCCGGATTTTTTACGCGATGTCAGCGCCGACGACCTGCGACTTCGGTTTTTTGGGCGTATTGCCGAGCTCAGCGCCGCGGAGATTGATAAGCTCAACCATCTCGACTACCGGCACGAAATGGCTTTCATTGCGCTCGACGAAGACACGGGTCAGATGCTCGGGCTCGTGCGCTTGATTGACGAACTGGATGAAAAGACAGCGCAATTCGCGATCTTGGTGCGCTCGCGGCTCAAGGGTCACGGGCTCGGCTGGCTGCTGATGCGGCGCGTCATCGATTACGCGAAAGAAAAAGGTCTGCAGCGTGTGTATGGCGATGTCTTGACCAAAAATACGACCATGCTGCAAATGTGCGCCGAACTCGGTTTTTACGCGAAGGACATAGGATCGGGCATTAGGCGCGTTGTGCTCGATCTCGAAAATATCGGGAGCCAGTGAGCGTCGACCTTTTTTGGCACCCTACGCACGCGCCTTTTGATGACGCTTACCAAAGATGTCATCTGAAATAGCGAAGACCGCGCAGGGTCGGCAACGACCCTACATTGGTATTGAGGCGCGGTGCGACACGGCGGCGTCATAAGCCTGTCGCAACGCCGACGCTAAGATAAGTGCCCTCGACCCTGGTCTCCCCGTGTTTCCCTAGGACGATCAGGACAGCCTAGCCCCGGCCCAACCGCCGGGGTTTTTTGCTGCCGCCACTGTTTTTGTGATGCCCCGCGCTGATTCAGGGAGGGCCGCATGTTCGCTCTTCTGATACGGCTTCGTCACTCGGGACGATCAAGAAGTCTTCGATCTTCTGGCCTGCCTGAATCGCCTTTGTTAGCCATCGAGGTCTTGCGCCTCGCCCAGACCAAGTGCTGCCATCAGGCCCTCGATATTTTGGCGACGGCTTCTTGCGTTTCGCTTTGGCGCCGTTTCCTGTGTTGTTCGTAATTCTAGCGGTGACGCTAGTGCCGCCCGTTAGTCGCTCAAGTTCCTTCCGTAATTGTTCGGCGCGGCTCTCAAGCAGTGCGGCGATTTCATCGCGCAACTTGCAAAGAGCCTCATTTGACAGGCTCTCAAGAGCCGGTCTCTTCGGCTGCATAAATCTCTCCCCAAGCCAAGCATTAAGCCCCGCCGAAATGTAACAGTTCCATGAATGCGGGCAAGAAACCCGCCATAATCTCGAGGACCGCGATATCTCATTCACAGTAAGTGCGAAAAATCTCAGCGTGCCACCAATGACTTGCTGCACTAGCGAATGGCCTGTCATCGTGGCATTATCAGGATACCACGCTTGGTGGTTGCGCCTCGGGGGACACGCAATGGCCGAAATTATGACCAGCTGCCCGATACTAAGAGTGCCGGTTGAAACCGGACTGACTACGGAAACGATAGTGTTCGAGTCGTTATCGTCTTACATAGAAGTGCCATTCCGTTGCCCAGCCTGTCGAAAGATTCACAGGTGGAAGCAGAAGGACGCGTGGGTGGATCAGCGTTTTAACGGCCAAGGTTTGGATCAAGCCTGACGGCTGAGTGCGTTGCGGCGGGCTCGCGGTGCCTCCAATGTCACCGCATGATCCTGGTCTCAGGTCCTCTAATTGCTCGGCTTTGTCTGCGGACCCACAATTGGGCGCACGAGGTCATTAAGCATGGTCGTTTTGGCTCGGCGATAGAGCAGTGGGGCGTTCGCTACGTTGACTTCGAACGAGTCGAGCGTGTGCTTCGCCGAGTGTTCAGCGATTCCCAGGTCGCTGATGCGACGGAGGGCCGGCCAGACAGGATCATCACAATCAAGGAGAACACAGGATGCCCCGGGCATCACCGACAACGCGCGTGCAGGCTGAGCAACAACAGCTACAGCAGATCGAGCGGCGCCTTGACGAGTTAGAGGGTCGGCTCAAGGAGAAGCTGCTAGCCGTTGACGAGGCCACAGGTTCGACAGCAACTCACCCGAATCAATGCCATGCTGATCAGGCAATGTGATCCTCGCTGATAAGAATTGGATTTATCGAGTGCCTTACATCAACGAGGCGACCGGCGAGTCCCCGCGACGTGTTCGTGAAGCTCACATGGGAAGAACGACCCGATGCCTTGGAAAACCTCGCCTTCCGCCCGGATGGCCCCGGTGGTGACGACGGCTGCGTGGCTCGCGCCTACGCGTTGGCCACACGGACAAGTGTGTGCCATCGGGCTTCACTCCGCTGAGATCAAGCGCGTCAACAGCAGGGAATTTGCACTGAAGCTTGGTCCCAAGTTTGGAAAAATGCGGCACATTGGATCTAAAGAGGAAATGGGTATTAAGGGCGAGATATGCCTTTAGAGCGTTGATTTTTCAGCAATAGGACGATACAGGCCAACGCTCAACAACAAGAGACCAAACGACTGGCTTCGATCCGCTTACCCGGGGCCGGTCCGTCCTCGAATCTCAAGCAATTCTATGCGCCTGTCCCGTTACTTCCTGCCGATCCTGCGCGAAACGCCGAAGGAGGCCGATATCGTCTCGCACCGGTTGATGCTGCGCGCCGGTATGATGCGGCAGGAGGCGGCCGGCATCTATGCCTTCCTGCCGCTCGGCTTTCGTGTACTGCAGAAGATCTGCCGGATCGTGCGCGAGGAGCAGGACCGCTCGGGCGCAATCGAGCTTCTGATGCCGACCATCCAGTCCGCCGACTTGTGGCGCGAGAGCGGCCGCTATGAGGCCTACGGCAAGGAGATGCTGCGCATCAAGGACCGGCACGAGCGCGAGATGCTTTACGGCCCGACCAACGAGGAGATGATCACCGAGATCTTCCGCTCCTATGTGCGATCGTACAAGGATCTGCCACTCAACCTCTATCACATTCAGTGGAAATTCCGCGACGAGGTGCGACCGCGTTTCGGGTTGATGCGTGGCCGCGAATTCCTGATGAAGGATGCCTACTCGTTCGATATTGATCAGGCCGGTGCGCAGCATTCCTACAACAAGATGTTCGTCGCCTACCTGCGGACATTCACGCGCTTGGGTCTAAAATCAGTTCCGATGCGCGCGGAATCAGGGCCGATCGGTGGCAACCTGAGTCACGAATTCATAATCCTGGCGCAGACCGGCGAGTCGGAAGTGTTTTGCCACAAAGACTATCTCGAAATGACGGTACCAGGCGCGGACGTGAATTTCGACGACGTCGCCAACCTGCAGGCGATCGTCGACAAATGGACGTCGCAATACGCCGCGACCTCGGAAATGCACGACGCGAACGCCTTCGCCAAACTTCCTGCCGGCGCGCAGGTCTCCGCGCGCGGCATCGAGGTCGGCCACATTTTCTATTTCGGCACCAAATACTCCGAACCGATGAAGGCGCTGGTCGCCACCGGCGATGGCAAAGAGGTGCCTGTGCACATGGGTTCCTACGGCATCGGGCCGTCGCGGCTGGTCGCCGCCATCATCGAAGCCTCGCATGACGATGCCGGCATCATCTGGCCGGAGCCGGTTGCGCCGTTCAAGGTGGCGATCCTCAACCTCAAGCAAGGCTCGGCCGAGGCCGACGGCGTCTGCATGCAGCTCTACAAGGACCTCTCCGCGAAAGGCGTCGAGGCGCTATACGACGACCGTGACGAGCGCGCCGGAGGAAAATTCGCTACCGCCGACCTTATCGGTATCCCGTGGCAGGTGCTGATTGGTCCCAAGGGACTTGCCGAAGGCAAAGTCGAGGTTAAACGTCGCGACGACGGGTCGCGTGACACCATGAGCCCGGCAGCGGCGCTCGATTTGCTGTCCAAGTAGTCCGGGTCCGCGGCAAGAATCCTGTGTGCGGCCAAGGACTTTGGCCGTCGGAAGGGCTTGAAACCGCCAGAATCGTGTGAAAATCCCGGACCGGGAACCAATCTTCGATGACCGAGCCCAACGGGACGCGGCCCTTCTCCTCGTTCGAGTGGATGCTGTCGCTGCGCTATTTGCGCGCGCGGCGCAAGGAGGGATTCATCTCGGTGATCGCTGGGTTCTCCTTCCTCGGCATCATGCTCGGCGTGGCCACGCTTATCATCGTGATGGCAGTGATGAACGGCTTCCGCAAGGAGCTGCTCGACAAGATTTTGGGCCTCAACGGACACCTGCTGATTCAGCCGCTGGAAAAACCGCTCACCGACTGGGAGGAGGTCGCTGCCCGCATCAGCGGCGTCAAGGGCATTAGGCTTGCCGCGCCGATCGTGGAGGGCCAGGCGCTTGCCTCCTCGCCGTTCAATGCCGGCGGCGTCCTGGTACGTGGCATAAGACTGAAGGATCTCGAAGGCCTGCCGTCGATCATCAACAATATCAAGCAGGGCACGCTCGACGGCTTCGATGAGGGACAAGGCGTGGTGATCGGCCGCCGACTTGCCGATCAGCTCTCACTGCGCGCGGGCGATAACATCACGCTAGTGGCGCCGCGCGGTGCGGTTACCCCGATGGGTACCACCCCGCGCATCAAGGTCTACAAGATTGCGGCGGTCTTCGAGATCGGCATGTCGGAATATGACAACGCCTTCGTGTTCATGCCGCTGAAAGAAGCGCAAGCCTATTTCAATCGTGCTGGCGATGTCACTGCAATCGAGGTCTATATCGACGATCCCGATCGTGTTGATCGCTATCGGAAGGCGGTGCAGGACGCCGCGCAACGGCCCATCTTCATGATCGACTGGCGTCAGCGCAACGCGACGTTCTTCAACGCGCTGCAGGTCGAACGTAACGTGATGTTCTTGATCTTGACGCTAATCGTGCTTGTGGCGGCGCTCAATATCGTGTCCGGCCTGATCATGTTGGTGAAGGACAAGGGCCAGGACATCGCGATCCTGCGCTCGATGGGCGCAACGCAGGGTGCCATTCTGCGCGTGTTCCTGATCACTGGCGCCTCGATCGGCGTGGTAGGCACGCTGGTCGGCTTCCTGCTCGGCGTGGTGGTCTGCCTCAATATCGAGAGCATCCGCCAGTTCCTTTCCTGGCTCACTAACACCGAGCTGTTCTCGCCCGAGCTCTATTTTCTCTCGCATTTGCCCGCCGACATGAACGCAGCGGAAACCAGCGCTGTGGTGGTGATGGCGCTTTTGTTGTCGTTCCTTGCCACGCTCTATCCGTCCTGGCGTGCGGCGCGCCTCGATCCAGTGGAGGCGCTGCGCTATGAGTGAGACCATGGTGGCGGCAGTGGAGGCAGTGGAGGTGAAGGAGCAGGCGGAGGACACCCCCGTACTGTTCCTCCATGCAATCGAGCGCACCTACCGGCAAGGCGACGAAGCGCTGCATGTGCTCAACGGCGCCGAACTCGCTATCTGGCCGGGGCAGTCGGTGGCGCTGCTGGCGCCTTCAGGCGCCGGCAAGTCGACGCTGCTGCACATCGCCGGTCTGCTCGAGCATCCCGATCACGGCGACGTCTATATCGACGGGCGGGCGACCGCAATCCTGCCGGATCACGAGCGCACCCGCATCCGCCGAGTGGAAATCGGCTTCGTCTACCAGTCGCACCATCTGCTGCCGGAATTCACCGCCTTGGAGAACGTGCTGTTGCCGCAGATGATCCGCGGGCTTAAGCGCGGCGAGGCACGAGAGCGGGCGGTTGAATTATTGAGCTATCTCGGCTTACGCGACCGGCTCAATCATCGACCGGCGGAGCTTTCCGGCGGCGAGCAGCAGCGCGTTGCCATCGCGCGCGCGGTCGCCAACGCGCCGCGCATCTTGTTGGCCGACGAGCCGACCGGCAATCTCGACCTGCACACTGCCGATCACGTGTTCAGCGCGCTCACGCAGCTGGTGCGCGCCTCGCGGCTCGCCACCATCATTGCTACCCACAACATGGAGCTCGCCGACCGAATGGACCGGCGGGTGACGTTGCGGGAAGGGCAGGTCGTGGAGCTTGACTAACGCGGCAGCGACATGACGCTCATCGAGGGCTGAACGGCCGTCGTCAATCGAAATCAGTCAAAGTAGCGCCGGAAGAATGCTGATCCACGATCGCCGACTAGAACGCGAATTACCAAGGCGAGGACAATCAAGCGACTAAGGCTAGGACCCGGCAAAACGCGGTGTTGGGCGGGCAAAGAAACACGTGCCTGGTTAGAGTCAATTTTCGTAACTCGCACGCGTAGTTGTTGCAGGCAAATAATGTACTTGTTGCAGGCGAATTGTCCGTCCCACGGTTGCCGCTTGACTCAAGAACATAACATGAACTATGTTCTCTTTTCGTTCACAGGAGGGAGCATGTTCAAGATCATGATCCAAGAAGCCGCCGCGCTGACTTCGCTTGCGTTGTTCATCGGCATGATCGCCATTTGGTCGCAGGTGCTGGGGAATCTATAGCTACCGCGCCAGGATGACGGGGAAAGCTTTGGCTCACTGGCGTCGGGCGGTGGACACCGCGCCGCGCCGTCCCCACTCTGGGGGGAAGCAAGGAATCACCCCGTGGCGGCACTCGATTTTGTGCACTTGCACGTCCATTCGTCCTATTCGCTGCTGGAAGGCGCGCTCCCCATTGCGCGGCTGGCCGAACTCGCCAAGAGGGACAAGCAGGCCGCGCTCGCGCTCACCGATACCGACAACATGTTCGGTGTTCTGGAATTTTCGGAAAAAATGGCCGCCGCGGGCATCCAGCCAATGGTTGGCTGCGCGCTGGCGATCGATTTCGGCGACAGCGATCACGGCCCGCACAACGGCAACGTGCCTGTGCCGCGCGAGCGCATCGTTCTCTTAGCAGCGCGCCAAGGCGGCTATCGCAGCCTGATGCGCCTATCGTCGCGCGCCTTCCTTGACACCCCGCCGAACGAGCCGCCGCGCCTTAAGCTCGAATGGTTTGAAGGCGAGACGGACGGCATCATTGCGCTGACCGGCGGACCGGGGGGCCCGCTCGATGGCGCTATTGCCGCCGGACAAAGCCAGCTCGCCGCCGCTCGGCTCGAAGCGCTGCAGCGTCTCTTCAGCGACCGCCTTTACATCGAGTTACAGCGCCACGGCACCGCCAACGAGCGCCTCAATGAGCCGCTACTGATCGATCTCGCTTATGACAAGGGCATTCCGCTGGTCGCCAGCAACGAGCCGTATTTCGCGGAAGCCACCGATCATGAGGCACACGACGCGCTCATCTGTATTGCCGAAGGCCGCCTCATCGCTGAAGGCGACCGCCGTCAGCTCAATGCCGAGCATCGCTTCAAGACGCGCGCCGAGATGCGCGAACTGTTTGCCGATCTGCCGGAGGCACTAGCCTCGACCGTGGAGATAGCCGAGCGTTGCGCCTTTCGCCCACGCACGCATCAGCCGATCCTGCCGCGCTTTTCGGTCGGCGATAGCGTGGTCGACGAGGCGACTGAGTTGCGTAAGCGCGCGGAAACCGGTCTTGCGCGCAGGCTTGCCACCGCCGGAGTGGCGGCTGGTCACACCGAACAGGGATACCGCGAGCGGCTCGAGTTCGAGCTCGACGTTATCACGCGTATGAAATATCCGGGCTACTTCCTCATCGTTTCGGATTTTATACAGCACGCCAAATCGAAGGGAATCCCGGTTGGCCCTGGCCGCGGTTCGGGCGCCGGCTCGCTCGTGTCCTACGCGCTCACCATTACCGATCTCGACCCGATCCGTTTCGGGCTGCTGTTCGAGCGCTTTCTCAATCCCGAGCGCGTATCGATGCCCGATTTTGACATCGATTTCTGCCAGGACCGCCGCGACGAAGTGATCCGCTACGTGCAGGAGCGCTACGGCCGCGACCAGGTGGCGCAGATCATCACCTTCGGCACGCTTCAGGCGCGCGGCGTGTTGCGCGACGTCGGCCGCGTGCTGCAGATGCCCTATGGGCAGGTCGACAAGCTCTGCAAGCTGGTGCCTCAGAATCCGGCGGCGCCGATCTCACTGAAAACAGCCATCGAAGGCGAGCCCAAGCTACAGGCAGAGCGCGACAGCAATCCGGTGGTCGAACGCGCCTTCGACATTGCGCAGAAGCTGGAAGGTCTCACTCGCCACGCCTCGACCCATGCCGCCGGCATCGTAATCGGCGACAGACCATTGTCCGAACTGGTGCCGCTCTATCGCGATCCGAAATCCGACATACCCGTCACCCAGTTCAACATGAAATGGGTGGAGCAGGCGGGGCTGGTCAAATTCGACTTCCTCGGCCTGAAGACGCTGACTGTGTTGGAACGGGCGGTGGAGCTCGTCAAGCGGCGCGGCATCGACATCGATCTCACCAATCTGCCGCTCGACGACAAGAAGACCTACGATCTGCTAGCGCGCGCGGAAGCGGTCGGCGTGTTCCAACTGGAAAGTTCGGGCATGCGGCGGGCGCTGCTCGATGTGCGGCCTGACCGTTTCGAGGACATCATCGCGCTAGTCGCGCTCTACCGGCCCGGGCCGATGGCAAATATCCCGACCTATTGCGCGCGTAAGCACGGCGCGGAGCAGCCGGACTACATCCATCCCAAGCTTGAAACGGTGCTGAAGGAAACCTTCGGTGTCATTGTCTATCAGGAACAGGTGATGCAGGCAGCGCAGATCCTCGCCGGCTACACGCTCGGCCAGGCCGACCTGCTGCGCCGTGCGATGGGCAAGAAGATCAGGCAGGAAATGCAGGCGCAGCGCGCAATCTTCGTCGAAGGCGCGATTAAGAACGGCATCGACCGCTACCAAGCCGACGCCATCTTCGATCTGCTCGAACGTTTCGCCGAATACGGCTTCAACAAGAGCCACGCCGCGGCCTATGCGCTGGTCGCCTACCAGACCGCGTACATGAAGGCGAATTATCCGGTCGAGTTCCTTGCCGCCTCGATGACGCTTGATATGGGCAATACCGACAAGCTCGCCGAATTTCGCGCCGAGGCAGAGCGGATCGGCATCAAGGTCGAGCCACCCTCGGTCAACCGCTCCGGCGTCGATTTCGAGGTCGACGGCAACACAATCATCTACGCGCTAGCGGCGCTCAAAGGTGTCGGCAAGCAGGCGGTGGAAGCCATCATTGCGGGGCGTGACAGCCGCAAATTCGCCGATCTCGCGGACTTCGCCGACCACATCAATCCGCGGGCCGTCAACAAGCGCGTGCTTGAGAGCCTGGCCGCGGCTGGCGCCTTCGATGAATTCGAGATTAACCGCGCATGCGTCCTCCCCGCAGTTGATGCCATCCTGGCTCGCGCGCAGCGCGCGCATGATGCTGCGAGGATCGGGCAGAATGAGTTGTTCGGCAGCAGCGGCCATCGCGAGCCGATCGCGCTCCCGCAGAGAGAACCGTGGTTGCCGGCCGAGCGGCTGCGCCGCGAATACGAGGCGATCGGTTTCTTCCTCTCCGGGCATCCACTCGATGATTACGCCTCCGCGCTCAAGAAGCTGCGCGTGCAGCCTTGGGCCGAATTCGCGCGTGCGGTGAAGGCCGGGACTACCGCCGGGCGTGTCGCTGGTACAGTTGTCTCTCGCCAGGAGCGACGCACCCGCACCGGCAGCAAGATGGGTATCATCGGACTGTCCGATCCGACCGGAGCCTATGAGGCGGTGATCTTCTCGGAAGGGCTCGCCGAGCATCGCCACCTGCTCGAGCCGGGCACCGCCGTGCTGCTGTTCCTGTCTGCCGAAGTGCAGGGCGATGAGGTGCGCGCGCGCATCCAATCGGTCGAACCGCTCCATGCCGCCGCTGCCAACCTCAACACCGGCCTGCGCGTGTTCCTGCGCAGCGCCGCGCCGCTTGAAGGCGTTGCCAAGCGGTTGGAAACGGTCCCGCGTGCGGGAGCGACCAACCGCGATGGCGAAGTGAGCATGGTGCTGCTCTTAGAGCAGGGCACCGAGGTCGAGATCAAGCTGCCGGGCCGGTTCAAGGTCTCGCCGCAGATCGCCAGCGCGATTAAGGCGGTGCCGGGCGTGGTGCAGGTCGAGGCGCTGTAGCTTCCGGCGGGCCCAATAGGCACTCTGCGACATCGCGAAATAGAACAGAAAGCGACAGGCAGCAAAATTTGCATTGGCCCGGACCCAGTCACATATGTGACCTGCGGGCAACACATTCATTACCATTTAAATGTTGGCCCGCAATGAATTCAGTGATGCCGCTATTTGGCCATACGCGTTCGCGACATAAGGCACGCTGGGTAAAGGCGCAGGCTTCGAGCTTTTTGCCGGCCAGCAGCCCTCGGAAGTAGATCCTGGGATTTTGCGACGGCGGTCGGGGGGCACGACAAGGTCATGGACGCCAAACCCAATTTGAAGGCGAAACTGCCGAGCCGGCATGCCACCGAAGGACCGGATCGCGCGCCACATCGGGCCTTTTATTACGCTATGGGTCTGTCGCGGGAACAGATCCACCAGCCGTTCGTTGGCGTCGCCACCTGCTGGAACGAGGCCGCCCCCTGCAATATCGCGCTGATGCGCCAGGCGCAGGCGGTCAAGAAGGGAGTTGCAGCGGTCGGTGGAACGCCGCGCGAATTCTGCACCATCACCGTTACCGACGGCATTGCCATGGGCCATGCAGGTATGAAGGCCTCGCTGCCCTCGCGCGAGGTGATCGCAGATTCAGTCGAACTCACCGTGCGCGGCCATGCCTACGACGCGCTCATCGGCGTTGCGGGCTGCGACAAGTCGCAGCCCGGCATGATGATGGCGATGTGCCGGCTCAACGTGCCTTCAATCTACATCTACGGTGGATCAATTCTGCCTGGCACGTTCAAGGGCAGAGAAGTCACCGTGCAAGACGTCTACGAGGCCGTCGGCAAGCACTCGGTCGGCGAGATGTCCGACGAGGACTTGCAGACGCTCGAAGAGAACGCCTGTCCGTCAGCGGGCGCCTGTGGCGCGCAGTTCACCGCCAACACCATGGCGACTGTGTCGGAGGCGATCGGCCTTGCGCTGCCCTATTCGGCCGGGGCCCCAGCCCCTTACGAGATTCGGGACAAGTTCTGCATGCTTGCCGGCGAGATGATCATGGATCTGATTGTCAAGAACATCCGCCCGCGCGATATCGTCACTCGCAAAGCGCTGGAGAACGCCGCGGCTGTGGTGGCTGCAACCGGTGGCTCGACCAATGCGGCGCTGCACCTGCCGGCGATCGCGCATGAATGCGGCATCGAGTTCACGCTCTTCGACGTCGCCGAGATTTTCAAAAAGACGCCCTATATCGCGGATTTGAAGCCGGGCGGTCGTTATGTCGCCAAGGATATGTTTGAAGCTGGCGGCGTGCCGCTTTTGATGAAGACCTTGCTCGATCACGGTTACATGCACGGCGACTGCCCCACCGTCACCGGGCGCACCATCGCCGAGAACCTCAAAACCGTGAAATGGAATCCGGATCAGGACGTCGTGCGTCCGGCCGATAAGCCTCTGCTGAAGACCGGCGGTGTTGTCGGGCTGAGAGGTAACCTTGCTCCAGAAGGCGCCATCGTTAAGGTCGCCGGCATGACCGGCAGTCCGCAGTTCTCAGGTCCGGCGCGCTGCTTCGATAGTGAGGAGGCCTGCTTCGACGCTGTCAAGAACCGCAAGTATAAAGAAGGTGACGTGCTGGTGATCCGCTACGAGGGCCCGAAGGGCGGCCCCGGCATGCGCGAGATGTTGTCCACCACCGCAGCCCTCTACGGCCAGGGCATGGGCGCCAAGGTCGCGCTGATCACCGACGGGCGCTTCTCGGGTGCCACCCGCGGCTTCTGCGTCGGCCATGTCGGACCGGAAGCGGCGGTCGGCGGGCCAATCGGCGTGATCCGCGATGGCGAAATCATCGAGATCGATGCCGACAAGGGTAGCCTGAACGTGAAGCTTTCCGCCGACGAGCTTTCAAAGCGAATGGCGCAGTGGAAGCCGCGCGAGAGCGAATACGGCTCGGGCTATTTGTGGAAATACACTCAGCAGGTGGGACCAGCCGTCAATGGCGCGGTTACCCATCCGGGCGGGGCGGGCGAGAAAGCGTGCTATGCGGACAGCTAAAGCCCTGTTGCGCATGGTGGTGGTCGGCTCCGGCCTGATGGCGGCGCCCGCAATGGCATTCGACGGCACTAAGAGTGAGGACGCCCTGTCCGCTCCTGTATCTGCCCCTCTCGCGCCGCTGGTCAAAGCGCCGGAGCACTCCGATGACGCACCGCTGCGGCCGCCGGTCGATGTGCCGAGCGTTCCGCGGGCCTCGGCCCCCGCCAACGCCACTGAGGCGTTCCGTTCCGGTGCCCAGTGGCTCAAGCTCGGCGAAAAACAAAAGGCAGTGGTCTCGCTTGAATATGCCGCCGAGAACGGACATGCCGTGGCGCAATGGAAGCTCGGCCGCATGTATGCCGAAGGCGATGGCGTTACCCACGACGACCTTAAGGCCTTTGAATATTTCCGGCAGATTGCCAACGGCCATGCCGAGGACAATCCGGACGAACCGCAGGCGCGCTTTGTGGCAAATGCGTTCGTAGCGCTAGGCCATTACTATCTCGAAGGCATCCCGAACACAGCGGTCAAGCGTGATCCCGACCGGGCACGCGAAATGTTCGGCTATGCGGCCTCGTATTTCGGCGATCCCGAGGCCCAGTATTATCTCGCACGTCTCTATCTAGATGGCGTCGGCGCCCCGCATGACCCCCGCCAGGCGGCCCGTTGGTTTGGGCTCTCCGCGCAGAAAGGTCTGTGCCAGTCGCAGGCAATGCTGGGGGCCATGCTGTTTGCAGGCGACCACGTGCCGCGGCAGGCGGCGCGCGGGCTGATGTGGCTTACGCTCGCCAAGGACAACGCCAAAGACGGTGCCGCCAGCGACCAGGCTTGGATCAACCGGCTTTACGACAGCGCCTTCCAGCAGGCGACTGAAGACGAGAAGGCCATGGCGGCAATGTATTTGAAGCGCTGGCTGCAGACGCGTCGGGAATAGGTGCACTACCGGCTTTCGATCGACAGATCGACATAAACGGGAGCGTGGTCCGACGGCTTGTCCCATCCGCGCACATGGCGGTCGATGCCGGCGTCGACCAGACTGTCGGTGGCTTGCGGCGACAGCAGCAGATGGTCGATGCGGATGCCATTGTTCTTTTGGAAGGCGCCGGCCTGATAATCCCAGAACGTAAACAGGTCATCGGACTCGCTCACCGCCCGCAAAGCATCGGTGAGGCCCAAATTGATTAGCGCGCGGAATTTCTCCCGCGTCTGCGGCAAGAACAACGCGTCATTGACCCAGGCTCCTGGATTGCGGGCATCGAGGGCTGCTGGGATGACGTTGTAGTCTCCGGCCAACAGCATCGGCTCTTCCAACTTCAGCCGTTCAAGTGAAAAAGCAATAAGCCTGTCCATCCATTTGAGTTTATAAAGGTATTTTTCAGAGGCTGGTGGGTTGCCGTTGGGCAGATAGAGGCTCACCACCCGTAGGACGCCGGTCTTGGTCGATACCAGCGCCTCAAGGAAACGCGCCTGCACGTCTTCCTTGTCGCCGATCAATCCAGGGGCAACCTCGTCGAAGGGCAGTTTGGAAAGCAGGGCAACGCCGTTGAAGGTCTTCTGCCCGTGCACCGCCACGTTGTAGCCGAGTCTCTCGAAGGTCTCACGCGGGAAGGCGTCGTCGACGCATTTGATTTCCTGCAGGCAGACGATGTCGGGCTCGCGTTCCTTCAGCCAAGCCTGCAATTGGTCCAGCCGCTGGCGGATCGAATTGACGTTCCATGTTGCGATGCGCATACGCAAGGTGCCGGCTAAAGAACTAAAGAAAACCAGAGTCTTGGGTGTTTACCAGCAGGCGCAGGGATATGCACTCATTTCCGTTTCTGTGGTAGAAAGACGCGGCCCGATAGTGGTGCAAACGCCGTCGTTCCCATGGATCGAGGAGCTTGGGCAGGGCACCTGTCTTGAAAACCAGGCCGGATAATCGCCGATGAAGCAACGAAAGTGGCTATTTGGGGTGGCAGCAATCGCCCTGATCGGCGTTGTATTATTGGCGCGCGCTCAATGGGCGGGCAACGGGGTTGCCGCCCGTTCCCAAGACGAGGCCAACGCCGTTCCCGTTGAAGTTGCGACCGCCGAGCGGAAGCCAACCCCGGTGCGCATTGACTCGCTGGGCAATGTAACGCCGATCGCCAGCGTCGCTATCAAGACGCGGGTCGACACCGCGATCACCGCCGTGCACTTTCGCGACGGCGCCGAGGTCAAGAAGGGCGATCCGCTGTTCACGCTCGACGGCCGCACCATCCAGGCACAAATTGCGCAGACCGAGGGCATAGTTGCGCGCGATAAAGCGCAGCTCGCCGGCGCCGAACGCGACGTAGCGCGCTTCACAGACCTTGTCGCCAAGAACGCGACGCCAGTGGTCAATCTCGACAATGCCAAGACGCAGTCCGACGTGTACCGCGCGGCAATCAAAGCCGATGAAGGTCTGCTCCAGAACCTCAAGGTCCAGTTGAGCTATTGCAATGTCACCGCCCCGATCAATGGACGCATCAGTGCGGCGGCGGTCAAAGTCGGCAATTTCGTGCGCCAGGCCGACGCCACGCCGATGGCAACAATCAATCAGATGGCGCCGGTCTACGTCACCTTCACGGTGCCGCAGAAGGTCTTGCCAGAAATCCGCCAGGCTCTGGCCGCGGAATCCGCCACCATTGAAGCCATCATTCCGGGCGAGCGGAAGCGCGCCAGCGGACAAGTGACGATGATTGAGAACACCGTGGATTCGGCGACCGGAATGGCGACCATTCGCGCCACCATGCCGAATGAAAACGAGGTGCTCTGGCCAGGTACGCTGGTGACCGTTGAACTGACCTTGCGGGTCGAGGACGCGGTGGTGGTACCCTCGAATGCCGTGCAAGTCAGTCAGACCGGCAACTTCGTCTTCGTGATCAACGACAACGTCGCCAATGTGCAGCCTGTGACGGTCGACCGCACGGTCGGCAGCCAATCGGTGATCAGCAAAGGGCTCAACGGCGGCGAAACCGTCGTGACCGACGGTCAATTGCTGCTGTCTAACGGCACGCGCGTCAACCCGCGCCAGCCCAAGGTCGCGGGCAGCTGAGCTATGAATATCTCGGAAACCTGCATCCGACGCCCGGTGCTGACGACGTTGATGACGGCGTCGCTGATCGTTTTCGGCGTGTTCGCTTATCGACTGTTGCCGGTTGCGGCGCTGCCGGCGGTGGATTTCCCGACAATCCAGATCATTGCGCAGTTGCCGGGAGCGAGCCCAGAGACCATGGCGGCGTCGGTGGCCTCGCCGATCGAGCGGCAGCTTTCTACGATTGCCGGCATTTCGTCGATGAATTCATCGTCGTCGCTCGGCATCACGCAGATCACGATCCAGTTCGACCTTGGCCGTAACATCGACGGCGCGGCGCTCGATGTGCAGACCGCGCTTGCCACCGCGGCGCGTTTGTTGCCGGTCGAAATGACGACGCCGCCGACCTTCCGAAAGGTTAATCCGGGCGACTTCCCGGTGCTCTATGTGAGCTTGCGCTCCGACACGGTCCCGCTGTCGACCGTGGACGATTATGCGGAAACCGTGCTGGCGCCGCAGATTTCGCAGCTGCCCGGCATCGCCCAAGTGCTGGTTTATGGTGCGCAGAAATTTGCCGTGCGCGTCCAGGTCAATCCGACCGAGGCAGCGGCGCGCAATATCTCGCTCGACGACGTGCGCGGCGTCGTCGCCAAGGCCAATTCCTCGACGCCTGTGGGCACGCTGACCGGACCGAAGCAAAGCGTGACGCTGACGGCGACCGGCGCGATCGAGCATGCGGCTGACTATCGTGACGTCGTCGTAGCCTATCGCAAGGGCGCGCCGGTCAAGCTCAACCAGATCGCGCGGGTGATCGACAGCGTCGAGAACGACAAGATCGCAACCTGGTTCAACGATGCCCGCGCCATTGTGCTGGCGATCCAGCGCCAGCCCGACGCCAACACCGTGCAGGTCGTCGACATGGTGCGCGATATTCTGCCGAACTTGCGGGTCCAAGTGCCGCCCTCCGTTCAGATGCAGCCACTGTTCGACCGCTCCATCTCCATCCGTGCCGCGGTCACCGATGTGCAGGAAACGTTGGCGATCGCGATCGCACTTGTTATTTTGGTAATTTTCCTGTTCCTGCGCAAAGTTTCGGCCACCATTATTCCGGCGCTGGCGGTTCCGGTGTCCCTAATCGGCACTTGCGCGGCGATGTACGCGTTCGGTTTTTCAATTAACAACATGACGCTGCTGGCGCTGACGCTGTCGGTAGGCTTCGTGGTCGACGACGCCATCGTCATGCTTGAGAACATCGTCCGCCACATCGAAGGCGGCATGCGGCCGTTCGAGGCGGCGCTGAAAGGCTCACGCGAGATCGGCTTCACGATCATATCGATCACTTTCTCGCTGATTGCAGTGTTTATCCCGGTGCTGTTGATGGGCGGTATGGTCGGGCGCGTGTTCCGCGAATTTGCAGTGTCAATATCCGTGGCGATCGTCGTCTCCGGCTTCGTCTCGCTGACGCTGACGCCGATGTTGTGCGCGCGCGTTCTCAAGGGCTATCACGGCGAGAAACAAAATATCTTGCTGCGCAATTTTGAGCGTCTGTTCGAGCTGATGCTGCGCGCTTACGAATGGACGCTCGATCTCGTGCTCAGAGCCAAATCGATCATGCTGGGGCTCACGCTGGTGACCATCGGCGGCACGCTGTGGCTTTATGTAGTGGTGCCGAAAGGATTCTTCCCAACCGAGGATACCGGCTACGTCGTCGGCATCACTGAAGGCTCCACCGACATTTCCTTCCCGGCGCTAAGCGTACTCCAGCGGCGGGTCGCCGACATCGTGCGGAAGGACCCAGCGGTGGCTTACGTCAATTCAACCGTCGGCGCCGGCGGCCCGAACACCGTCGGCAACAGCGGGCGCATGCTGGTGGCGCTCAAGCCACGCAAAGAGCGCGACAGTCTGGCGACAATTACCGCGCGCTTGCGCAAGAACGCCAATATTGTTCCCGGCATTCGGATCTTTTTCCAGCCTATCCAGAACATCAACCTCGGTGGCAAGCTCGACAAAAGCCAGTATCAGTACACGCTGCAATCGAACGACACTGCTACACTGTATCGGCTGGCGCCGGAACTGCGCGACAAAATCGCGCAAATTCCTGGGTTGCTTGACGTCACCACCGACCTTTACATCAAGAACCCGCAAATCACGATTCAGGTCGACCGCGAGAAATCCGCTGTTTATGGGCTAAGCGTCGATCAGGTGCGACAGGAGCTCTACAACGCCTTCGGTGCGCGGCAAGTGGCGACGATTTACTCGCCGGTTAACACCTACCAGGTCATCCTTGAGGCGCAGCCTGAGTTTCAAGCGGGCCCAGACGACCTCGCGCGCATTTATCTGAAAACCACCAACGGCACCGTCGTTCCACTGTCGGCGGTCACAAAATTCGAGCCCACGGTTGGGCCGCTGCAGGTCAATCACCAAGGCCAACAGCCGGCGGTGACCATCTCGTTCAACCTAGCGCCGGGCTTCTCGCTCGGGCAAGCGGTTGACGCGATCCAGAACCTTGAGCGTGAACAACGGTTGCCGGCGACGATCACCACAGGCTTCCAAGGCACGGCGCAGGTGTTCCAGGATTCATTGCGCGGCCAGGGTATACTAATCCTGGCGGCGATTTTCGCCGCCTACGTGGTGCTTGGTATTTTGTATGAGAGCTTCATCCATCCGATTACCATCATCTCGGGTCTGCCGTCCGCCGGCATCGGCGCGATCCTGACCCTGATGCTGTTCCGCATGGATCTGTCGGTGATCGCGATGATCGGCATCGTGATGCTTGTTGGCATCGTGAAGAAGAACGCGATCATGATGATTGACTTCGCCATCGAGCGCCGCCGCGTCGGCCTTTCTGCGGAGGCCGCGATCCGCGAAGCCGCCATGCTGCGCTTTCGGCCGATTATGATGACAACCTTCGCGGCGATCTTCGGCACGCTGCCGATCGCGCTCGGCACGGGCGCGGGCGCCGAGCTGCGCCAGCCGCTCGGCGTCGCGGTGGTCGGCGGTCTTGTGCTGAGCCAGTTGCTCACGCTTTACATCACGCCAGTGATCTACCTCTACCTCGACCGCTTCGACCGGATGCTCAGGCGCCGGCTCGAGCCGCAGCTTGCCGAGGTACAGGAAGCTCCGCCGGCCATCGCGGCGGAGTAGGGGTTATAGCGCGAAGCTGGTGCCGCAGCCGCAGGAGGCGGTGGCTTTGGGGTTCTTTACCTTGAACGAAGCGCCGATGAGGTCGTCAACGAAATCGATCTCGGCACCGGCCATATAATTCATCGAGACCGGATCGATCACCACGGTAGCGCCATCCCGGGTGATGGCGAGGTCGTCGTCAGCCCTGGCGCGCTCCATGTCGAACTTGTACTGGAAGCCTGAGCAGCCGCCGCCTTCGATGGAGACACGCAGCATAGTGCCCGGTGGCTCGGCTTTCAGAATCTCGCCGATCCGCTTGGCGGCCCGTTCGCTGACTGTGACGCTGGCGTCCATCGTCATTCCTTCCGCCGCTATGGTATTGGCATGCGCCCTGCCGAATAGTTAAGTGCGCACGTCCACAAGGTCAATCTGCCGATGGCGATCGAAACCGGGCGCGCACGAGCCGTTTATGCCGCCAATCCGGCACAAAGCCGGGGCCGACGTTACGTCGAGCCGGCAAGCCCGACGCGCAACTCCTTCCGGCGCGACTGCGACCGCATCATCCATTCCACCGCATTCCGGCGGTTGGCACACAAGACGCAAGTGTTTGTCTACCACGAGGGCGATCATTACCGCTCGCGGCTGACCCACACGCTGGAGGTGGCGCAGATTGCCCGCTCGCTTGCCCGCGCGCTCGGGCTCGACGAGGACCTCGCCGAGGCGCTGGCGCTAGCGCACGATCTTGGCCATCCGCCGTTCGGCCATGCCGGCGAACGCTCGCTCGACAAGGCGCTCGCGCGCTTCGGCGGCTTTGACCACAACGCGCAGGCGCTGCGCATCGTCACCGATCTCGAGCGCCGCTATGCCCTCTTTGACGGGCTCAATCTGACCTGGGAGACGTTGGAAGGGTTGGTCAAGCACAATGGCCCGCTCACCGACTGCGCCGGCGTGCCGGTCGGGCGCTATGCCCAGCGCGGCGTGCCGGCCGCGGTCTTGGCTTATGCGCAGATACAGGATCTCGAGCTGTGGTCCTTTGCCGGCGCCGAGGCGCAAGTGGCGGCGCTGTCCGATGACATCGCCTATGACGCGCATGACATCGACGACGGCTTGCGCGCCGATTTTTTCACGCTCGAGGACATCACTGTGGTCGATCTAATCGGCGACATCGTGCGCGAGATCGACAAGGCGCATCCCAGCCTAGAGCACGCGCGACGTGCGCACGAAACGGTGCGCCGGCTGATCACCCGCATGATCGAGGATGTGATCGCCGAGAGCGGTCGACGCTTTGCCGCGCTGGGGCCGAGCTCGACGACGGGAGTGCGCCAGGCCGGCGGACCGGTGGTGGCGTTTTCGCCGGCGATGGAAGGAGCCGACGCCGCAATCAAGGGCTTCCTTTATCCGCACATGTACCATCACGTGCGCATCGAGCAGGTGATGGGCGAAGCCGAGGGCGCACTAAGCGACCTGTTTGCGCACTACACTGTGACGCCTGACGACCTACCGGCGGAATGGGCGGAGAGCTTCGACCGCGCCGGCGAGAGTATTCGCGCCCGCCGCATCGCCGACTACATCGCCGGCATGACCGACCGTTATGCGCTTATCGAGCACGCCAAATATTTCAAAATCACGCCTGAGTTGCGCTAGCGCTCGCCTGTTAAGGCAGGGGAAAATATCATCGAACCATGGCGCGATTGGCCGGCAAGGTTGAATTCATCACAGGCGGCGGCATCGGCCGCGCCACAGCGGAGCGCTTCGCCGAAGAGGGCGAAGACCCATCTCTTGGGCTTGGGCTACCCGAACCACATGGTTATCTTGCGTCGGACCAGTCAGTCATCACCACCGGCCAGATCCTTTCGGTCGATAGCGGCGCGCCGATTATCTAGAAAGCTAAGTGAACGCCATTTTGACTAATGACAATAATTCCTTTACTCGCAGCCGCAATGGCGCCCCAGAGTAAAAGCACCAATCTATACGAAAGAGTGCACGAGTGCGTAATCGGCTCTACTGCAGCATCGTTGCCGCCCGGCACCGATCTGTCACGCGTGGTCGTGGAGCCGCCGCGCGATCCAACGCACGGTGATTGGGCTACCAACGCAGCAATGGTGACGGCCAAGGGTGTCGGCAAGAAACCGAAGGAAATAGCGGAAGCAACAGCCAATGCGTTGCGAAACGCTGAGATAGTCGAGAGGGTCGATGTCGCGGGCCCCGGCTTCATTAATTTGAGGCTCAAGCCGCACGTTTGGGGCGAGGAACTGCGCGTCGTGTTGGAGAGTGGCCTCAACTACGGACGCAGCAATATCGGGCGGAGCCAGAAGCTCAACGTCGAATTCGTTTCTGCCAATCCAACTGGCCCGATGCATGTCGGACACGGACGCGGCGCGGTGTTTGGCGACGCGCTTGCCAATCTGCTCACCTTTACCGGCTACGACGTCACGCGTGAGTACTACATCAACGATGCGGGCGCGCAGGTCGACGTCCTGGCGCGCTCGGCCTTTCTGCGTTACCGCGAAGCGCTCGGCGAGAACATCGGCGAGATCCCGGAGGGACTTTACCCCGGCGATTACCTGAAGCCGGTCGGCGCCGCGCTCAAAAGCGAGCATGGCGCGACGCTGAGCAAAAAGCCAGAATCCGAATGGCTTCCGGTTGTACGGGCCAAAGCCATTGCGATGATGATGAACGCGATCCGCCGCGATCTCGCCGCGTTGAACGTGCGCCACGATGTGTTCTATTCGGAGCGCTCGTTGATCGAAGGCGGCGATCAAGTCGCCGCCACCATAGAAAACCTGCGCAAGGGCGGCGAGGTCTATGAAGGCCGTCTGCCGCCGCCCAAGGGGGGCAACCTCGAGGATTGGGAAGACCGCGAGCAGACGCTCTTCCGCTCAACCGATTTCGGCGACGACGTCGACCGGCCGCTAAAGAAGTCGGATGGCAGCTACACCTATTTCGCTTCAGACATCGCCTATCACAAATCGAAGTTCGACCGCGGCTTCTTGAACCTGATCGACGTGTGGGGCGCCGACCACGGCGGCTACATCAAACGCATGCACGCGGCCGTGAAGGCGGTGAGCGGCGGTAAGGCCGTGCTCGATGTGAAACTGATCCAATTGGTCCGCTTGCTGCGCGCCGGCGAGCCGGTGAAGATGTCAAAGCGCGCTGGCGAGTTCGTCACCCTGCGCGAAGTTGTGGACGAAGTCGGGCGCGACGCTGTGCGCTTCGACATGCTCTACCGCAAGAACGATGCAGTGCTTGATTTCGATCTCGCAAAGGTGATCGAGGCGACGCGTGAGAACCCGGTATTCTATGTGCAATACGGCCATGCCCGCGGGCAGTCAGTATTCCGCAATGCCCGGGCGGAAATCCCGGACCTGCCGGCGGATCCGGAAGAACGCGTGCAGTGGCTTACGAACGCGCCGCTCGACCGGCTCACCGACCCCGGCGAACTGTCCATCCTCCGGCGGATCGCACTTTATCCACGCCTCATCGAGGCTGCGGCGACGGTGCACGAACCGCATCGGGTTGCATTCTATCTATATGATTTAGCTAGTGAATTTCACGTTCATTGGACCCGCGGAAAGGACTTGCCTCATTTACGCTTCATTATCCAGAATGATTCAAAAATGACGGCGGCGCGGCTTGCTTTGGTGCAGGGGATCGTTACCGTTCTGGCCTCGGGGCTCAAACTGCTCGGGGTCAAAGCGCCTGAGGAAATGCGGTAATTCTCGTTCGATGGACAACCTTGTATCGCGATTGAAGGGGCAAGGGTGCGATCAAAAACGGGGACCGAATGGCGGACGACCAAATTCAAAGACCCAATCGAACCAATGAAGCATCGGCACGCGGCGCGTCCGCTACCTCAGGTAGCGATCCGCTCGCCGAGCTTGCCCGCTTGATCGGACAGACTGACCCGTTTGGCGAATACGGCCGGGAAAATGCGCGCCGCGCCGCCGCGCCACAAGCGCCGACGCCTGCCCCGAATTTCGTGCCGAACGAGTATCAAGCCGCGCCAACTGCGCCTGCAAAGACTCCGCTCAGGCCATATGCAGCGGCGGCGCCTAACGCCACCGCGCTCGATCTCAATCAAAGCGAGGAAGAGGCGCCCCGCTATACGGCCGAGGAAGCCTACGAGGCGGATGGCTATGATGAGCATCAGCCGCCGCCTCACATCGGCGAGCAGGAGGATCTCTATGATGATTTGCCGCCGCCACGTCGGCGCTTAGGCATTCTGGCGATCGCCGCGGTGTTTGCGCTCGCCGTCATCGGTACCGCCGGCGCGTTTGGGTATCGCGCCCTGTTTGGATCGTCAGGATCAAGCCAGCCGCCGCCGGTGATCAAGGCCGACACAGCGCCGAGCAAGATTGTGCCTGCGACCACGGTCAAGACGCCGAACAAGCTGATCTACGACCGGGTCGCCGATCGCGGGCAGGATGAAAAGCTTGTTTCGCGCGAGGAACCGCCCGTCGAACTGAAGGACCAGCAAGCCCCGCCGCCGCTGGCGCCGGCGCAAGACACCGCACAGCCGGTCGCCGCGCCGCCGACGGCGCCCCTCGGGACCGGCGTTATCTCCAACGAGCCGAAGAAGGTCCGCACCATCGCCATCCGGCCCGACCAACTGGGCGTGGGGGACAGCCAACCGGCTGCAACTCCGCTTGCGGCTTCACCGCAAGCGCCTCCGCCGGCAACGCAGGCGGCAACGCCGCCGGCGCCAGCGCCGGCACAGAGGATCGCCAACAATCCGCCCGCCGCGCAGCAGCCGGCCAACTCATTGCCGCGGCAGACCGCGGCCACGCCAGCGCCGCCCCCGACGGCGGCGGCTCGCACCCCTACGCACACTTCCTCGGTTGCGCCGGCGCCCACAAACGGCAGCTACGCAGTGCAGGTCTCCTCGCAGCGTAACGAGGCCGATGCACAGGCGGCTTATCACAGCCTGCAGGCCAAATACCCTAACCAGCTCGGCGGCCGCCAAGTGCTGATCCGCAAGGTGGACCTGGGCCAAAAGGGGACCTTTTACCGCGCCTTGGTCGGACCCTTCGCTACCGCTGGCGAGGCGAACGAATTGTGTAGCGGTCTCAAGGCGGCCGGCGGCCAATGCCTCATCCAAAAAAATTAGCGTTGGCTTTGCTTGAAGCCATTACGGGCGAGGGCTAATCCGCGCTGATGCTGGCGCGTGCATTCATCACCGGATTGAGCGGGCTCGCGATCACGGTCAACGAGCGCGCGTTCATCCGGGAAGCCCAGCCCTGGGGTCTCATCATATTCAAGCGAAATGTGAAAACATTTCAGCAAATCATTGAATTTATACAGTCATTTCGAGAGATTGTGGGCTGGCCAGCGCCGGTTCTCGTGGACCAGGAAGGTGGTCGCGTGCAGCGCCTCGGCCCGCCCCATTGGCCAGAGTATCCGCCCGGGGCACGTTACGGCACGATCTACGACCGTGAGGTCGCCGCCGGACTAGCCGTTGCCCGGCTTGCAGGGCGACTGATTGCCGCCGACCTCAATGCCCTTGGCGTGGATGTCGACTGTCTTCCGCTGGGCGACGTTCCGGTCGAGGGCGCCGACGCGGTCATCGGCGACCGAGCCTATGGAACCGAGCCGGTCAAGGTCGCGGCCCTGGCCGGTGCTATCGCCGAGGGGCTCATCGCGGGGGGCGTCCTGCCGGTGCTCAAGCACCTGCCCGGTCATGGCCGGGCAACCGCCGACAGCCACCACAGGCTGCCTCTAGTCGACACCGACCGAACCACCCTAGAAGCCACCGATTTTGCTGCCTTTCGGCCGCTCAACGAACTCCCGCTGGGTATGACCGCACATGTTGTGTTTTCCGCAATTGACCCTGATGCACCGGCCACCACTTCAGTCACAATGGTGCGCGAAGTGATTCGCGGCTTTATCGGGTTCCAAGGCCTGCTCATGAGCGATGACATCTCGATGAATGCCCTTTCCGGCACGATCGCGGAGCGCAGCCGCGCTGCTTTTGCGGCCGGCTGCGACGTCGTGCTTCATTGCAACGGCGATCTGCGCGAGATGAGCGCAGTCGCCGGGGAATCGCCAAAGCTTACGGGGGACGCCGCAAAGCGGGCGGAGGCGGCGCTGGCGCAACGCAGGGCCCCGGACGATTTCGACGTCGCTGCCGCCCGCAAGATTTTCAAGCAGATGGTGGACGCGGAAGGATCCCCATCGCAACGGAAGACCGGCTGATGACGCCAGAGGATTTCGACACCACGCTGGAATCGGATCGCGGCACTACCGAGCCGGCGATGATCGTCGATGTCGAGGGCTTTGAAGGCCCGCTTGATCTACTGCTCGCGCTCGCGCGCACGCAGAAGGTCGATTTGTCGAAGATATCCATCCTAGCGCTCGCTGATCAGTATCTGAATTTCATTGAAGCCGCACGCCAGTTGCGGCTCGAGCTTGCCGCCGACTATCTGGTGATGGCAGCTTGGCTCGCCTACCTGAAATCGCGCCTATTATTGCCAGAATCGGCCGCGGGCGAGGGGCCGAGCGCGGAGGAAATGGCCTTGGCTTTGGCGCATCGCTTGCGTCGGCTGGAAGCCTTCCGCGACGTGGCTACGCGTCTGATGGACCGCCCGCAGCTGAATCGCGACGTATTCCCGCGCGGCTCGCCGGAGCCGATCGAGGAAATCAAGCAGCCGGAGTGGACCGCAACGCTTTACGACCTGCTCAGCGCCTATGCCACGCAGCGGGCGCGCAGCGCGCTTTCGCGCGTGCGCTTCAAGAAGCGGACGGTATGGTCGCTCGCCGAAGCACGCATCGCGCTCGAGCGGCTGATTGGCATGTCGGACGACTGGTCGCGCGTCGATTTCTTCCTGATTTCCTATGTGGTCGAGCCCGCGCTAACGGCGACCGCCATGGCCTCATCTCTCGCCTCCGCGCTCGAATTGGTGCGTGAAGGACTTGCCGAGATACACCAGAAAGAGTCGTTCGCGCCGATCTACATGCGCAAGCGGGTCGGCATGAACGGAAGTGCTGCGACGCATGACGCGCAAGAAAACGCATAAGGAGAAAGGGTCGATGCCCAGCGCCGCTAAGAAGCTCGTTATTGTCCAGAACAGCGAGGCGCCGCCTCACGAAGCACCGGTCGCGGCGCGACCGGAAGAATTGCGGTTGCTCGAAGCCTTGCTGTTTGCCGCGGGCCAACCGCTCGACGAGGCGATGCTGGCGCGCCGCCTGCCAAACGGCGTCAACGTCAAAGAGGCGCTCGCTGCGCTGAAGGCGGAATACGCCACACGGGGCGTCAACTTGGTGAAGGTGGGGAAGAAATGGATGTTCCGCACCGCCGACGATCTGTCCTGGCTGCTAACCAAGGAGACGGTGGAGACGCGCAAACTGTCGCGCGCGGCAATCGAGACACTCGCCATCATAGCGTATCACCAACCGGTCACCCGCGCCGAGATCGAGGAAATCCGCGGCGTGGTGACTGCGGTCGGCACGCTAGATGTGCTGCTGCGCACGGGGTGGATCCGTCCTCGCGGCCGCCGCAAGGCGCCAGGCCGGCCGATCACCTATGGCACCACCGATCAGTTCCTCACCCATTTCGGGCTGGAGGAGGTCGGCGACCTGCCCGGTCTCGACGAACTGAAGAGCGCCGGCTTGTTGGAAGGCAATCTGCCGCCGGGCTTTGCGGTGCCGTTGCCGTCCGATGACACGGCCTTGCGCGAGGACGAGGATCCTCTGGAGCCGAGCGACCTCGACCTGGGTTTGGCGCCTCCGTCGTCGCGTAGCGACACGTAAAGTCCGGGAATTGAAAGCGAATACCGGCGGGGCCCAGCTTAACGCCGGCATTACAAAAGGGCGTAAGTCCTTGTTTTTGCCGCTTGCGAGGCCTACTTTCGTTTTAAACTAGGGCGGGGCACGTCAGCCGCCGCCGCGGAGGGTTCTATGGGTTCCTTGAGCATCTGGCACTGGATGATAGTAATCGTGGTGGTGATGCTTCTGTTTGGCGGCCGCGGAAAGCTTTCATCGGTAATGGGCGACTTTGCCCAGGGCATCAAGGCTTTCAAGAAGGGCATGACGGAAGACGATAAAGCGGAGGCCAAGAGCGAGCCGGCGAAGTCCATCGAGCATCAATCCGCCGCCGCTGCCCCGAAGACGGAAACCGAGCGCGCGCGCTCATAAAGGCTCCTGCATCGTCGGCCATAACGGGCGGCAGCGCCTGGAGTTGATCTATCCATGTTCGGTCTAAACTGGGGCGAGCTCGTCGTCATCGGCATCGTCGCGCTGATCGCGATCGGGCCGAAGGAGTTGCCAACCGTTCTGCGCACGCTGGGCCAATGGATGGGCAAGATCCGCCGTATGGCCAACGAATTCCAGACCCAGTTCAATGAAGCGCTGCGCGAAGCCGAATTCGCCGACCTGAAGAAGCATGCCGACGAGCTTTCGATTTCGGTGGCCGAAATAGGCAAAATCGATCCTATCGCCGATGTGCAGCGCGACGTCGAGCGCAGCTTCCAGGAGCCGCCGGCCGAGAAACAGGTGGTCGGCGCGCCGGCCACCGATATCGGCAATCCGGCGCCGGTGACCGCACATCCATCGTCACTGCCGCCGATCGACGTGCCGCTGCCGGAGCCGCCAGCTCCCGTCACCCATGAGGATCTTGCGCCCGCCGAGACGGCGCCTGCCAAGGA